>Ga0116162_10001778_pt1 | contig 13852 bp, 16 predicted proteins | sample AD_UKC105_MetaG_FD_89875 | JGI IMG/M metagenome (GOLD analysis project Ga0116162, IMG submission 89875) | Active sludge microbial communities of municipal wastewater-treating anaerobic digesters from Hong Kong - AD_UKC105_MetaG | ecosystem: Engineered > Bioreactor > Anaerobic > Digestate... | reverse complement strand
ATCTCCTACTACTATAGTAAGTATAACATAAGATATATTCTAATTCTATTCTTTAAATGTGATAATTTTCTTACTAGACAGTAAAAATTATATAAAATTAAAACCTCGCAATTGCGAGGTATAAAATTAACGTTTACTAAATTGTGGTGCTCTACGAGCTTTTTTAAGACCGTATTTTTTACGTTCTTTTTTCCTAGGATCTCTTGTTACAAAACCACTAGTTTTTAAAATCTTACGATATGAGTCTTCTCTAGTTTGATCAGTATCAGCATCATAAGCAAGTAATGCTCTAGTAATACCTAATCTAATAGCTCCTGTTTGACCAGAAAAGCCACCACCTACTACTGATACTTCAATATCAAATTTAGTTTCATTTTTGGTAGCAACTAAAGGTTGTTTTAAATCCATAACTAGTACAGCAAAAGGCATATATTCATCAACAGGTTTGCCATTAACAGTTATATTGCCCTTTCCAGGAGTTAACTTTACTTTAGCTATTGAACGTTTACGACGTCCAGTTCCATAAAAACTTTCTACTTTTGCCATAAATCCTCCTATTTAACTTCCAAAACTTCTGGTTTTTGAGCTTCATGTTTATGATCAGGGCCTTTGTAAACAAATAACTTTTTATATGTTTGTCTACCAAGTCTTCCTTTAGGAAGCATTCCTTTAACAGCTCTTTCAACCACTTCTTCTGGATAATCTTTTATCATTACACTAGCTGTTCTTTCTCTTAAACCGCCTGTATATCCACTATGATTATAATAAATTTTATTATTTAGTTTATTGCCCGTTAAGTTAACTTTTTCAGCATTGATGATGATAACATAATCTCCACAATCAACATGAGGGGTAAAAGTTGGTTTGTGTTTGCCACGCAATACATGTGCTGCCTTTGTAGCAACCCTACCTAAATTTTTCCCTTCAGCATCAATGACATACCACTTACGTTCAACCGTTTCCTTTTTTTGCATAAATGTATTCATAATAATTCCTTCCTTTACTTTTTCTTACTAGCTTTCCCACAGCGAATAAAAAATAGTAAACAATGTACCAGTAAAAATTATATTTAATTAATAGCGAAAAGTCAACCAAAAACTGGTTATTTAACACTTTTCGTTTGCTTTTCGGTATATATCTTTCATTAATTCATTAATATCATTTGTTTTAGCTAATTTTATTTTCTTACTATTAGACATACTAATAAAATCGATAATTGGTGGAATATCTAAATATTTATCAGTTTCCTTTTTGTAAAAAACACTACTATCACCATCTAAAATAATTTTATTTTCTTTAAAAACTATAACTCTATCAACAATATCAAAATAGAAATTAGTATTATTACTTATAATTATAATGGTTATGTTGTTTTCTTTTTTGATTTTTAACAACAATTTTTTTAAATCTTTTTGTTCTTTTTTATTTAAACCATGTTCAATACAGTTTAAAAGTAAAACTTTTGGTTCTATTGCTAAAACAGATGCCAACATTACCTTTTTCTGGTTATTTAAATTCAATTCTAAAGACTTTTTATTTAAATAGCTATTATCTAAACCAACTACATTTAAATAATAATTCATTCTTTCATTAATTTTATTAAAATTATAAAAATTTAATCCAAACAAAATTTCTTGCTTCACCATTTTGTTAGTTAAAAAATCAGAGGGATTTAAAAACACATAACCTGTTTCAAATTGAATATATTTAAAATCAAAAGTTTCTTTAGTTATTTTTTTATTTAAATAGATTATTTCCCCAGCCATCACGCTATCAAATCCCATTAACAAATTTGGAATAATCTCTTTTGTTTTATCACCAGATAAAACAGTTATTTCATTACGGCTAATACTAAAATTTAATTTTGGTAAATTCTTACTTGTTACTACATTTTTAAATTCTATTTCCATAAATCACCTATCAACTTTTTATTACTTACATATATTTTTTTAATAAGCTCGTACAAACCTAATTGAATGGATAAATCAACTACAAAAGGCAAAGATATACCAAGTAATTTTAATTGCTTTTCATTTTTTAAAACATCTAAAGTTCTCCCGGATAAAATAATTTTATTCTCTTTTATTATAATAACATTATCACTTAATAAAGTTTCTTCTATATCAGAAGTAAAATTTATTAAAGTTAATTTATGTCTTTTAATGTAATTTATTATTTTCTGTTTTGTTTTATTATCTAAATATGATAAAACATCATTGAATATGATAATATCTTTAGCAACTAATAGGCTAGATATTATCATAACTAAGCTTTTTTCTTCTATTCCTAATTCGCCATATTTTTTACTAAACAAATTTTTTAATCCTAAGCTTTTTATTATATATTCGTTTTTTTTAAAAGCCGGAATCATAACTTCGACTAGTTTATCTTTATTATTAAAAAGGTTATCCACCGTAATTATTTTATATTTATCTTTTAAATTTTTAACTATTTGATTATTGTTATCACCTAGTATGGAGGTAATTTCATTATTTTTAAATTCTAAATTAAGATTATCAAAATTATATAATTTTCCCATATACCCTCCTTAGTTGTTTATTATATAGTTTTTTAGTAAAAAATAAAAGTACTAAAAGTACTTTTTTATTTATTCTACTATTCTAATAATAGTCATACCATCTTTAGAATATAAATATTTTTCGCTAGCATATCTTGCTACATAGTCAGGATCCTGTAATTTAGTAACTTCCGATTTTAAAGCCTCTTCATCAGCTAAAAGCTCTGTATATTTGGTTTTTAATTCTTTTAGTTCACTACGATTATTAGCAATTTTTACCCAATACCCAGTTAAAGCAACTATTAGGTATGTAAAAACTCCAAATAAACAAACTAAAAGTAATAAAAATCGACGTTTTGCTTTTTTTGATACTTTTTTCATTATAACCACCTATTATAAAATAATTATAAAGCATAACTTAGATTCTTTTCAACTTTTTTGTTATGTTTCGACACTTTTTTACTTTTACTAAATTAAAAAAGCCTTAACGGCTTTATTCTTCTTCAGATTCTTTTGATTCTTCAGGTTCTTTTTCTTCATTAGGTGTATATTCAGTATTGTTATATTCTTCAAGAATAGCTTCTTGAAATTGTTTTCTAACATCAGAATTTACTGGATGAGCTATATCTCTATATCCACCAGTAGCAGTTTTTCTACTTGGCATAGCTATAAATAGTCCATTATCACCTTCGATAATTCTAATATCATGAACAGCAAATGAGTCATCTAATAAAACTGAGGCAATGCCTTTCATTCTAGATCCTTCTTTTTCAATTTTGCGTACACTGACTGATGTAATCTTCATAGTAACACTCCTTTTTCAATTTACTACTTACAGTTTATACCAAATTTATTAAAAAAGCAATAAGTTTTTTTTAACCGTTTATTTATTTCTTGCTAGATAATTAGCTAGTTCAATATAGGTTCCTAAATTTATATCTTGGGGACGAGAACTTAAAGAATAATTGTTTTTTTCTAAAATACTTTCTATTATTTTTAAATCATAATTTTTTAAATTGTTTTTAATTGTTTTTCTTCTATGTAGAAATGATTCTTTTACTATTTTTTCAAAAAAAGCATAATCTTTAACATTTAATTTGTTTTTAATTTCAACCATTTTTATAACAGCTGAATCAACTTTAGGAATTGGATAAAAAGATTTTTTAGGTACTAAAAAAAGACTTTCTATATTAAAATAATAGTTTAAGAATACTGTTAATGAATTATAATTAGAATCTTTAGGTATTGCCGAAATACGATTAGCCATTTCTTTTTGAACCATTAAAATTATTCCCTTAAAATTAATTTGGGAATTTATTATTTTTTTTATTATAGGAGTTGTTATGTAATAAGGAATATTAGCTACTATATAAATATTATCATACTTATATTTTGCTAACACACTTTTTAAATCCACAGTTAAAAAGTCTTTATATATAAAATCTACTCCTTGAATTGAATCTAAATAAGATCTCATCTCTTGATCTATCTCAATAGCTATTACTTTAGTTATTTTTGTTAATTCTTTAGTTAAAACACCTTTGCCAGGTCCTATCTCTAAAATTAAATCTTTTTTGGTAGCTTTTACTTCAGCAATTATTTTCCGAATAACATTTTTATCTATTAAAAAGTTTTGACCTAAATTTTTTTTTGGTTTCATAGTTACCTCTTAAATAAAAAATGAGTATCACTCATTTTTCCATCCATCTCTTAGTACTGTATATACTATTTCGCTTCTACCAACATTTCTAGTAGCAAAAGATTCCGTTTCACTAAGTAAATCAATATCTGTACCTGTTACACCTCTATCTAAAACAATAGCAATAATAGGGTCTTTAGATATTCTTAGTGATGTAAAAGTTATTATACTTCCACATTTTAAATTTTTAGGAGAAGCTGCTACTATTCTTACTGTTCCATACGTTTTATCCTCATAAGTAGTTGTTCCGTCTCTAACATCTAAATAAGGCTTGCAACCAAGAAAACCAGTACACTTAGGACAATCAGCGACATATCCTGTTAAATCACCTACTATTACTTTAAGAATTTCTTCGTCACCATATATGGAAGAAGCAGCCCTAGCCATAGCTGTTAGGTCTAAAGTTTTATTTAAATTTATATTTTCCACTTTGTTTTCAATTTTTTTTGAACTATTTTGAACTATTAATACAGCAAAAAGCACTAAAAATATTTTTAAAGCTATTTTTAAAAATCCTAATCCCTTTTTAGCCATATTATCACCTCATTATATTACGTTTTAATTGTAACATAACAGACATTAAATGTCAAAAATTTCCTGAAGATTTTCCGCTAACTTTTGGGCAAAAAAGTCTTGTTTTAACTTTAAACTTTCACTTAAAAAATTGGCAATTTCTAAAATGTTTTTAGGCTCATTTTTCTTTCCTCTAAAAGGTTCGGGTGCTAAATAAGGAGAATCTGTTTCCAATAATATTTTATCAATAGGTAGCTGTTTTATTACTTCAATAAGATGAGAATTTTTAAAAGTTACAGTACCATTTATACCTATTAAATATCCTAATCTTATATATTTCTGTGCCATATTAAAATTACCAGAAAAGGAATGAATTACTCCACTTAATTGATATTTTTTTAATATTTTATATGTATCTTGATCAGCATCTCTAGAATGAATAATAACTGGTTTATGATATTTTTGAGCTAGATGAAGCATTATTTTAAAAATTATTTTTTGTTTTAATTTATTAGTGTTTTTATAGTGATAATCCAAACCTATTTCACCAATTGCAATTATTTTTTTGTCAGAAATATGCTTTTTTATTAATTTTACCGTTTTTAAAACTTGGCTTATTTCAGTAGGATGAATACCTATTGCCCCATAAACATTGTGAATGTTATTGCATATATCTATTGTTTCTAAATCACTACTATAATTACAACCACAAGTAATAAACTTGGTTACACTATTTTCTTTAGCTCTTTCTATTACTTTTGTTATGTCATTATAATATTCTTTAAATAAATGACAATGAGAATCTGTATACATATCCAACACCTTAAATATTATAACATATATAATAATCCTTGTTTGACTTTAATATATTTATTATTTATACTTTTAAAGGATGGTGAAATTATGAATATAGATGCAATTATTGAAATTCCTATGGGTAGTAGAAATAAGTATGAAATAATTAGAGGCAGTAATAAAATTAAATTGGATAGAGTCCTTTACTCAAGTGTTCAATATCCTGGTGAATATGGTTATATAGAAAATACTTTAGCCGATGATGGAGATTGTTTGGATATTTTAATATTATCTTATTCACCAACTTTTCCAGGTTGTATAGTTAATGCCAGAATATTAGGCTATTTAGATTTAAAAGATAGAGGTTTAAATGATGAAAAAATAATAGCGGTCCCAACCGGTGATCCTCGTTTCGAGGAATATCAAACGATTGATAACGTCCCAAAATATATTAAAGAAGAAATAAGTGAATTTTTTAGAACTTATAAACAGTTGCAAAAAGTTGAAACTATCATAAATGGTTATCATAGTATGGAAGAAGCTTTAAATTTAATTAAAAGATACCAAGAAAATTATAATTTACTTAAAAGTTCTACTAAATAATAAATAAAATGCTTTTCCAATTTTGCAAAATACAAAGTTATTCTTATTCTATTATTAAAATAAGACAATTTAAAATTATTGGTTAGATTATTGGCGATTAACATAAGTTTATCGCCTTTGATTTGAGCACTAATTTTTTTACTAAACTCTAATTCAATATACCTATCGTTTTGATTTGTTTTTCTTAACTCATATTTTTTAGCTAATTTTTCAAACCATTCTTCATACATATATATTAAAAGTTTTTCACTTATTTTACCAAAACGATCTTCGAGTTCTTTTTTGATTTTTATTAAACTTTCATAATTATTTATTTCATTTATTTTTTGATGAATTTCTATTTTTACACTCTCATCATTTACATAATCATTACTTATATGAGTTTCCACTTCAACAATGTTATTTTCATCTATATCATCTTCTAAACTTTCCCCTGATATTTCTTCTTCAATCATTTTTAAATACATATCAATTCCGACAGCATCTACAAATCCTGCTTGTTCACTACCTAATAAATCTCCAGCACCTCTTAAAGCAAGATCTCTCATAGCAATTTTATATCCACTACCAAGTTCTGTAAATTCTTTGATAGCTTGAAGTCTTTTTATAGCTATTTCATTTAATATTTTTTTATTATCATATAACAAATAAGCATAAGCAATCTTATCGCTTCTTCCTACTCGCCCTCTAATTTGATAAAGTTGAGACAAACCAAAACGATCTGCATCATAAATTATTAAAGTATTGACATTAGCAATATCTATCCCTGTTTCTATTATTGTAGTACACAAAAGAATATCAAATTTTTTATTTAAAAAATCATCCATAACTTCTTCCAACTCTGATTTTGCCATTTGACCATGAGCTATTCTTATTTTAGCTTCGGGAACCAATTTTTCTAATTCTATTAATTTCTTTTCTATTTTAGCTATATTGTTATATAAAATAAATATTTGCCCCTTACGCGCTAGCTCTTTGTATATGGCATCTTTAATTAATAAGTCATTCTCGTTTACCACATAAGTTTGAATAGGATATCTGTTTACTGGAGGTGTATCTATTATGCTTAAATCTCTTAATCCTGCTAAAGCAAACTTTAAAGTTCTAGGAATTGGTGTAGCTGATAATGTTAAAACATTAACATTGGTTTTTATTTGTTTTATTTTTTCTTTATGAGAAACACCAAATCTTTGTTCTTCATCAATAATTAGCAACCCCAACTTAGCAAACTCAACATCTTTACTTAAAATTCTATGAGTACCTATTAACATATCTACTTTGCCTTCTTTTAATGAAGTTAAAATTCGCTTTCTTTCGCTACTAGAAGTAAACCTATTTAATAATTCTATGTTTATAGGATAACTTTTAAAGCGTTTTAAAGAATTTTGATAATGTTGCTTAGAAAGAATTGTAGTTGGACATAAATAGGCAACTTGGTAATTATTAATAATAGTTTTAAAAGCTGCCCTAAAAGCAACCTCTGTTTTACCAAAACCAACATCGCCACATAATAATCTATCCATAGGCTTATTTTTAGATAAATCTCTTAACACTTCATCTATAGCCTTACTTTGATCCTCTGTTTCTGGATATTCAAATTCACTAGCAAATAAATCTAATTCGGCATAGTTTTTTAGGGCTAGTCCTGGAGTTTTTGCTCTTTCGGCATATAATTTTAATAATTCTTTAGTTAAATCTTTAATTTTTTTTCTAATTTGATTTTTTATTTTTAACCAAGTTGTAGTTCCTAATTTATTTAATTTAGGTTTTAATCCTTCTTTAATAGTATATTTAAACAAAGTACTTATTTTTTCTACCGGAATATAAATTTTATCATTATCTTTATATATTAATTGGATGTAGTCTTTCTTTAACCCATTTTTTTCTATTGTTACTACACCATTATACATACCTATTCCATAAACAGAATGAACTATAAAATCACCAGTTTTTATTTCTTCAAACCCTCTAATTTTTTTACCAAATTTATAAGTGTTTAGATATTTAATTTTATAATTTTTAACTTTTTCTATATCGTGGTCGGATATAACAACATTATTATTTATTATAAATCCTTCATTTATTTCTTGATTTAAAAAGTTTATATTGCCTAAATTTTTAAATAGCAATTTTATTTCTTGACATTGCTTTTCTTTTGGCAAACAAAAATATATTTTGTTACCATCAACAATCTTTTGCTCAACAAACTTTTTTAATAATTTTAAATCCATGTTAAAATTATTTATTTTCTTTGAATCATACTTAATAGTTTTTAAAGATAATAGGTTGTTGTCTTCAAATGTATTTAAAACAATACAATTATTATATTTTATATCAGAAAATTCAAACATATATTTTATTTTTAAATTATTCTTTTGCTTATAAGCAAAAATCTCTAATAATAATTTTTCATTAACTGCTTTTATTTGGTTATAATTTACAAATATTAATAAAGGGTCTCTCATCCATTCAAATAGCGAACTTGGATTTGCCGACTTAATTTCTTGAAAAGGCTTTAAAATAATACTTTTTATTTCTTGTTTAGAAAGTTGAGTATCCTCATCATAATATCTTATTGACTCTATTTTATTATCAAAAAATTCTATTCTAACTGGATGTTCTTCTTCAATTAAAAAAACATCTATAATAAATCCTCTAACAGCATATTCACCACTAGATGTTACCAAAGAATCTTTTGAGTAACCATATTTTTCTAACAATTCAATTAATTTTTGACGATTAATTTCATTACCAACACTGATTTTCTTTTCTAAGTCTGCTTTGTTGCTATAATTTGGTAAAAATCTTAAATAGCCCATCAAATCTGTAACAACTATAAATCTTTTTTGAGACTTTAATTTTTCTAAAACTTCCAGTCTTTTTATTTTAAAATCTGGTGAGATAGCTAATGCTACAGATGGTATAAAGTCATCCATAGGAAATAATAATACTTCAGTCGTATATAAAGATAATCTTTCGTAAGTTTTATTTGCTTCATATATATTACTAGTTAAAACTAAAATATTTTCATTAGTATTTTTATATTTTTCTAGAATATAAAAAATGTTTAACTCATCTGTTAAACCACTTATAGAAACATTTTCTTCGTAATTAAATACTCCAGCTAAAAAATCCATAAATCCACCTTAATTATATTTGTTCATGGCTCCTAATATATCATTTTTTATAAACAAATCAACTATATTTATAAACTTTTCAGTATTATCTGCTAATATTTTTAGTTCTTTTCTAGAAAATTTACTTAAAACAAAATCTATAGGATCTTCTTTATAGTTATTTTTTATACCTATTTTTAGATGATAAAAGTTTTCACTGTGAAGATTATTTATAATTGATTTAATACCATTGTGGCCACCCGATGAACTGGATTTTTTTATTTTTATTTTAGCAAATTCCATATCTAAATCATCTTGAATTATTAAAATATCTTCGGAATTTAAATTATAAAAATCATAAACTTTCCTAACAGCTTCTCCCGATGAATTCATATATGTTTGCGGTTTTAAATAAATTACTTTTTCACCATCTATAATTGTTTCATAACATAAAGAAGAAAATTTTTCTTGCCATTTAACTTTACCCAAAATGTTATCTAAAATTATAAAACCAACATTATGTCTAGTATGGTTGTATTTCTTTCCTGGATTTCCTAATCCTACAATTAATTTCATATTATCATTCCTTACATTAACACTTAGTGTCTAATTTTACCTCTTTTTTTTCGTGCTTCATTTGGACTTTGTATGATCTGTTTAATATATCAATACTAGTTACTACGCCTTCTTCACCATCACATTTTACTTTTTGACCAACACTAGGCATTCCTTTTTGGCAACAATAATAGTTTTCATCTTCATATCCTAAACAGCAAAGTAATCTCCCACAAACACCATTTATTTTATTAGGATTTAAAGCTATATTTTGATTTTTAGCCATATTCATTGTTACAGCATCAATCCTATTTAAAAACGAAGAACAACATAATTCCCTACCACATTGACCATAACCACCGATTTCTTTAGCTTTATCCCTGGCTCCTATTTGTCTAAGTTCAATTCTAGTTCTATATATTCCTGCTAATTTTTTGGCTAATTCTCGAAAATCAATCCGGCCATCAGCTATAAAATTAAAAAGCAACTGCCTTCTATCAAACGTATAACTAGCATTCAAAATATTTAATTCTAAATCTAAATCTTTAGCTATTTTTCGAGCATTATTTAAAGCTTTATCGGCATCTTTTAAATTATCAAAATATACTTTCTTATCTTTTTCATCAACTATTCTTATTATATCTTTTAAATTATCAAAGGTTTTGTCTTTTACTAAATAAGCTATCTTTCCATACTGAAGTCCTTTTTCAGTTTCCACAATAACTTCTTCACCAACCGCCATTTTTAAATCATGGCCATTAAAATAATAAACTTTACCATTTGTTTTAAAAGAAACACCATATATATTCATTTTATTAATTCTCCCATTTTTATAAAATAATTATCAAGCAACAATTCCATATTAACATTATACCTTAATTTTTCAATAGTTTCTTCAGTTAATTTTACAAATTTAACTAAATTATTTAAAGAATATTTTTGGAAAACTTGTTCTTGAATAACATTACCATTTAATCTTTTGTTTATAACCTCACTTATTGTTCTTGCTATAAAGATTAAAAAAATTTCTTGATCTTTTTTTTCAGTAATATCTTTTAATATTATATTTTTATTTTTTATCAATGAAGCAGATCTTTCTTCGTATAAATTATCAAAAACAAACTCCAATTTTTGAGAAAAATCAGTTAACTTATCATCGGTTAAATTTAATTCTTCCAAAAGACTATTGCTATCTTCTATATCATTAAAAACTTGGCAACGGCTTTTTACCGTAGAAATAATATTTTTTTTATTATTAACTAAGAAAAAAGCTATAGTTTCGGTTTCCGGATCTTCCAAAAACTTTAACAAAACATTTGCTGAAGATGCATTTAACTTTTCTGCTTGTTTTATTACATAAATATTATATTTTGTTATAAGAGAATTACTGTTAAATTGTTTTTTTATTTCCAAAATTTGTTCTTTTTTTATATTTTGCCCTATTGGAGCAACAAATCTTATTGAAGGTAAACAAAAATGATCAATTTGAAAACAAATATTACAATCTTTTTCACAATTATCCATATATTTTAAAGGACAATTTATTTTTTTAACCAAAGATAAAACTTTTTTATTAGTCTTTTCAATGTTATTTGTTTCAATTAAGAAAGCGTGCCCCATTTTATTCAATAAAAAAGAATTATATATTATCTCACTAAATTCTGCCATTAAAACACCATCCTTTTTAGAAACTAAACACTTTTTCTATCGCCTAAAGCTTTATCTAAAGAAATTGGATCTAAATAATCAATCTCTGCTCCCATTGATATTCCATATGACAATCTAGAAATAGTTACTTTTTTATTTTCCAACACTTTTTTTAGGTATAAAGTGGTCATTTCCCCTTCTAAAGTAGAATTTAAAGCTATTATAACCTCACATTCAGGATTTTCTTCTACTCTTTTTATTAATGAACTTATATTTAGATTATCAGGCTGGATTTTATCAATAGGTGAAATTAAACCATTCAAAACGTGATAAGTACCTTTATAATTACCAACTTTTTCAAAAGCAAAAACACTTTTATAATCTTCTAAAACACAAATTAATTTCTTATCACGATTAGAGTTTGAACATATATCACAAATTTCTCCATCTGTTATATGTCCACATATTTTGCATGGTTTTAAGACTTTTTTTATTTTTTTAATAGATTTACTAAAACTTTCTATTTCATCTTCAGTCTCCGTTAACAATGATAAGGCATACCTTTCAGCGCTTTTTTCACCAACACCGGGTAATCTTTTAAAGTTTTCTATCAAATCTTCTAAACATTTAGGATAAACCATTTTAAATCAACCCATTTAAAGAACCATAAGCTCCCATAGCTTTTTGGGTATCTTCATCAATCTTAGCTATTACCTTGTTATGAGCAATAGTTATCATATCTTCTAATGCCTCAACATCATCATTAGTGATATCTTTATTTATTTTAATGCTTTTTATGTGTTTATCACCTGTAACAACTATTTCCACTAAATCATTCTTTTCAATGTACTCTTTTTTATTAATTTCTTCTTTCTTGGCCATTATATCTTTTTGCATCTTTTGGGCTTGAGCCATTAAATTTTGCATATTCATACTTTATTCTCCATTCATTCCATTTTTATATTTTTTTCATCAAATATTTTATAAGCTATTTTACCTATTTTGCTTTCTGCTAAATTCTTAGCTTTACAAGGCTTTTCTTCAATTAATTCATATTTTTTATTATTTTTTTTAGCTTCTATATATTTGGCCTTATAATTTTGCCATTCTTCTTCGGTTAAAAGAACTGGTTTATAATCTTCATTACAATATTTTAAATATTCTTGACTTATTTTTTCGTTATTTTTATTAAATAAAACTGACTGTCCTTCACTATTACATGCTAATATTAAATATTTATTAGAAGCAACTACCACTTTTGTATCAACTATATTATTATATATTTTATAATTCTTTTCTTTTTCTTCTTCTATAAAATTTGCCCATGCTTTTTTGTTTTGATTTAAAAAGTCCTTATTAGCTCCAACAAAGCAGTTATTTACTCTTATTTCCTTAGAAAACTTTTCTACCGTTGGTTTAGTCTTTTTTTTAATTGTTTCTTTTGGTTTTTCCTCTTCGTTATGTTTAATTAATGTTTCTTTTTTTAAAGAAACATCTATATTATCTAATAGTTCCATTTCCATTAATAAAAATGGACTTATTTCCGTTTTGCTATCAGATAATATTTTATTTAAACTAAATATCAAATCTTTAATTTTTGTAAAGTTTATTTTACTAAAATTTGTTTCTTTTTTTACAGAAAGAGCTTTTATGCGCAAAAACTTTACCAATTTATTTACAAAATAAGTAAAATCATAGCCGTTTTTTTCCACTTCATTAACAATGCTAGATATTATTTCAGCATTATTAGATTCTAGAGCTTGATACAATTCTTCTAACTTTTGGTTAGAAACAGTTTTTATAACTTTTTCTACTTCTTCTACACTTAATTTACCATCAATAGAACTTATTATTTGGTCTAAAATACCTAAAGCATCTCGCATAGCTCCATCACTTAAATAAGCTATTTCATCTAGTGCTTCATGATCAAATTTTATATTTTCGTTATCACATATTTTAGCTAGATAATTAGAAATTATTTCAGTTGACAATTGGTGAAAATCAAACCTTTGACATCGGGAAATAACAGTAATAGGTATTTTTTGAACATCAGTTGTTGCTAAAATAAAAATAACATGAGCTGGTGGTTCTTCCAGCGTCTTTAAAAGAGCATTAAAAGCTCCTATAGAAAGCATATGAACTTCATCAATAATATAAATCTTATATTTAGATAACGCTGGAACTAATTTAATATTGTTTCTTAATTCTCTAATCTCATCGACACCATTATTGGAAGCTGCGTCTATTTCGATAATATCTGGGTTTCTATCAAATTCTATACAAGAAGAGCATTTATTACATGGCTCTCCAGATGAATTACTAGTACAATTAACAGCTTTAGCAAAAACTTTAGCAGTGCTTGTTTTACCAGTTCCTCTAGGGCCGGAAAACAGATATGCATGCGAT
>Ga0116162_10001777_pt1 | contig 13854 bp, 12 predicted proteins | sample AD_UKC105_MetaG_FD_89875 | JGI IMG/M metagenome (GOLD analysis project Ga0116162, IMG submission 89875) | Active sludge microbial communities of municipal wastewater-treating anaerobic digesters from Hong Kong - AD_UKC105_MetaG | ecosystem: Engineered > Bioreactor > Anaerobic > Digestate... | reverse complement strand
GCGCACCAGAGGGTGCTCCAGGTTCACCAAATCCTCAAGTTCCACCCGGAACATATCCGATTGCTTTTCCGTCTCTTGCGGCGGTCTTTTCGGGGTCATAAATCACCGGCTTTCGGGGCTTTTGTTTTCATTACCTGCAATTCTATTTGGCCCCGTTTGGCCTGTAAACCCCTTCAACACTATATTCTTAAACTTTTTCAGGAACGACTATCTAAAACAATCTGCCTTTCATTTGTATTATAGCAATCCCGGAAAACAAACTAGAGCCTAGTATTACGTACTTTTGCATACACTAGACATATCGCAAAGGTACATGTAGAATATATGTATGCAAGGGAAAAAGACACTACCGAACCCGGAACATGCAACACCGCAAGAGCTTGAAGTCGCCAAGGAAAGTTCGCCCGACAAGCAACAGTACATACGGTTATTCGCCATACAAAGGTTGCTTGAAGGAAAAAGCCACAAGGAGGTTGCGAAGGATTTCAACCGGAACGAAAACACGATTACGGTATGGGTGAAAAAATGGAACGAGGGGGGATCGACGCATTACGCACGATCAAACCCCATGGCCGACCGAAAAAGCTCTCCGAAGACCAATTGTTGCAAATTAAGGATTTATTGCTTAAGCCATCGCTGGCTGGTGAATGCCATTGGACCATTGTCAAGCTGCATGGCTACATCCGCCGCGAATGGCAGTTGGAGTTGGGCTACACAACACTGCTTTACAACATCGAAAAGATGGGATTCCGACAGGTAGTTCCGCGCACATGGTCGTCGAAACAGAACGCACAAGAGCGCCGCGTTTCATAGAGGAACTGGAGCAGCTGCGAAGCCATGCGGACAATGAGATATGATTTGCCGACGAGTCGGGTTTCATCGCGGACCCACGCCCACGCAAACGCTGGGTTCTTATCGGCAGTCGTCCGAAGATAGACTACACCGGCATGCACATTCGCCTAAATGTCATCGGTGCTGTAGAGCCGACGAGCGGACGCTTTGAATCCATCATTGTTCCACAGGGCTACAGAGAAGTTTTTCAAATCTTTCTGGATCAATTTGCCAAAGCCACCGTCGATAGCCCGAAGAAAATTCATCTTGTTGTCGACAACGCGTCCTGGCACAAAGCCAAATGCCTGAACTGGCATCACATCACGCCCGTCTATCTGCCCACGTATTCTCCCGATCTCAACCCGATTGAAAAATTGTGGGCGCAGCTCAAATCAAAATTCTTCGCCGACTGGATCGGAAAAAACTACAACCAATTGTGGGATCGCTTGACCCTGGCCATCTGCTATTTTATCAACCACGAAAATGAGGTGGGTAAAACCTGCGCTTTTTAGTAAAACTTCTAATTCCTTTTTTGTAATTGCTATATCCCGGAAGATTTCTGAAGAACGTTTCCGCCGGCTGAGTGCCAGGTTCCTATGCGCCCGCGAAAATTGTATGTATGAGAATTCTTGTTTGCTTCCGAACAGAATCAGGGGCTGTGGCTCCGGGAAGCGAAGACATGTCACAATCGGTCTTCCGACCGGCAGAGATATGATTCGTAGAGTTCTGTTTTCAGTAGAACAGCACAGCCGGAAATATCCACATTCCCCCTGGCATCGTGGTTGTTTATGACGTGCCTGGTAGTCGCAATGACGGCAACAGGAGCGCCGGATGCGATCAACAGTTCTTCGAATTCTTCATTACTATTGAAGTCTTTGAAGGTGATTCCGAGCCGGGAATTCTCGAGTCCGGCGGTATCGTCGACACCGGAACCGGTGTAAGCTTCTGTAAAGCGCTTCTTGTTCATTGAGAGTGTGGAGCCGGCTCCCATGGAAACCTCATAAAAGAAATGTTTGTCCGGAGGAAATATCATGATTGCGGTGTTGATTCCCGCGTCTTTTATCTTCGCCACATGATCCATGGCCTCGTTTTTATTGATAGTGTTTGATGCGAAGATGTAGCTGCATGATGAATAGTACTGTAAGAATAGGACCGTGAACAGACCAACAACGATACACCTCGCGAAAACCTTTCGTCCGGGAACGACTACGGAGCAGAGCTGGGCCCAGCCGGAAATGAATACAGGGAGAAGATAGTAGTCGTGGATTCTATAGAACAGACTGATTGCGAAAGATGCCGCGACCGATGGGATCCAGGCAGCTCTGAAAAGCCGCTCCTTCTGCCAGGGAATAAATGTGATTGCCAGGAAAACCAATGAGATCACAGCCGTATGCGAGGAAAAATCCGAGAAAACCTCGTTTAATAACTCCGCCTCTCTCTGGAGAACAGATGCGCTCTGAGGAAAATCCGCGGTCCTTGCCGTTAACCCCCAGGATATCATGGAGGCCGCGGGCAGGAATGTGAAAACCGCCGTGCCGGTGAAATTGACGGGCAGTTTAACTTTCTCTCTGTAAATGTGAATTGCAATGAAAAGGAACACGAGAGAAGCGAAATAATGGGAGTACACGGCCAGGGCGACCGAAATGAGGAAATGATAATGGCGCCTGTCCCGTTTTTTCACATCGAACAGGAAATACATGGCAAGCAATGTGAAAAAGCATGCCGGACAGATACCTCTCGTTAAAAACCCGTTTGATATCATTTGCGGGTTGAAGGCGATGATGCCCGCGAGGAGCAGGGCGGCGGTCGTATTCAGGAATCTCCTCGCCATAAAAAACGACACCGGGATGCCCAGTGTGCTGATGGCGGAAAAGACCATCCGGGCCGTGCCGACTGTTCCTCCGGCGGCGAAAACGGAAGAGATTATTATCTGGTGGACGGGTGGATTGTATTTTATGTCATTGTTGAAGATTGCTCCGCCGATGCCGTTCAGGGAGCGAATCAGGCTTCCCATTTCATCGCCTGAAACCGGAACGGAAGAGCCGAGCTTGAGCCGCAGGATTGCCCCGGCAATTGTGACCGCCGCCAGCGCCGCCAGCGCTGCCACGCCCGGGAACCGCCTCGAATCTCCCGGGCCGGGTGATGCCTGCCGAATGTCATTGTCGCCCATGTCTGACCTGCTCCCGGTGCCGGAGTGTCCTGTCTTATTTTACATAGTCTAACGTTGATTCTACTATTGGGCGCTGCAATTTGAAAACATAAACTTCTCAAGTTTGAGAGCAGACTTGACCGCAGGCCCGGCCACAGGAGCCAGAACTCCGGAATCCCGGAGCAATTCATCATCAAGCAAAACAATACGCTTGCCGCGCCCGCAGCCACGCGTAATGCACAAGGGTTTGTCATCTTGCGGCAACGATGTAACGCCCGGTGGCGGCTTAAATGTTTTTTGAGAGTGCGACACTTCAGTGTCGCTTCCCGGTCGGGAACTGATTCCCGACCATGCGCAACGTTGATAACGGGCTGTCCCGGATTTCTCACAGAGAAAACCGAAAAATCGTGATAACACCTGTCCTGCTGCGTCGGTTCGGGATCGGTTACATACCGCACGTATGCTTTCTCACCACTCACTCGCCGAGCCTTCGAAAAACGAAGGATGGGGGGCTCGGGAGACCTCGCCCCGCCGGAAGACATTCTCCTCAGGAGAATCCGGCTTCACGATTTTTAACTTGCACTGGTGAGAAATGCAGGATAGACGTTTCCAGAGCGGCTGTTAAAGAAATGTATAGTTGAGAGTATGTCATCCTGAGCAGCGCGAAGGATCTCGCTTTTGAAACTTATTATCGAAATTCTTCGGTCGCTGAGCTTTCTCAGAATGACAAAGTGTTTTTTTCAGAAGCCGCCGAAGCGATGCTCGCCGTGCTCCAAAATTTATTGCAATTTCACATATGAACCGCTGTTTTCAGAAGGTTTGTGTGTCCGTGCGTGTTGTGAGACAAGTATCTGATAATTCAAAAACCATACATAGTCAGGCCAGTTCAGGCCCCTCAAGTTCCATCGCTCTCGAATAGTCTTTTTTTGCAAGATCGTAAGAACCTTTTTCATGATATGCTCCACCGCGATTGCTGTAAAGCAGCGGATCATCCGGACTGATCTGTATAGCACTGGTGAGATCTCTGACCGCAAGATCATATTTTTTCTTTTTTACAAAAACGATCCCTCTGTTATTGTACGCATCAGCCCTTGCCGGTTCTAACGATATTGCATTTGAAAAATCCAGAATCGCTTCTTTAAATTTTCCCATCCTGGAAAAAATGATACCGCGTTCATTGAAAATGTCATAGTTCGGATTGATTGCTATTGATTTCGATAATTCATCAACAGCGCCTTCGTAGTCACCTGCTTGTGCTGATTCACTCCCGGCGTGATAAAAAGTCTCAATGTATCTGAACTCATGCTTTTCGACTACTTTATGAACTGAATATCCGGTATTAGGTTCGGCATGTCTGGCTCTCTCTTCAGCGTCAATAAAGTACAAGCAACCGTCCTTCTCTGATGCCAGGCCGCTATCCGAGGATGATTTCTTCCGAGCCAGAATCATCACTGTAACGATACATACTAAAACAATTACAAGCAAAACAATCGACATGCAAACGATATCTGGTTCCACTGTTTTATCCTTACATCAACTTTACAGCGCCTGACAGGCAGTTGTTTCGCCGGATTGAGTCCTCTGCATATATTAAACATCAACCGCGCGTGATGCGCAAGGGTTTGTCATCTTGCGGCAACGATTCAAGTGTTCAGCCTGATCATCTGTTAGATGTGTATTTGTATGTAACAATTATTTGCTGTTTTGTGATTTTCTGTAAAAATAATATATAACCGCCAGGGCGATGGCAACAAAACATAAAGCCCCAACTGTATGTATTAGCAGTATTTTTGGATATTCATGCCCACTGATGAATTCAAACAAAAAAACACCAAGTATAACCAGAAAGCAAGATCCCATAAGTATCCCATAGCGTTTTGATATCGACTTAAAATCCTGGTTTCTTTTTTTCTCATCTTCGATATGCTGAATCGTCATTTGTTGTTTTTCACCATCTGTCAGTGAAATATCGTCATAGGACTGAATACTCATTTGATATGTTTTAGTAACCAGGATCAAAGGCACATCCAGTATTCGCGATAACACCCATGCACTTCCTGGATGCTTTGATAGTACGCTTCTGTTATCGTTCTGAAAAGATGAATATGTCCCATCAGAAAATGTTTTCATCGTTAATGGTATTTGTTTGCCATTAAAAATATCCAGCTTAATATTCCAGTACGGATAGTATTCTTGATTGGGATCATATCTTGTTTCGAGTATAACCGATTTCACCCGGGATCTTTCGAAAGTCGTTTTTCTGCCCGTGAATAAGAATCTTGATATAACGGAGACTCTTGAAAATGAAAAATCCAGCCACGATATCCGGCTGATTGATGCAATACATATTGATGCAATGAGCACCATACAGGCAATTACAGCTATTCCGACCTGAATATAGAAAAATGTTTCCTTGGGCCATTCTTTATTTATGCTTTCGGTTAGTAACACATGATAAATCCATGCAAGAAGCGCTCCAACAAAAACAATCAGAAAGAATGCGAATATGTACTGAACATTTGATTTTGTTGAATGTATCTGAAATCCTTGTCCGGTTTTTTTGAAATACTTCTCAGCATTAGGTTTCTGCCCGATTTTAAGAACGATGTCCTGCATGATCCATCTGGGGTCATTCTTGTATAAATTAATTTCGCTCATAACTATATGGCTGAAAGTCCTTTGCATATATTAAACATCAACCGCGCGTAATGCGCAAGGGTTTGTCATCTTGCGGCAACGTAAGAAGGTTTGCGTATGTGTGAGTGACCCTGAGCAGCGTGTTTGTGTAAACACATTCATTGAAGACTGCTGTACTCCCTTATTTTTTCTACGGCAGTTTCATAAGGTTGTATTTCGTTAACATCTCTTGGAGAAGAGTACATTTTTTCTCCATCCGGTTTCACTTTCCAGAAATCGCCCTTTTCTTGTTTATAACAAACTTTGATGCCGTCTTCCGTGATTCTCCACCTGCCACACCATATGTTGGTATACTTGAATCCCACAAACCCTTTGTCGAGAAAGAAAATGCTTGTATCTCCGATAGATGTTCGATCATATGGAAGTGATGATCTGGATATCAGCAACGAATAATCCTTTTTTGCCTCACCTTTGAACACATCTTCAAAAGCTACTATTTCTATGCACCTGTAAATCTGAAAGGTGGGATAGAAGAACAAAGGCCTTACTATATGATAACAGGCCAGAAAAACCAGTATTGCAAGAATCTCAATTATTAGTCTTGAAGTTTTTTTCTGTTTCTTTAGCAGCCTGCTGATCGAACTGATGCTCCAGACAAAAACTAATAAATAGATTAATATGACCATTGGATTAGGAAAAGCAAAAACAACCCGGCCCTGAGCTATGACATCTGAATCTCTTACTATTTCTTTAAATGTTGGGATATGTGGTTGAGAGGCAAAAAGAATATCCGGCTTAATAAAGATAATAAACGCAATAATTGAAACTGTAAAAATCAATAATAACGTCTTCTGCAAACAATGTCGCATATAGAGTTCCAAAATAGAATTGTCTTTATATATTAAACATCAGCCGGGCGGGATGCGCAAGGGTTTGTCATCTTGCGGCAACGATTGAGACGCCCGGCGGCGGCTTGTCCGTATCCTGATCACCGGCAAGCGCAGGTCGTTGACCGATATTATCGTTTCCAGTGTTGTTATACGCCATTTATTGTGAGTCAGTTCAGCAGGGGCACCATGCTTTCTTTGTTTTCACAGATTATGTACAATAGTGTGAAGTGGAATAGAGTTTACGAATATGGAACAGTTCCCGCACGCGGAATCCGGGCGCTGTTTTTTAATTGAACTGAGTGCTAATGGTATTTACAGCAGCAGAAGAAATCAGCCGAATGTTAAAATGCCCGGAGACCGGCGGGCCAGTCGTTTTCAGAGACGGCGCGTTCGAGAGCGTAGAATCGCCCGGCGTAAGATTCCCTGTCGAGGACGGCATCATCCGGGCTTTTCTCCCCGATGGCGGCGACCTGAAAGGTGATGTTACAGATGTTATAAAAGCGTTTTACGAGGAGACGCCGTTTCCGAGTTACGACGAGATGGAAACACCGGGGTCTCTTATCGAAAAGAGTCTCGACCGTGTTTTCCCCGACATGCTCAACAGGTCGATCCCCCCTCACACGAAGGTGCTGGAGGTGGGTTGCGGCACCGGGCAGCTCGGGAATTTTCTCAGCATTGCGGACCGGAAAGTGCTTTCTGTGGACATGTGCCTGAACTCGCTGCGTCAGGCCCAGAACTTCAAAGAAAAAAACGGGTTCGACAACGTATCTTTCGCGCAGATGAACCTTTTCAGAATGCCCTTGCAGGCTGAATATTTCGACGTGGTTATCTGCACGGGCGTTCTGCACCACACGGGTTTTCCGGAAAAAGGGTTCCGCGGCCTCGTGCCACTGGTCAGGCCGGGCGGCCACATCATAATCGGCCTTTACAATCTTTACGGCAGGCTCAAGACACGCGCGCGCCGCGTATTGTTCGGTCTGATCGGGGAGCGGTATGCTTCGCTCGATCCGTATATTTCCCGGTTCGGGGCTACCGGCGAGAAGCTGCATTCATGGTTCATGGATCAGTATAAAAACCCGCACGAGTCGTACCACACGATGGATGAAGTGCTGCGCTGGTTCAGGGAAAACGGCATAATTTTTCTGCGCGGGCTGCCGGGCACGGTTTTCGGATCGGGCTTCGAGATGGATTACCGGGCGTCGCTGTTCGAACCCGAACCCCCGGGGACGGGGATGGATCGGTTTCTGAGCCAGGTCAACCAGATGTTGACGGACACGGAGGGCGGGCTTTTCATCATGATAGGCAGGAAGGAATAAGCACGGGGAACAAGAGATTTATATGAGCATATATATTCTGGGGATATCGGCATTTTATCACGACAGCGCGGCGGCGCTCATAAGGGACGGCGAGCTGGTGGCGGCTGCGCAGGAGGAACGCTTTTCCCGTAAGAAAGGCGATAGCCGGTTCCCGGCCGGGGCGATCGAATACTGCCTTGCTGAGGCCGGGATCGACAACTCGCAACTGGATGCCGTGGCTTATTACGACAAGCCGGTTCAGACGTTCGCCCGGCTGATGCAGACTTACCTCGAATACCCTTTTCAGTGCTGGAAATCATTTAAGACGAGCCTGCCGGTTCTCATCAACGAGAAACTCAGGATCACGAAAATCATAGACAAACAGTTGCCGGGATTTTCCGGCGAAATAATGTTTTCCCGGCATCATGAGTCTCACGCCGCATCCGCTTTTTTCGCTTCCCCGTTCGAGAGCGCGGCGATAGTTGTGGTTGACGGCGTGGGAGAGTGGGCATGCACTTCGATCGGGGAGGGCAGGGGCAACTCGATTCAACTTATGAAAGAGGTCCGTTTCCCTCATTCGCTCGGCCTTTTCTATTCCGCGATTACTCAGTACCTGGGGTTCAAGGTCAATTTCGACGAGTACAAAGTAATGGGGCTGGCGCCTTATGGCGAGCCGCGTTATGCGGATCTTATTCTCGAAAATATGCTGGATCTGAAACGTGACGGATCGCTGGTGTTGAATCTGGATTATTTCGCATACACATACGGCCTGCGGATGATCACGAAGAAGATGGATGAATTTTTCGGGCGTCCGGCGAGGGACCCTGAAACAGGGCTGGAACAGTTTCACATGGATGTGGCGGCGTCGGCGCAGAAAGTGACAGAGGAAACAATGCTGCGGCTGGCGAGGCACGCGAAAGAGATCACGGGCCTGAGCAATCTGTGCCTTGCGGGCGGCTCGGCTCTGAACTGCGTGGCGAACGGCGCGATATACCGCGAGCATATATACGATGACATATTCATCCAGCCGGCGGCGGGCGATGCCGGCGGCGCGCTCGGTGCCGCATGGCAGGTCTGGTATCAGGTTATGGGCAATCCGCGCGATGTGTCGGGCGGCGAGAAAATGCGTGGTTCACGCTGGGGGCCGGGTATCGATACCGGCGCCGCGCGCTCTTATCTCGAATCGGCGGGTGCGGATTTCGTTGAAATCGAAGATGACCAACTGGCGGAAAAAATCGCGGGATGGATAGCGCGGGGGCATGTCGTCGGCCTGTGCCGGGGGCGCATGGAGTTCGGACCGAGGGCGCTCGGGGCGAGGAGCATCCTGGGCGATCCGCGCGATCCGGATACTCAGTCGCGGATCAATCTGAAAGTGAAATACCGGGAATCGTTCCGGCCTTTCGCGCCGGCTGTTCTCGAAGGGCATGCCGGGGAATACTTCGATCTGGATATTCCGAGTCCCTACATGCTGCTCGTCATGCCCGTGATCGAGGAGCAGCGGATGGGGCACGAGGAAAACGCCCGGCGGCAGGGAGTCAGCAAACTTTATGTGCAGAGATCAGCCGTCCCCGCCGTTACTCATGTTGATTACTCGGTGCGGGTCCAGACGACGACGGCGGAACGCAACGGGATGTTCCACGAAATAATATCAGAGTTTCACAGAATGACCGGCTGCCCCCTCATAGTGAACACGAGCTTCAACGTCAGGGGCGAGCCGATAGTGTGCGACCACGAAGACGCTTATCGTTGCTTTCTGATGACTAATATCGATATCCTCGTGGTAGAAAATTTCGTGGTTGCGAAGCCGGGCGTCGATCTCGGCGCAGCGCCCGCGCAACCGGATAAATAATTTAAGGTTTTGCCGTTTTATGAATAACGAAATGTTTACAAGAGGGCCCGAACAGGAACGCAGACAGATGCTGCTCATGTCCATATCGTTCATCGTGGTCGGCGGACTCCTGTTTTTTCTGCTTGAAAAACCTGTTCCCGCGGCTGTTCTGTCCGGACTGTCCCTGTTCGCATTTATCGGGTTCGCCGCATACCCGTGGGTCGGGCGTGGCATATATCTGGTCTTCGCGCTGGTGGCGTTTCTTATCGGCCACGCCGTATCATGGCTGTCGGTCAGGATGGTTTATGTGCTGGCGATAGTTATTTTCGGTGCTTTCGTCCGGCTGTTCGGCATGGACCGCTTGAAAAAGAATTTCGAAAACGGCAAAAAGAAAGAAACGAATTTCGAGGAATCGCCGGCCAGCGATATAGAGAGCTTCAGGAGGCAGAGTTGATGGCGGAAAAACCGGTTAAGAAAAAAAAGCGCTACGGTATCGTAAGCGAGTTCGCATATTTTTTGAAAACGCACAGGATGTGGTGGCTCTTTCCGGTGATTATAGTGATACTTGCGTTCGGGGCGATAATCATGCTGGGCGGAACGGAACTGGCGCTCACTATCTACGCATTGTTCTAAACCTGATATTATTTTTCTTCGAGGATCTTCTTTATTTCCGGCTCAAGCACATCCGCTATGATTTTGTGCGCTTCGGAATTGAGATGGAAATCGGTCGGCCTGACCCAGAAATCGAGCAGGTTGGCCCTGTCCGTCAGGGCGGGGGTGACGTCGATGTAAGGAATTCCTTCTTCGTCGAGAACTCTTTTCACCTGGTTATGGAACCCGTAATAAGGATACGGCTCGTTCTCGCTCAGCCCCTGGTAAATCGGCCATGGAAAGATCACGAACAGGACATTTGTTCCGGACCGGTTGAGCTCTCCGAATTTCGAAACGGCCTCTTTCCACTTCAGGAACAGCTCCCCCTGCGGATCGTATACCGGCTTCATGAACTCGACGCTGATAGGCGATTCATTCGGGTCCATCGATTCGAAATCCGTCTGCGACGCGTTGAACCCGCCGTGAAGTCTCACTCTTAAATATTTGAAAAACTGGTACATGTGAAACCTGCGGCTCAGGAATGTTTTTATCCTCGGCAGCAACCTGTCGCCCGTGTCCAGCGAAAAAGGCAGAGTCAGATCGTTCAACAAAAACTGAACCATCACAACATCCGGATTGAGTTCTTTCGCCTTATACTCGTACACCAGCCATTCCTGAGCGGTGTTGTATCCGCCTATGCCCATATTGAAAAATTCTGTTCCGACGCCCGGAGGTGTCTGCCCCAGTTTTTTCTCCAGGAGCTTCACATAACTATCACCATCCGGCAGGCTTATGGCATTCGTCATCGAGTCGCCGAGGCATACGACACGGAATCCGCCGTCTGCTTTTTCGACACGGAAGTCCCTGTCGAGAAACCCCATGTTGTTCAGCCTTCTTTGCTTCCCGTCGATTTTAAAAACCGCTTCCGGCCTCAGTTCGAATTCAAGTCCGGGCACCGAACTGCTCTGATAAATGGGCGGCGTAAAAATACCCAGTACACGGAAAGCCGCTTCGAGCGCTACGAACGCTATGAATAATCCCAGAAGCAGTGTTACGACATGAAAAAGGACTTGATCGCCGCGGCTTATTTCGATATCGTTTTCGGCCTGGTTGGTGTTTCTGTCGACTGGAGTGTTCGGGTCGTTCATGTGGATATAGTAGAGAATGAATATTTTAGTGTCAAGAAAAGCAGGTGCCTTTCTTCAAAAACGTAAAACACATTTTTGTGCCTGAACAACACGTTGCCTGTCAAGTTACACGTGACGGGAAGGGCCGGTCATGGATGGAAATATGCAGCAATGTTGCAAACATGTGTTTTGAAGAGTGACAGAGCGGAAAAAATAATGGCATTCCTGTTGTTTTTTGAAAAGTTTATATAGAATAATGAATACGCCGGTGAGCTGAGAGAGAGGAATATCGGAGACAGTACGGGTATTCCTCATTCCTCGCAGTGGGTAATCCTGAAAACTTGAGAGTCGAGAGGAAGAATGGTTATGAGAAAAGTATTTTTGGCAATGATTATGAGTCTCGTAATGTTAAGCAGTATTGGACTTCATGCGCAGACGGATCAAGTCGAGAAGGCGAAAGGGGACAAGCCGGTTTTCGAACTGGGCGATATTGTTGTTACCGCGACCAGAAAAGCAATGCCGCTTGAGGATGCCCCGGTGAAGGTCACCGTGATTGAGAAGGAAGAGATAGAGAATACGCCGGAGTTGACGCTTGGCGATTTTCTGCGGCGGGTTCCGGATATTACGCTTGCGAAATCGCACTGGACGGAATGTGCTCCGAGGGAGATAACGCTGAGGGGCGTGTCTTCGCAGGAAAGGACTCTCGTGCTGCTGGACGGAATTCCGCTTAACGGCACGATGCACGGCTGGACATCACTGTCGCATATACCGAAAGATGCTGTTGAGAGAGTTGAAATCGTTCGCGGCCCGATGTCCGCGCTGTATGGCTCGGGCGCAATGGGCGGTGTTGTGAATATTCTAACGAAAGTGCCGAAGAAATCCTGGGAGACGTCTTTCAAGTCGGGTTACGGCAGTATGGATACCCGGTATACCGAGTTGTTCCAGAGCGGAGGGACGGATGAGGTTAAGTATTATTTCGGCGGCAGGTACTACGACACGGGTGGCTATATCGCCGCCAAGAATCCTCATTCGTACAACAGGGAGAACAAACGCGCGGAATGGAGCATGACGGGCAGGCTGATGTGGTATCCCGATGATGTTTCGTCCCTGAAGCTGGGGTTTGGGCACAGCGATGAATCGGTGGACAGGGGCAGAATTTTCACTCACCACGATTATGTCACCCGGATGGTTTATCTGACATACGCCCGGGAAAACAAAGATGGGATTTCGGTTGAGGGGTCATTGTATAAGAAGTTCCAGGACTGGAAGGTGAATTTCGATCTCAGGCCGACGTACAGCTACCTGTATCTTACGGAGAATCACGATCTGGAAGATTACGGCCAGTTGTTCAAAATCAGTTATCCTATCAGCAACAGCAATACTCTGACGGCGGGAATTGACTCGCAGGCGGGCAAGATCAAGAAGACCGATGTTTATCCCACATCCACCCGAGAGGCGCTCACCCGCGGGAAACAGTCGATGGTGTCTTTCTTTATGCAGGACGAGATGGAGATCAGCAAAAGGATGAGCCTGACAGTGGGCGCGAGGGGGGATTTCAGTGAGAGCTATGACGGCAGGAGTTATGATTCCAACCCGGCTCCGCATGCGCCGGTGGATGAATATTATGAGTCCAGAAAATGGGATTCGATCAGTCCCAAAGCGGGTTTACGTTATCATCTCAATGACAACACAACATTGCGCACATCTGTAGGAAAGGCTTTTGCCGCGCCGAGCCTGCCGAAGCTGTACACTGTTATGCAACGTGGCCCGATCCTTGTTTACGGTAACCCGGAACTCGATCCCGAGACATCCGTTTCTTACGAATTGGGGGTTGAACACTGGTTTACGGATCAATTGCAGGGCGGTCTTTCCATGTTCCATACAGATGGCGACGATTTTATCAGCATGCGCTCAACGGGTGCTCTGACCCGACTTTATGACAATATTACAAAGGTCAAGATTCAGGGAATTGAAAGTGAACTGAATTACGATTTTGCGAGAAAGTGGACTATGTTTGTGGGACATTCGTATAACCGGTCTGTTATTAAGACCGACTCGGCCAATCCCGCCAATGACTCGAATGCGCTTCCTTTCACTCCACGGCACAAGGGGCGGGTCGGGTTCACGTACAGGGATTCCGATCGGTTCTCGGGCGATCTGAGTTTCAGGTATATGGGCAAAAGATATACGGATATCGAGAACACATCGATGCTGGACGAGTATGTGACGATCGATCTCTCGCTTTCAAAGAAATGCGGGAAGTACACCACGTTTACAATCGGCGCGGAGAACATTCTCGATATCGAATATGATCTTTACGGCATCCCGGACGACGAATCGAAAGCGCCGGGAAGAGTAGTTATGATGAGCGTTTCTTATGAGTTTTAGCCTGCATTTCTCACCAGCGCAGGTTAAAAATCGTGATAAGGCTGATAATACAAGGAACAGCAAGTGAGTGGTGAGGGAGCATACTGTTGCGTATGTGACCGATCCCGAATCGCCGCTG
>Ga0116162_10001776_pt1 | contig 13857 bp, 11 predicted proteins | sample AD_UKC105_MetaG_FD_89875 | JGI IMG/M metagenome (GOLD analysis project Ga0116162, IMG submission 89875) | Active sludge microbial communities of municipal wastewater-treating anaerobic digesters from Hong Kong - AD_UKC105_MetaG | ecosystem: Engineered > Bioreactor > Anaerobic > Digestate... | reverse complement strand
GAGGGTGTTATTATGGCAAGAATACTTATTGTTGATGATGAAGATAATGTAAGATTACTTATTAAAGAAGAACTTGAGGATGCTGGTTATGAAATAACCGATGAACCAAGTGCAAAAAAAGCTCTTACATTACTTAAGGAAGACAGTAACTTTGATATTATATGTACAGACATTGAAATGCCTGATATGAACGGTCTTGAACTTGCCGGAGAAATAAGAAAAAAATATTCTGATAAAAAAATAATTCTTCTCACAGCTTATTCTCATTATAAGAGTGAAATGGCCTCATGGGCGGCTGATGCCTATGTTGTTAAATCAATGGATTTAACGGAATTAAAAGACACAATACAAAATCTGTTGGAATTATAAATATTCAAAGCTAAATCGGAGGTGTAGTAAGTTGGAATACAAAGACACGTTAAATTTACCGGAAACGTCTTTTAAAATGAAAGCAAATCTTAAACAGAAAGAACCTGAGATATTAAAAAAATGGGAAGAAACAGACATTGAAAAAGTCATAAATGAAGTAAGAAAAGACAATCCTGTATTCCTGCTTCATGACGGTCCGCCGTACGCAAACGGTGATATTCATATGGGACACGCTCTGAACAAAGTTCTTAAGGATATAGTAATAAAATATAAAACTATGAAAGGATTCAGAGCCCCTTTTGTTCCCGGATGGGATACTCACGGACTTCCTATAGAACATAAAGTTACGACACAACTTGGTGAGAAAGCACATCAGCTTTCAAAACTGAAAATAAGGGAAATATGTCGTGAATATGCACTTAAACAGGTCGATATACAGAAAAAAGGTTTTAAAAGATTAGGAGTTACGGCTGATTGGGATAAACCTTATATAACTCTTGAACCAGAATATGAAGCCGGAGTACTTGAAACTCTTAATTCTTTGCTTAAAAGCGGAAATATATACAGAAATAAAAAACCTATTTACTGGTGTGCAGAATGTGAAACGGCGCTTGCTGAAGCTGAAGTTGAATATCATGATCATACATCACCCTCTATATATGTAAAATTTAAAATGAGTGAGGGTGAATATGCTGTTATATGGACAACAACACCGTGGACACTTCCGGCAAATGTTGCTATAGCTGTCAATCCTCAGTATGATTATGTAAAAGTTAACATTGGCAGTGAAGTGTGGATTATTTCTGAATCACTTGTTGAAAAAGTTATGAAAAAAGCCGGAATAGAAGAATATGAGATAACTGATAAATTTAAAGGTAAGGAACTTGAGGGAAAATCTGCAGAACATCCTTTTGCTGAAAGAAAATCCGTTTTTGTCCTTGCTGATTATGTAACTCTTGAAGACGGAACAGGTCTTGTTCATACAGCTCCCGGTCACGGAGCCGAAGATTATATGACAGGTCTGAAATATAAACTTCCTGTTCTTTCTCCTGTTGATCATCAGGGAAAATTTACAGAAGAAGCCGGAAAATATACCGGAATGAAAATCTGGGATTCAAATAAAGTTATTATAGAAGATCTTAAAAAATCAGGAAATCTTGTTGCAGTAGAAAATATAACACATTCATATCCGCATTGCTGGAGATGTAAGAGTCCTATAATATTCAGGGCAACTGAACAGTGGTTTGTATCTGTTGATAATAATGATCTCAGAAAAAAAGTTCTCGATGAAATCAAAAAAGTGGAATGGATACCTGAATGGGGAGAAAACAGAATAACATCAATGATTTCCGACAGACCTGACTGGTGTATATCAAGACAGAGAGCCTGGGGAATACCTATACCAGCTGTAAGGTGTGTTGAAACAGGAGAAGTTATTTTAACAGAAAAAATGATGGAACAGTTTGTGGATATTGTAAGAAAAGAAGGAACAGATGCATGGTGGAAGTATGATACAGATGTTCTTTTCCCTGAAGGATTCGGATGTGAAACCTCTGAAAATTATACTTATGAAAAAATGGAAGATATTCTTGATGTATGGATAGACTCCGGAGCTTCATGGCAGTCTGTTGTAAATACAAGAGATGAACTTAAAAAATATCCTGCTGATCTTTATCTTGAAGGAAGTGACCAGCACAGAGGATGGTTTAACAGCTCTATATTCCTTTCTGTAGGAATGAACGGAATAGCTCCTTATAAATCTGTTCTTACTCATGGATTTATAAAAGATGAAGAAGGAAAGAAAATGTCCAAATCATCGGGAAACGGAATGATGCCTCAGGAAATAATTGATCAGTACGGTGCTGATATACTTAGGCTTTGGGTAGCTTCAGCAGATTACAGGGGAGATATAAGGATTTCTTCTGATATTCTTAAACAGCAGGCTGAAGTATACAGAAAATTCAGAAATACAATAAGATATATACTCGGTAATATAAATGATTTTGATCCTGCAAAAAATTATGTAAAATATGAAGATATGCAGGAAATTGATCAGTGGGCTATGATGAAACTTAATGAACTTATAAAAAATGTAAATGCTTACTATGAAAAATATGAGTTTTACAGAGTTCATAATCTTCTTAATAAATTCTGTACTATAGACATGAGTGCTATATACCTTGACATAATAAAAGACAGAATATATTCTGAGAAAAAGGATTCGCTTTTAAGAAGATCTGCCCAGACGGCTATGTATGAAATAGGTATGACTCTTACAAAACTTATGGCACCTATTACTACATTTACATCAGAAGAAATATACGGTTATCTTCCTGAAGGGTCAGGAAAGTTTGATACTGTTCAGCTTGAATCCTGGCCTGCTTTTGAAGAATCTTATATAAACGAAGAGCTTAATGCTAAATGGGAAAAGATACTTAAGCTTAGGGAAGATGTAACAAAAGCACTTGAAGAGAAGAGAAGAGATAAATTTATAGGAAATTCCCTTGATGCATCCGTAATAGTTGAAATAAAAGATAAAGATATATATGAAACCGTAAGTAAATATGATAAGAATTTTATGGCTGATATTTTCATAACATCAGGATTTGAAATTTCTGAAGTTTCCGAAGGATTTGAAGGTGAAGTTTCAAAAGTAAATGTAATAAAAGCACCCGGAGAAAAATGTGAAAGATGTTGGAAAATAGATGAAAATGTAGGTAAAGACAAAGAACATCCTACACTTTGTCCGAGATGTGTAAGTGCTGTAAAATAAAAAAGCGCGGCTTAAGCTGCGCTTTTTAACCCACTGGAGGTTGAGGGGATGAAAAATACTTTTATTTTTATGGATTATCAGAATCAACCTGTTGATCCTGAACTTATTGTTGAAAAAATTGAAGAAAACGGAAAAGTAGTGGGAGGTAAAGCTTACGGACACTGGTCAAAGTATCCCGCAACTATGTTTTCTTTCTCGAGGCATGGTATAGAACTTATTGAGATGCCGGAAGACGGATTCGGAAATAAGAAGGGTAATGATATAAAACTTGCTGTTGATGCAATGGAAACAATGTTTTCTCTTACTCATATAGAAAATTTTGTTCTTGTTACAGGAGATGCTGATTTTGTACCTCTTGTAAAAAAACTCAGAACATACGGAAAATCAGTTACGGTAATAAGCAGAAGCCAGAATACTTCTTCGGATATGCAACTTTCTGCGGATTATTATATTCCTTATGAGGAAATAGTAAAATCCGAAAAAATTACATCTACTGATTCTTTCGAAGATGTTGTTGAAGAAATTATGAAAATAATAGATGAAAAAAGTCTTAACCCTGATGAAGTTATTGTCAGAAGAATAATAACCGGAATGAATATTAATTATTCGAATTTCGGGTACAAATCATTAAATTCTTTTACCGAAGCTGTTATTAATTCGGTTAAGAAAAGTATAATACTTGAAAATAACGAACTAAGTGAATATGAAGAAAATTATATGAGATTTCTTGAAAGACTTACAGTTCAGACTTTTCCTCCTCTTAATGCGGAACAGCTTGAAGAAATGGCGAATTCAAGACATCAGTGGATAATAAAAAATACAAAAATACCTCTTAAGAAATTTATTGAAAATATTGTTATGACAGGAAAACTTAAAACCGGTCCAAATTAAACACTTTATGTTCCGGCTCCGAGACGATGGGAAATAAAACATGAAAAAATACTTCCTTATCCTGAATACAGAGATAAATTTTCAAAATATGTTTTTGATATTTTTACCGAAAAAAAGGTCTCTACGATATCAGATGCACTTCATAAGGCAAAAGATGACATAAATCTTTCCAATAAAATTATAGGATCTTTCGGTATGGCTCTTAAATTTTCCGGAATGTTCAGAGGTAAAGACGGAAGCGATTATGTATCTTTAAAAACACCTGTAACTTTAATAGGATCTTATGAGGAATTTAAAACATCAATAGATAATTTTTATCTTAAGAGAATACTTAAAGAGGAAAATATTGATCAGGATAATTTAAAATATGCTTCTGTGTATCTTTTTAATACAGAAAATACAGAAGAGATAGTTAAATGTTTAAACTATCTTGTAACTAAAAAAGAAGTATACAGAAAAGAGAATACTTTTCAGTATTATAAATAAAAAAATATTCCGTATTTACGGAATATTTTTTTATTTTATTATATTTAAGGAACAGGTACAAAATTATGTATTGCGAAAGAAACACCTGCTGATACTATTACTGCAAGAACTATATCAAGAAAATCAAAACCTGATTTTGTACCTGCTTTTACAGCTGCATCATCAGCTTTTTTGGAAACTTCATCAATTTTTTTACCAAGATCTGTCAATTTTGAAGAGTTATCATCACTGACGGATTTTACTTCTGCTAAATTGCTGTTTGTTTCGTTTATTGCAACTTTATTTGAGTTTATTGATGTGTTAAGTGATGAAATATCTACTTTATCAGCTTTTCCTGATAATGAATTTTTAAGTGATTCAAGTTCTGTAGATATAAGATTTATTTTGTTTTCAGCAGATGATACTTTTGTGTTCAGATTAACATTACTGAGGTTAACATTTTTTTCAAGGTCAGAAACTTTTTCTGTTAATGCGGATAATCCTGAAGCGTTATCTGCAACTGTTGTCTTAAGTGTTTCTAATGCTGAAGAATTGTTTGAAACAGATGTGAATATAGTATTTATATCATTTTTGAAGTCAAGACCTGTTAAAGACTTCTGAATATCTGCAAACTGAGTTTCAAGAGAAGTTATTTTCTCTGAATTTTCTGTTGTTTTTGAATCGACAATATTTATTTTGTTTGAAATTGATGTTGTGTCAATTGATTTTACTATTTCTTCAAGCTGAGCAACTTTGTTATTTGTATAGCTGAAAAGCTGGTATGAATTTTTTAATTCGGAAACTTCAGAAGAAAGTGAATTTATTTTTGAAGTATTCAGATTAAGTGAACTTTCAAGATTGCTTAGTTTTGAATTTACTGAAGAAAGATCAACAGTTGCCGGTGCATTTATTGATTTCATTTTTTTGTCAAGTTCAGCAACTTTTTCAGTAAGAGGAGAAACTGACTGTTCTATATAATCTATAGTTCTTGAGATAATAAGTGTTATCTGGTATCTGTTTATGTTTTCCAGTCCTTTGAATGTTCCGTCCGGATAACCGTCAACTATACCTATAGATGAAATTCTTTCAATGGCTTCATATGCCCAGTGATTTATAGGTACATCCTTAAAAGTTGCTGATAAAGCTGTTACTGCAGTCAGAACCAGCAGAAAAATAAATATTACAATTTTTTTCATAAGAAACACCTCCAGAAATTTTATAAACTATTATTATTTTATCATAAAAGATGGTAAAATAATAATAGGAATTTTTTAAAATATTCGGAGGTGTTTTTGTTGTTAAAGCGTACTAATAACTGTGGTGAACTAAGAAAAAAAGATGCCGGAAAAGAAATAATTCTTAACGGCTGGATTGACAGAATAAGAGACCTCGGAGGTATAAAATTTATACTCTTAAGAGACAGATACGGTAAAACACAGGTTTTTTTTGACCCAAATGAAAATAATGAATTATATGAAAGAGCTGTTACTCTCGGAATAGAATATACAGTAGCTATAAAAGGTATAGTAAAAGAAAGACCCGCAGAAGCAGTTAACAGTGATATGGAAACAGGTGAAATAGAAATACTTGCCAAAGATCTTGAGATATTTTCAAAATCTGAAACACCGCCGATATACGTTAACAGGGAAGAAGATATAGCAGAAACAACAAGACTGAAATACAGATATCTTGATCTCAGAAAAGAAAGACTTCAGAGAAATCTTTTTATAAGACATAAAGCAATGCAGGCAACAAGAAAATATCTTTCCGAAAATAATTTTATGGAAATAGAAACACCGTATCTTACAAAATCCACTCCTGAAGGAGCAAGAGATTTTGTAGTGCCTTCAAGAATAAAGAGCGGTAATTTCTATGCTCTTCCTCAGTCTCCTCAGATATTTAAACAATTGCTTATGGTTTCTGGATTTGACAGATACTTTCAGATAGCAAGATGTTTCAGGGATGAGGATTTCAGAGCAGACAGACAGCCTGAATTTACCCAGATAGATATAGAAGCATCTTTCGTTGAAATGGAGGATATTCTCAATTTCGGAGAAGGTGTTGTTAAAGCTGTTTTTCAGGAAACAATAGGATATATTCCGGAAACTCCTTTCAAAAGAATGACATATGCTTATGCAACTGATACTTACGGTTCTGACAAACCTGATACAAGATACGGAATGGAGCTTAAAGATATAACAGAATATTTTAAGGATAACTGTACGGATTTTATAGCGGAAGTTATAAAAAACGGTGGGTGCATAAAAGGTTTTGAAGTTAAAAACAAAGCTTCTTTATTCTCAAGAAAAAAATTCGATGAATATACTGATCTTGCAAAATCATTCGGAGCAGCAGGTTTAATGTGGATTGCAAAAGATAAGGATAAAGCAGAACCGAGATCATCTATTAAAAAAATTGCACAAAAAGAAATAAATGAGATAATTAATGATGGTATAATAGAGGAAGACAGCATATTTTTTGCGCTTTCCGGAGAAAGAAAAGTTATAAATAAAATATTAGGACAGCTGAGAAATACTGTTATAAGAGAAGAAACAGAAAAAGCAAAGGGTTTTGACATTTCATGGATTACAGATTTTCCTATGTTTGCATGGGATGAGGAAGAAAACAGACTCGTTGCTGAGCATCATCCTTTTACTATGCCTAAAATTGATGAATTTGAAAAATATGCAGATGACCCTCTGAGAATTAACGGACAATGTTATGATCTTGTTATAAACGGATATGAAATGGCTTCCGGAAGTGTGAGAATTCACAGACAGGATATACAGAAAAAAGTATTTGAAATGATAGGCTTATCCGAAGAACAGATAAATTCAAAATTCGGATTTCTTATAGAAGCTTTTAAATACGGTCCTCCTCCTCATGCCGGTATGGCTTTGGGAATGGACAGGCTTGTTGCTGTTATTACGGGTGAAGATTCTATAAAAGAAGTTATAGCTTTTCCGAAAACAGCTACCGGATCAGATCCTATGTCTGATGCACCGTCTGTTTTGGATGAAAAACAGCTTAAAGAGTTAAAAATAGATGTTAAAAATTAAGGGGGGATATTTGTGGATTTTATAATAACTTTCGAAGAAAATGAAAAAGCTTTTATAGTAAAAGTTAACGGAGATGTTGATGCTTATCATTCGGCGACATTCAAACAGAAAATAATAGAGCATATGAATATTACTGACAGAAAGTTTATTGTGCTTAATCTCGGTGAAGTAAGTTATATTGACAGCGCCGGACTCGGTTCAATTGTTTCTCTTATAAAAGAATCAAAGAAAAAAGCTAAGGAAATAGTTCTCTGCTGCCTTCAGCCGCAGGTTAAAAAAATATTTGAAATGACAAAACTTGATAAAATAATAAGAATTGTTGATACTGTTGAAGAACTCTAACAGTGCCGAAAGGGTGAAAAAATTGTTTCATATTGCAATAGACGGTCCTGCCGGTTCCGGTAAGTCTACAATAGCAAAGAGTATAGCCGGTATTTTGGGATGTAAATATCTCGACAGTGGGGCTATATACAGAATTATAGGGTATCATATGACAAAAAAGAATATACCGCTTAAAAAGAGTCAGGAATTTACCGAAGAACTTAAAAATGTAAAAATAGAAGTAAAAAATGATAAATATTATCTTTTTGATGAAGAAATAAACGAACAGATAAGAAAAAAAGAATCCGGTATGTACGCATCAGAAGTTGCAAAAATAGGCGAAGTACGGGACAAGGTTAATTCTATACTGAGAAGTATTTCTTCCAAAATGAGCACTGTTATAGATGGCAGGGACATAGGAACTGTTGTTCTTCCTGATGCCGAGTTTAAAATATTTTTGACAGCTTCTCCTGAAGAGAGGGCAAGAAGAAGATTTTGTGAGTTAAGAGAAAAAAATATATCCGCTGAATACGATGAGGTGTTAAAAGAAATAAATGAAAGAGATGCCGCGGATACATTAAGAAATCTTGCACCGCTTAGACCGGCGGAAGATTCTGTAACAATTGACACAACGTCATTATCTGTTGAAGATGTTGTCGGCAGAATAAAAAGATATGTTGAGGAGAAAAAACAGTGAAAATTATTTTAGCTGAGGAAATAGGATTTTGTTACGGTGTAAAAAGAGCCTATGAAAATGCTGTTTTATATTCTGAAAAAAATAATATTTATATTTACGGTGAACTTGTTCATAATAGCGACGTTATTATGAAGCTTGAAGAAGACGGTATAAAAATGTTCACTGATATAGATAATCTTCCTGAAGACAGCAAAGAATCGACAGTTATTATAAGGGCTCACGGCATATCGTTTAATGAAGAAAAAATCTTAAGGGAAAATTTCAGCGAAGTTGTGGATATGACATGTCCTATAGTAAAAAATGTTATAAAAATTGCACGCGAACTGCAGGATAAAGGATATTTTCTTGTAATTTACGGAGATGTTCAGCATCCGGAGATGAGAGGACTTAAAGGTAATACAGATGAAAAAATGCTCATTATTACCAAAGAACCGCAGATAATTTTTCATCAGAAAGTAGCAGTTATGTCACAGACTACTGTTGCTGAAAAAAAGTTTGAAGATTTTTCGGATAAATTAATTGAAATAAATAAATTTTCTGATATAATCATAAAGAATACTATTTGTAAAGAAACTGTAAAAAGAGAAAAAGAGGCTGTTAAAATAGCCTCAGTTTCTGATTCTGTTATCGTAATGGGCGGAAAAAACAGTTCAAATACAAAAAAACTTTTTGAAATATCAAAAAAAATTAACAAAAATACTTTTTATATAGTAAGCCCGGATGAAACAGAGAATTTTAATATCAAAGGTGAAACGATAGGAATTATCACCGGAGCATCAACTCCGAGCTGGGATATAAAAAAACTTTTAGCAAATTTAGATAAAAGCAATTTTTCTTAATATAAAAGGGAGGTTTTTTTCTATGGAAGAAAAATCATTTGAAGAATATTTACAGGAAGAGGATTTTAACGAATTAAAAAAAGGTAAAGTTTTTGAGGGGAATATAGCCAGTATCTCAGGAGACGGCGTATGGGTAGCTTTACCTGCAACAGGTGATGTATTTGTAAAAAGAGAAGAACTTATAAAAAATATTTCTGAATATAAACCGGGTGAATCAATAACAGTTACAGTAACAAAAACAAACGATGCCGAAGGAATGAATGATGCTTCCGAAAAAATGGCAGTTGCTGATAAAATAAGAGAAGAACTTAAAGAAGAACAGATAGTAAAGGCAAAATTTGTTACAAGAGTTAAAAAAGGTTATATAGTTACTATACAGAACGCAGTAAGAGCATTTTTACCGGGTTCACTTTCAAATCTCAAACCGACTGATGATATGCCTAAAGAAGAAAAGAAAATGAAAGTTATTTCTCTTTCAAGAGGCAGAGTTGTTCTTTCAAGAAGAGATGCAGTTGAAGATATTCTTAAGAATGCATATGAAAATTTCAAAGAAAATATGATAGTTGAAGGTACTGTTGAAAGCATAAAAGATTTCGGAGCTTTCATAAAACTTGATGAAAATGTTAATGCACTTGTTCCGAGAAGTGAAATAACCTGGGAAAAGAATTTTGAAACTGAAAAAGTATTAAAAATAGGAGAAAAAGTAAAAGGCGTTATAATTAAGCTTGATAAGGAAAATAAAAAAATATCCGTATCTATTAAACAGCTTAAGGATGACCCGTGGAATTCAATAGAAGAAAAATATCCTGTTGAAACAATACTTAAAGGTAAAGTTATGAAAATATTTCCTTTCGGATTTACAGTTAAAATCGATACAGGTATAGAAGGACTTGTTCACGAATCAGAAATTTTCTGGAACAGAAAAGGTAAAATTTCAGATGTTGTTTCAGAAGGTGAAAATGTTGAAGTAAAAGTTTTAGGTATAGATAAAGAGAAAAAGAGACTTTCATTAAGTTACAGGGAAGCACTGGGAAATCCATGGGAAGGCATTGAAGAAAGATACTATGAAGGAAATATAGTTACAGGAATAGTTGAAAAAGTTCTTCCTAACGGCGCAATAATAAAACTTGAAGAAGGTCTTACAGGATTTGTACATGTTTCGGAACTTTCATGGAATTTTATAGATAATGTGGAAGAAGCTTTAAAAGAAGAACAGAAAATTAAAGTTAAAATATTGAATATCGATAACGAAAGTCAGAGAATAAAACTTTCCATAAAACAGGCTAATGAAAATCCGTGGAAAAAAGTTTCGGAAGAATTAAAAGAAGGAGACAATATTTCCGGTACAGTAGCAAGATATGCAGGTTCCGGTGCTGTTATTGTTCTTGACGGATATGAAGTAGAAGCATTTCTTCCTATAAAAAATGTTTCTAAAGAAAAAATAAATGATTTAAGTGAAGTTATGAAAATAGGCGATAAAACAGAAGCAAAAATAATAAAAATAGAATTTGAGAACGAAGATAAAAAAGGTAATATGATAATAAGTATAAACGCTCTTAATGAAGAAAAAGAAAGAGCTGAACTTGAGGAAACGCTTAAGAAGATTAATGAAGAACAGTAAGTTAGGAGAGGAAGATTTTGTCAAAACCAATAGTACTTATAGTCGGGAAACCAAATGTAGGTAAATCGACAATATTTAACAGGATAATAGGTCAAAAAAAATCAATAGTTCTTGATTTTCCTGGAGTTACAAGAGATCATGTATATGGTGAGGCACGCTGGGATAAGCGTGCCTTTACATTAATTGATACATGCGGAATCTTTGAAAATCCTGAAGATATAATTGAGAAACAGCAAAAAGAAAATGTAATAAAAAGTTTTAAAGAAGCTGCAATTGTTTTATTTGTGGTCGACGGAAGAAACGGAATTACTTCGGAAGATTATCATGTTGCTGATTTCCTGAGAAAATCGGGGGCAAAAGTAATGCTTGTGGCAAACAAAGCAGAATCTTTTGAAGTTTATACTGACAATATACTGCCGGAATTGTACAGTTTGGGATTCGGAGAACCTTTTCCTGTTTCCGGAGAGCATAATAAGAATGTAACCGGACTTGTCGATGCTGTGTTTGATGAACTTGAAAAAGACGGTTATGATACCGAATCAGAGGAGAATACTCCTGATGATGAATATATAAAGATTGCCATAATAGGTAAACCTAATGCCGGAAAATCATCTCTTTTTAATGCCATAATCGGCGATGAAAGAGCTGTTGTTTCTGATATTCCGGGAACGACAAGGGATTCTGTTGATCATGTCGTTGAGTATAAAGGTAAAAAATATCTTTTTATAGATACTGCCGGTATGAGAAAAAAATCTACGGTTGAATACGGCTCTATAGAAATGTATTCTATTGTAAGAACTATAGATTCAATAGATAAATCAGATGTTGTAATTTCTTTAATAGATGCTGAGGAAGGAATAACCAATCAGGATCAGAAAGTTTCCGGAGTTGCGGAAAACAGGGGAAAAGGTACTGTAATTGTATTTAATAAAATAGATATTCTTGAGGATATAAAATCCGCAAAAAATGATTATACGGAAAAAATAAAAAAAGAAATGTATTTTGTTGATTACAGTCCGGTTGTTTTTACTTCAGCAACTAAAAAATGGGGAATTGAGGATTTGTTTCAGGCAATAGATACCGTATATGAAAATACTGGCAGAAGAGTTTCTACAAGTCTTCTTAATGCAGCACTCGAAAGACATGTTATGCTCAATCCGCCACCATCGAAAAACGGTAAAAAAATAAAATTTTATTTTGTAAAACAGGTCGGTGTGAGGCCTCCGGTATTTACATTTTATACTAATATGCCAAAAGAAATATCAAAATCTTATCAGCAGAGTCTTAGAAATATGATAAGAAAATATGTTCATGATTTTACCGGATCACCTCTTTTTATAAAATTTGAAGAAAAAAATAATTAGGCTGATACGTTTGGAGGAATTGATATGCTGCTTATTGTTTGGATATTGATAGCTTATTTTTTGGGATCAATACCTTTTAGTTATATCATACCCAAAATTAACGGTATTGACGTAAGAAAAATCGGTAGCGGTAATGTAGGAGGAACAAATGTTCTGAGATCTCTCGGAGCAAAAATAGGTATTTTATGTATGGTTCTTGATCTTCTTAAAGCTTTTCTGCCTGTTGTTATATCATACTCACTTTACGGTAAGGAAAGCTGGATACCTTATCTTGTGGGAATTTTTGCAGTTGTAGGTCATGATTATCCTGTATGGCTTAAATTTAAAGGCGGAAAAGGTGTTGCATCTACAGTCGGAACATATTTCGGATTTAATTATGTTGCTGCTCTCGTTTTTTATTTTGTATGGTTTCCGATAATTCTTATAACCAAATATATTTCACTTGGGTCTCTTATGGGACTTCTTGTCTGCGCACTTATGAGTTTTATTACAAATTACAGGGCAGGTGTAGTGGGCCTGATTCTGTTTTTTATGTCTCTTTATAAACACAGGGAAAACATAAAAAGACTTTTCAGCGGAACAGAAAACAAAACTGATATAGTCGAAATAATTAAGAAAGGTTTTAACAGATGAAAAAAAATATTATATTTATTTTTTTAATTTTATTTATAGTAATTTTTAATTTTGGGGCCGATGTAACAATTAACGAAATGAAATCCAGGCATCTTTTTTCTGACAGTCTGGATTTGCTTTTTGACAATAATAAATATGAAGCAAAACTTAAACTTAATGAAGCTTTATCAGGTGAAGTATATATTGAGGATATACCTAAATTTCTTTATTATTCCGCCAAGCTTGATCTTCAGCTCGGTCAGATTGATAAAGCTAAGGAAAGTCTTAACAATATACTTTTATTTTCTGCTTTTAACGAAGATGTTGAAACACTTTCAAAATTTGTGGATTCTGTTGAGGAATATTCGCTCTCGAATTTTTCAACACCTAATTTTATAAATCTCTTTAATGTTGAAGGTAATAAGGAAACTTTTGAGCGGTTTTACACAGTAACCGATTCTGAAGTTCTTAATTCGGGGGTTTATATTTTAGATTCTCAGAATAAACTTATTTTTAAACAATCAAATGATAACAGTGAAAAATGGATAAAACTCGATAAAAAATATGATTATTATTCACTTTCTTCAGATTCTAAACTTGACAGAATATATCTGGGAACAAGTGAGGGATTAATGTATTTTAATTCATACGGACCGGGAATTAGCGGTGTTGCATCTGATATGACTGAAGTTGAAAGTTCTGAAGGAACTCCTGTTTTTTTAGTTAAAGGTTTTGATTTTATATCTTACGGTGTTGATTCTGCGGGAAGAATAATAGGATATAATCCTTCGGAAAATTCTTTAAACATTGTCGGATTTGACGGAAGTATGCTTCAGAAAAAAACTT
>Ga0116162_10001772_pt1 | contig 13868 bp, 10 predicted proteins | sample AD_UKC105_MetaG_FD_89875 | JGI IMG/M metagenome (GOLD analysis project Ga0116162, IMG submission 89875) | Active sludge microbial communities of municipal wastewater-treating anaerobic digesters from Hong Kong - AD_UKC105_MetaG | ecosystem: Engineered > Bioreactor > Anaerobic > Digestate... | reverse complement strand
GCTCGAGGTGGCTGATGGTGCCGTGCCCGCTCATCAGTCGGTCTCGTAGCAGGCCGCGATCTCGCCGAAGTAGAGGGTGTGGAAGTCCTTGGCGGGGTAGAGGTTTTCAAGTGCCGGGTCGAGGTAGCGCGGGTCCATGGGCGCCTTGAAGCGGATGATGCATTCGAGGTGGATGCCGGGCACCTTCAGGACCGGGGAGACGGTCTTCTGTCCCGGCACGGGGACGAGGCCGCAGGCCTTGAACTTGTCCGTGTCCCTGCCCGACCTGGTGCCGCAGACCATGAGGGCTTCCTTCATGTTCCCGCTCGGCAGGGTCACCGTGAAGTCTGCGGCCTTCTCCATGAGGGAGAAGGTGTGGCGGGAGTCGCGCACCGCGGCCATGAAAATGGGCCGCTGCCAGATGAACCCGATGAGGCCCCAGCCGATGGTCATGGTGTTCAGGGCATCGCCCGCCTTGACCGTGAGGAAGGCGCCTTTCTGGAGCTGCTTCGTAATGGTGGGTGAGATGGAGAGGGGGTCACATTCCTTCATTGGGGGCTCCTTTCATGAGAGAACCCGGAGCAACAGGCCTTCCGGGGCCGCCGGTGCACGAGGTTCCGGCGGGATGATGGGGGGATAATAGTCGCATCCACGCGAGTTTTCAACAGGAAGCATACATTGCAGACATGAATGATTATGGTATAATAATTATATGCCCCGGTCCGAGTTCGATGTGCGGAAAAGCGGGTCGAACAAAGAGAAGGATCTCTATGAAAGCGAAGGAATTTGACCAGCTCTTTGACGAGAACAAGGACATCACGAAACATCTTGATCTGTCTCAGGCAAAAAGGGTCGACCAGAAGCTTAAGCGGGTCAATGTGGATTTTCCGGAGTGGATGGTCAGACTTCTTGACCAGGAAGCCAAACGGCTCGGGGTGACCCGGCAGTCCATCATCAAGATCTGGATCAGCGAGAAGCTTCAGCACACCTGATATCCTGAGGGGTTTCTCCTCTCAGGCCGCCCCCGATCCCTACCAGTCGATCCACTGCCTGAATTCCCCCAGGAGCAGGTCCCCGATGTACCCGGGCCTTACCACACGTACGTGGGGCAGCCAGGACTTGAGGTACATGACCACCTCCTCGTCCGAGTAGGCATAGAAGATGAGAGGAACGATATACCTCTGGTTGCCATTTTTGTGGTACAATAGAGAAAATTATAAAATATAATGGGTTGGAATGAAAAGAAGATGGGGTGAGCTGTTCAATCCCCAATAGATCTCTTTTTCCTTTAGAAACCTAGAGCCAATGTTTTAAACGTTATGCAGGCAATGACTCTACAAGAAGGAGTGTGAATGCCCATCAAGAAGTCCGAGCTCTACAGTTCACTCTGGTCCAGCTGCGACGAACTGCGCGGCGGCATGGACGCGAGCCAGTACAAAGACTATGTCCTCGTCCTGCTGTTCATCAAATATGTGAGCGACAAATACGCGGGCGTACCCTATGCGCCCATCACCATTCCTAAAGGCGCAAGCTTCAAGGACATGGTTGCGCTCAAGGGCAAGCCAGACATCGGCGACCAGATCAACAAGAAGATCATCGCCCCACTGGCCAATGCCAACAAGCTCTCCGACATGCCGGATTTCAACGACGCCACAAAACTCGGCAGCGGCATGGAGATGGTGGACCGGCTCACCAACCTCATCGCTATTTTTGAGAACAAGGCTCTGGATTTCTCCAAGAACCGAGCCGAAGGCGACGATATCCTGGGCGATGCCTACGAATACCTCATGCGGCACTTCGCCACCGAGAGCGGCAAGAGCAAAGGACAGTTCTACACACCTGCCGAGGTCAGCCGCATCATGGCGAAGATCCTGGGTATCCGCGATGCGAAGACCAGCCCTGACACGACGGTCTATGACCCCACATGCGGCTCCGGCTCGCTCCTGCTAAAAGTGGCGGACGAGGCCCGCACGCCCGTCACCATTTACGGGCAGGAAAAGGACGCAGCCACCAGCGGCTTGGCGCGTATGAACATGATCCTGCACAACAACCCTACGGCCCTCATCGTGCAGGGCAACACGCTCGCCGACCCCAAGTTCAAGGACGGTGACATGCTCAAGACATTTGACTATGTGGTCGCCAACCCGCCCTTTTCCGACAAACGCTGGAGCAACGGCATTGATCCGGCCAATGACCCCTTCGAGCGCTTCAAACATTTCGGCACGCCGCCTTCCAAGCAGGGCGACTACGCCTACCTCCTCCACATCGTCCGCTCGCTCAAAAGCATGGGCAAGGGCGCGTGTATTCTGCCGCACGGGGTGCTGTTCCGGGGCAATGCCGAGGCCGACATCCGCCGCAGCCTCACCCGCAAGGGCTACATCAAGGGTATCATCGGCCTTCCCGCCAACCTCTTTTACGGCACCGGCATCCCTGCCTGCATTGTCGTGGTGGACAAGGAAGATGCACACTCCCGCAAGGGCATCTTCATGATAGACGCCAGCGCGGGCTTCATGAAGGATGGCCCTAAGAACAGGCTGCGCGCCCAGGACATCCACAAGATCGTGGACACATTCAATAAGCGCCTCGATATACCCAGATACTCCCGCATGGTCTCTGTCGATGAGATCGAGAAGAACGAATTCAACCTCAACATTCCGCGCTATATCGACAGCCAGACGCCTGAGGACATCCAGGATATCGAGGGCCACCTGAAGGGCGGCATCCCAAAATCCGATGTCGATGCCCTCCAGCGCTATTGGGACATCTGTCCGCAGCTCCTGCAGGGCCTGTTCAAGGAAAACCGCCCCGGCTACTTCGACCTCGCCATGGAAAAGGCAGCCATCAAGTCCGCTATCTACGAGCATACCGAGTTCGCTGCTTTCATCGCAGGCATGAATGCTCATTTCGTTGTTTGGCGACTGAAGAGCACCAAGACGCTCAAGGCGTTGCAGACCGGCTTTTACCCGAAGGAAATCATCGCGGCCCTGTCCGAGGACCTGCTCGGCCACTACGCCGGAAAGCCGCTCATCGATAACTACGACGTGTACCAGCACCTCATGGACTACTGGGCAGAAACCATGCAGGACGACTGTTACCTCATCGCTGATGATGGCTGGAAGGCTGAGACCTACCGCATCATCGAAAAAGACAAGAAAGGCAAGGAGAAGGACAAGGGCTGGGCCTGCGACTTGGTGCCCAAGGCTCTCATTGTCGCCCGTTACTTCGCCAAGGAACAGGAGGCTATCGACAAGATTGCTGCTGAGCTGGATAGCGTCACAGCCCGGATAATTGAGATGGAAGAGGAACACGGCGGCGAGGAAGGAGCCTTCTCCGGGCTGGACAAGGTGAACAAGGCCGAGGTCACCAAGCGCCTGAAGGAGATCAAGGGAGACAAGGGGGCCAATGAAGAAGCCGCTGTGCTCAATGAATGGCTCAAACTCAGCAACGAAGAGGCAGACCTGAAAAAGCAGCTCAAGGATGCCGAGTCCGCACTGGATAAGAAAGCATACGATCAATATCCCAAGCTCACCGAGACCGAGATCAAAACACTTGTGGTTGATGAGAAATGGCTCTCTGCGCTGGAAACTGCCATTCACGGTGAGATGGACCGCATCAGCCAGACCCTTACCCGACGCGTGAAGGAGCTGAGTGAGCGCTATGAAACCCCCATACCGCAGATGGTCAGCCGCGTAGCAGAGCTGGAGGCCAAGGTGAATCGCCACCTGGAGAGGATGGGTTTCTCATGGAAGTGAAATCAGGCTATAAGCAGACCGATATGGGGGTGATTCCAGAGGATTGGAGTATTAATACTGTTGGCGAGATATCAGATGTAAAAACTGGCCCATTTGGCTCAGCACTACATGAAAAAGATTATGTGAATGATGGTACACCTATTATAACCGTTGAGCATCTTGGAGAGCGAGGAGTTCATCACTCAAATCTACCAATGGTATCTGATGCTGATAAAGTACGTTTAAATTCTTATTTACTCCGTCAGGATGACATTGTTTTTAGTCGGGTTGGGTCCATTGACCGAAATGCACTCATCAAGTCAGGGGAGGATGGATGGTTGTTCTCCGGCAGGCTTTTACGGGTAAGGTTAAAGCGATCAGACATGGATGCTCTATTTCTGAGTTATCAATTTCATTCCGAGGCCTTCAAACAACGTGTAAGGGATGTTGCAGTGGGCCAGACTATGGCCTCCATAAACACCAAAATCTTGATGAGCATATTAACTGTTATTCCACCCACTAAACTCGAACAAGAAGCCATCGCCGAGGCATTGAGCGATGCGGATACCCTCATCGAATCCCTGGAGCAACTCATCGTAAAAAAACGCCATATCAAACAAGGTACTATGCAGAAATTACTCGCCGGCAAGAAGCGTTTGCCTGGTTTCAGTGGTGTGTGGGAGGTGAAGTCGCTGGGTGAATTGTTCGACTTCAGCGGCGGTTTCACCGCTTCACGAGATCAACTATCCATGGAAGGCCATTGCTATTTGCATTACGGCGATATTCATCTGTCGCCGAAATCATTCATTGATGTTCGATCTGAGTATCACGATATTCCGAAGCTTGACATTTCATTGAAGCGAGTTTCCCGGGTTTCGCTTTTGGATGATGGCGATGTCGTATTTGTTGATGCTTCAGAAGACAATGAGGGCACGAGCAAGCACGTTGTAATCATCAACAAAGACAACATTCCATTCATATCAGGTCTCCACACCATCGTCGCAAAGAGCAAGACTAACGAACTGGATCATAATTACCGGAGATACTGCTTCCAGACCACGGATATCAATCGTCAATTCTATTTCTTTGCTGTAGGGACCAAGGTTTCAGGGATCAGCAAGACCAATATTGCCAAGATTACTCTTCCAGTTCCAACTCTCCCCGAACAAACCGCCATTGCCGCGATTTTGAGTGACATGGACGCTGATATCACCGCACTGGAAGTAAAGCTAGCCAAAGCTCGCCAGCTCAAGCAGGGCATGATGCAGCAACTTCTCACCGGGAGGATTCGATTGATATGAAAATCTCAACCATCCTTGATCACATTGACAGCGGGCACATGGCTTTGCCGGAGTTCCAGCGTGGCTATGTATGGAACCGGGACCAGGTGCGGGGGCTTTTCGATTCGCTCTATCGCCGCCATCCGGTCGGCGGGTTGTTGGTGTGGGCCACCGAAGCGAAGACAGCCGCCCATCGAGGTGATGGGCCGCTTGCAGCGGGTGTCGTGAAACTCCTGCTTGATGGGCAACAGCGGATAACATCTCTCTATGGTGTGGCACGTGGTAAACCGCCTAAGTTTTTCGATGGCAATGTGCAGACCTTCACCGGACTGAGGTTTCATCTCGAATTGGAGACTTTCTCGTTTTATCAGCCGCTGAAGATGCAGGACGACCCACTCTGGATCGATGTCACGGAATTGATGAAGAAAGGTACCGCCGGTTTGGGAGATTTTGTGACGCGCTTGAATGAGCAGCCAGCATTGGTTGCCAAAATCGGTGAATACGTCGGTCGGCTCAGCCGTCTGCTGGGCGTGATGGATGTGGAACTTCATGTAGAGGAAGTAACCGGGACCGATAAGACACTGGATGTTGTGGTCGACATCTTCAACCAGGTGAACAGCGGCGGCACCAAGCTCTCCAAGGGCGACCTGGCACTCGCCAAGATTTGTGCCGACTGGCCTGAGGCGCGTGAAACTATGAAAGCCAAGCTCAAGGAGTGGGCCAAGGCGGATTACCACTTCAACCTCGATTGGGTGCTGCGCTCGGTGAACACGGTGCTGACAGGTGAGGCGAAGTTCCAGTTTCTGCACGACAAGAGCGCGGAGGAAATACAGGAAGGACTCAAGCGTGCCACGAAGCACATTGATACCTGTCTCAACCTGATCAGTGGACGGCTGGGGCTGGACCATGACCAGGTCTTCTTCAGTCGTTACGGCGTACCTGTGATGGTGCACTATCTTGATCGGCAGAGCGGCTCGATGAATGATAAGGAGCGGGACAAACTGCTGTTCTGGTTTGTGCAGGCGGGTATGTGGGGACGTTTTTCCGGGTCCACGGAATCTTTCATCGATCAGGATCTGGCCACACTGGAGGGTCCGGATGGCGGTCTGGATAAGATGCTGGAGCAGTTGCGTCTCTGGCATGGTGGGCTGCGGGTCGAGCCGGGGCATTTTACCGGATGGAGCCTCGGTGCTCGTTTCTATCCAGTGCTCTACATGCTTACGCGGATGGGCCAAGCATGCGATTGGGGCACCGGGCTTCCGCTCAAAGCCAGTCTGCTTGGGAAGATGAGTCGGCTTGAGGTGCATCACATTTTTCCAAAGGCGCAACTCTACAAACGGAATTTCACACGCCCGGAAGTGAATGCTCTGGCGAACTTCTGTTTCCTTACCAAGGACACAAATCTTGAAATTAGCGCCCGTCTGCCGGAAGAGTATTTCCCAGAGGTAGAGAATGCGCACCCCGGAACCCTGGCGTCCCAGTGGATACCTGATGACAGCACACTGTGGAAGATTGAAAATTTCCGAGAGTTCCTCGAAGCACGGAAGTCACTCCTGGCAGAAGAAGTCAACAAGCGTATGGAAGAGCTGCTGCATGGCGATGTGCGCTGGCTGGTTGGACCGACTCAGAGCGTCCCGTCTGTTGTAGCGGTCGGTGGTGGTATCACCAGTGAGGAGGAGGAAGAGCAGCTTGAAGCCTTGAACGACTGGATGGAAAAACATGGCCTGCCGCGGGGTATGCTGGCCTATGACTTTGCTGACCCTGCTACTGGTGAGCAGAAGGCAGTGTTCGACCTGGCTTGGCCTCATGGCATCCAGGAGGAACTTAGCCAGCCTGTTACCGTGCTATTGAACGAAAGCACCGGGATCATCGCCATTGCAAGTCAAGCTGGTTACCGGTGCTTCACGACGACTGGTGAGTTTCAGCGGTATGTGGGTATGGAGGTTCTTGGCCAGGAGGCGCAGGCATGAGTGTCGGCAAGCCTGAAATTGTCACCCAAAAGCGCGTCATCTCACTTTTCTGTGATGAACTAGGTTATCAGTACCTCGGTGATTGGACCGACCGGGACGGCAACAGCAACATTGAGGAAGATATTCTCACTGCCTACCTCGCTAGGTGCGGGTACATCCCGGCACAGATCACCAGTGCCGTCTACAAGCTGCACACAGAGGCGGACAATCACAGCCGCAGCCTCTATGCCAACAACCAGGCTGTCTACAACCTACTGCGCTACGGCGTGCCGGTGAAGATCGAAGCGGGCAAGGTAACGGAGACCGTCCACCTCATCAACTGGGCGGATCCTGAGAAAAACGACTTTGCCATTGCCGAGGAAGTCACCCTGCTGGGTAACCATGAGCGGCGGCCCGACCTCGTGCTCTATGTCAATGGAATCGCCGTTGGTGTGCTGGAGCTGAAACGCAGTTCCGTATCGATCGGAGACGGAATCAGGCAGAACATCTCGAACCAGCAGCCCGAGTTCAACGAGTGGTTCTTCAGCACGGTGCAGTTCATCTTTGCGGGCAACGACTCCGAGGGCCTGAAATACGGCACCATCGCTACGCCGGAGAAGTATTTCCTGAGATGGAAGGAAGACGAAGAGGACGACAACCTCTTCAAACTGGACAAGTATCTACTCAAGATGTGCCGCAAGGACAGGCTCATCGAGCTGATGCACGACTTCGTGCTGTTCGACGGCGGCATCAAGAAGCTGCCGCGGGTGCACCAGTATTTCGGTATCAAGGCGGCCCAGAAACATGCTCGCGACCGCAAAGCCGGCATTATCTGGCATACCCAGGGCAGCGGCAAGAGCATCGTCATGGTGCTTTTGGCCAAGTGGATTCTGGAGAACAACCCGAACGCCCGCGTGGCTGTCATTACCGACCGCGACGAGCTGGACAAACAGATCGAGCGGGTTTTCACCGAGTCGGGCGAGACCATATACCGAACGAGCAGTGGTCGCGACCTCATGACCCAACTCGGCCAGGCAACACCGCGCCTCTTGTGCTCGCTGGTCCACAAATTCGGCAAAAAGGGCGTGGACGACTTCGAGGCATTCATCAAAGACCTTGAGGCGCAGCCCAGCCAGACAGTGGGCGAGGTCTTTGTCTTTGTGGACGAATGCCACCGTACCCAGAGCGGCAAGCTGCACCGCGTGATGAAGGCCATGATGCCGAATGCGGTCTTCATCGGTTTCACCGGAACGCCCCTGCTGGTGGCAGACAGGAAAACCAGCTTGGAAGTGTTCGGCGGCTACATCCATACCTATAAGTTCAGCGAGGCAGTTCAGGACGAGGTGGTGCTCGACCTGATCTATGAGGCGCGGGACATCGACCAGCACCTCGGCAATGAGGATAAAATCGATGCCTGGTTTGAGGCCAAGACCAAGGGGCTCAATGACTGGCAGAAGGAAGAGCTGAAGAATCATTGGGGCACCATGCAGAAGGTGCTCAGCTCAAAGTCGCGTATGGACAGGGTCGTGAACGATATTGTCTTCGACTTCAGTGTGAAGCCGCGCCTTTCCCGCGAACGCGGCAATGCCATCCTCGTGGCATCGAGCATATACGAGGCCTGCAAGTTTTTCACGCTATTCCAGAAGACACCCTTTAAGGGCAGGTGCGCAGTGGTGACTTCTTACAACCCGCAGACCAAGGACATCACCTTGGAAGACACCGGCGCGAACACGGAGACGGACAAAGAGTTCATTTACGCCACCTACACCGAGCTGCTCGAAGCAGTCGATGCCAAGCCGGGAATGACCAAGACCGAGACCTACGAAGAGCGGGCCAAGGCGCTATTCACCAAGGAACCGGCGAACATGAAACTCCTTGTGGTGGTGGACAAGCTGCTTACCGGGTTCGATGCGCCGCCGTGCACATATCTCTACATAGACAAGTCCATGCAGGACCATGGCTTGTTCCAGGCCATCTGCCGTACCAACCGGCTCGACGGCGAGGACAAGGATTTCGGCTACATTGTGGATTACAAGGACTTGTTCAAGAAAGTCGAGAACGCCATTGCGGTTTACTCCTCAGAGTTGGACCACAGCACAGGCGGGGCCGACCCGGAGGTGCTGCTCCAGGATCGCCTGAAGAAGGGGAAGGAACGGCTCGACAATTCACTGGAGGCCATAGCCCTGCTGTGCGAGCCGGTGGAGCCTCCTAAGGGCGAACTGGAGCACATCCACTACTTCTGCGGCAACACGGAGATCGCCACCGATTTAGAAGAACGGGAGCCTCAGCGTGCCGCGCTCTACAAGGCGACCGTGACCCTCGTGCGCGCATACGCCAACATCGCAGACGAGCTTGAACCCGCCGGATACAGCGAGGCGGAAATCGGCCGCATCAAGAAGAACATCGACCACTACCTGAATGTTCGCGAGATCATCCGCAAGGCGAGCGGGGAAAGCCTTGACCTAAAAGCATATGAAGCCGACATGCGGCACCTCATAGATACCTATATCGAAGCCGACGAGCCAAGGAAGATTTCGCCCTTTGACAACATGAGCCTTCTGGATCTGATCGTGAAAACCGGCATCGCAAATGCTATTGCCACTCAGCTTGGAGGTCTCAAAGGAAACAAGAATGCCATTGCCGAGACGATTGAGAACAACGTCCGCAGCAGGATCATCAAGGAGCACCTGAACGACCCGGTTTTCTATGAAAAGATGTCGGCCCTGCTGGATGAGATCATCGCCGCCAGGAAGGCAAAGGCCATCGAGTATGAGGAGTACCTGAAGCGTATTGCCGAACTGGTGAAGAAGGTGGAGGCAGGCATTGCTGAAGACACGCCTGCTGAACTGGACACGCCGGGGAAACGCGCGCTTTATAACAACCTCATGCCGAAGAGAGCTCCCGACGGCGTGAACATAGCGGCGGAGCCTGTCGCACCCTATGGGGGTGCAAAGCAGGATGATGTACTTGAACTTGCCCTGAGAATTGATGAAGCCGTCAAGCTCAATCGGCCCGACGGCTGGCGCGGAATCAACCCTCGCGAGAACATCATCAAGGGGGCATTGCTTCCGCTTTTAGGAAATGACGAGGCTGAAGTGGAGCGCATCTTTCCCATCATCAAGGCGCACAAGGAATACTGATGACAACACGGATCAAACTCGGTGAGATCGTGGCGGATGTGCTGAGGAAGGACATCAAAAATATCCACCTAAGCGTTTACCCTCCCACTGGCAGAGTCCGGATCTCCGCACCGATGCGCACGAGCCTGGACACCATCCGCGTCTTTGCCATCTCGAAGCTGGGCTGGATCAAGAAACAGCAGGAGAAGCTTCGGGAGCAGGAGCGCGAGCCGCCGCGTGAGTATTTGAATCGTGAAAGTCACTACGTGTGGGGGAAGCGTTACCTGCTCAAGGTCTCAGAGCGCGATCAGGCCCCTTCTGTCGAGCTGAAGCACAGCCGGATGCTTCTCCATGTGCGTCCGGGAACAGATGAGCTGAAGAGGCGGGCCATCATCGAGGAATGGTATCGAAAGCAACTCAAGAAAGCTGTGCCGCTATTGATCGCTAAATGGGGGCCACTGATGGGCGTGAAGGTAGATCGGTTCTTCGTGCAGCGGATGAAAACCAGGTGGGGGAGCTGTAATCCAAGAGCTCGCACAATCCGACTCAATAGTGATCTGGCTAAGAAGCCAAGGGAATGCCTTGAATATATCATCGTACATGAAATGTCACACTTGCTGGAACCAACACATAACAACCGTTTTTTAGCACTAATGGACATGTTCATGCCGAAATGGCAGTTCTATCGGGATCAGCTAAATCGACTACCGGTCAGCCATGAAGAATGGTCTTATTGATATAGGCGTACAATAATGCGATACTTAGAACTGAATGTAACAAGACTCGGAAGGCTAGATATTTTGAGGTTTAGTGTCTCCCTGGGATCTGTCTCAATAATCCTTGACATCTTCAGCCCAGATAACTATTACCTTCAAACAATGATATAGTTTAATTATTTCATTATGTACTGTTCTCGGTTTCAGCGGGAGGGGAGTATGAGTCGGAAAATTAACGTTATATCAGTGAATAAAGGTAACCTGAATGCCCTCAAAAAGGCAACCGCACAAAAGCGGATGAAGGTAGCCAGAGAGCGTTCACAGACCATACTTGATCAAATACGTCAAGATCTCCAAGTAAGCCCTGATAAATTAAAACACTTCTTCAACGTCTGAAGAGGGCATCTAAGAGATGCCCCGGTTTGAAGTTGTCCCTTACAAGATAAATACGCTTCGCACTATACTCACGAGATTTTCAAAAGCATCGGAAGAGGCAATTGAGCAAAGCCCTCATTATTTTTATACCCAAACCTACTTTCCTGAGATTGGGGCCAAAACGATACTTGTTGAGCCTGATTATGTAGATAGGGATTATCTGGAGGATTATGCTGGTTATTATGTTTCGTGTTTTAAGGAGTATAAAAGGCATTGCACCCGCGTGCATTTTTTTAGCAATGAGTTCAAAAAAGATGATTTTGAGAAACTTCTAGGAAGCAGAGATGGTCGTCTTTCTGTTGATGATCTTCAAGAAAATTACCTGGGATTCACTGTAATAAAAAATCTCCCCAAGACTATAATAGGGCGCACATGTTTGAAGACCTACTCAGAGTTGTCCTCGACCAACGGGAAACGAGGCTACCCTATTACCAGAGATTATGAGACAAATATCTTTGGGATAAGATTAACAGTAAAGTCTATAGCCTTCCAAGAACAAGACAGTGTTGTTGCTGCCTGCGCAACGAGTGCCCTATGGTCAGCATTCCAGGGTACAGGAAAGCTTTTTCAGCATCAAATACCATCTCCTGTTGAAATTACCAAAGCGGCAACTCGCCAGATACCTCATGAAACCAGAGCTTTTCCCAGCTCGGGCTTAACATTGGAACAGATGGCCGATGCCATCAGGTATGTCGGCTTAGAGCCCTTTCTCATAGATCCACAGCAGAATCCATACATGTTCAAAGCCGGATTATATGCATATCTTAAGGGGAAAATACCTGTATTGTTCGGTATTGCACTTCACGATGTATCATCAAACCCTCTCTATCGTTATGATACAAGCCGTCATGCTGTTGCTCTTACTGGATACCATCTCTCTTCTCAAGATATCGTCAAATATCCTGGAACCCAGTTTTCATGTAAGGCTTTTGCGGTTGATAAGGTCTATGTACATGATGATCAGGTTGGGCCGTTTGCTAGAATGGAAATAGATACACAACCTGTTGATGGAATACCTTGGACATTATCCACCTCATGGAGGGGAGGAGATGGCCGAATCGGCAATGTGAGAGCAGTGCCATGGATATTTATGGTGCCTCTCTATCATAAGATACGAATATCTTTCAGTTCGGTATATTATGCCGTCTACTGCTTCCATGAGAGAGTTATTGAGACCTTAAAGAGTGCTGAAGTTGTCACATTTCCAGGTGAGATTGAATGGGACATTTATTTGATAACAGTAAATGATTTTAAAACCCAGATATTCTCCTCTGATAAGCTTGGCCAAGAAGTTCGATTGGATGTGCTTATGAGAGCTATGCCCCGGTTTTTGTGGAGGGCAACTGCAACATGCATGAGCAACACGATAATGGATTTACTCTTCGATGCAACTGATATTGAACAGGATCAATTTTTAGCACATGCTATAATCTGTAATCATGGTCTGAGAGATCTGCTCACTGAGATTTCCTCGAACCCGAGGTTGCTGAACATATCCAAGACCGACCCTGAATGGAAGGTACTCGGGTGGTTTTCACCTGAGGCTTAATACGACCGCACCCCTTTGCATTTCGGGTAGCGTGAACACCCATAGAACTTATTCCCTGCAGACGGCCCCTTCTTTGCCGTGCGCAGCACCATCTCCATGCCGCATACCGGGCAAAGAACCGGAGCAGGTTTGTCTTGAACGGGTATCCCCATTGCTTTCGGTTTTTCCTGGCGTGAAGGGACTTCAGAAAGTTTTATATCACCGATCATTGCGTACAGCTTTCTCCCGTCCACAAGCTCTATGGGATTACCTTTGGAAAAGTCCAGTGCCTCCTGGGTAAAGGTGCCCGAGGTAATAACGATCCCTCCCGATGCCTTCTTGTCATAAACCACACCGAGCAGTTCCCGAATGATCACCACGCCGACCTGTTGCATCTTCCAGTGCTTACATTGGACAAAGATAGTCTCCCCGTTTTTCTTCAGAATAAGGTCAATTCCTCCGTCCGCACCACCGCCACCGGTTTCCGTGATGGTGTAGCCTTGTCTCCTGTAGGCTTCTCCAACGAGCTTCTCGAAATCCTGCCAGCTCATGGCTCGGATCGTTTCAAGGTTCTTCTGTTTATTGAAGAGGCCTATCCTCTCCTTTCTGTTGAATAATGAGGTAACGAACGAGTAGGTTGCTGTTACAAGGAAAAAGAATGCTGCAGCATTAGCAAGAATATTTCCTTTCTGCGCAAGCCCCTTGAAAATATTTGTGGAAAAACTATTGGAACCAGGTTCCGGCTGGATGTTTCCGAACAATGAAGGAAGCACGAACCGTAGGACCACATAGAACACGACTGCCAGGATGATGCTGATCCACCACGGTGCCTTGACCAGTTCACCCCCCAATGTCTCCTGTCTGCGTGCCATAATCAAATCCTCCCATCATTTCATCAATGATATTATCGAATTTTAGATGATAAATATGAAGGGGAACAAAAAACCACGACCCATGTGGGCCGTGGTTCCGGATGGATCGTTCGGTTGTGGTTGGGGAGGTGCCTTACCTGTGTGCCTCCCTGCGGGGAGCCCGGGCCTCGTGCCCGGAGAACCGGGCGGTGATGGCCACAAACGCCGCGATGCCGGTGGCGATGAATATCAGTGTCATGGCTAAGCCCTCCGTGCCTTT
>Ga0116162_10001771_pt1 | contig 13874 bp, 12 predicted proteins | sample AD_UKC105_MetaG_FD_89875 | JGI IMG/M metagenome (GOLD analysis project Ga0116162, IMG submission 89875) | Active sludge microbial communities of municipal wastewater-treating anaerobic digesters from Hong Kong - AD_UKC105_MetaG | ecosystem: Engineered > Bioreactor > Anaerobic > Digestate... | reverse complement strand
TCTGAAATTGAATATAAGTTTATTTGAAAGCTCATGCTCTGTAACCTTGATCACAGGAATGTTATTCTCCCTGAATACTTTCTGAAGAAAATAATTATACCTTGAAAGGCTGTAAGAATCTGGAGCTTTAACATTTTTTGTCCAAAGGGAATCTGTTTTTTTAGAATAAATCCATTTCTTTTCAAAATTCTTCTTAAGAAGTTCTTTATCTATCTTTTCGAATTCATCTGTTATACTGATACTGTCTGTTATGTCTTTAATAAGTAAAGAAATGTCGGGAGTCTGATCTTCAACATTGATCGAATCTAGATAAAACAGTATCGAATTTAAGGCTATCAGCAGGAGTACAACTGCATAAAATACATTTTTTTTATTCAATTATTTCAGATCCTCCCAGAAAATCATTTTGTAAATAGTATCTTTTTCAGAATATTTACGGAAAATGAATTTTGAATATCCTGTGAGGTTTATCACTTCTTCACCGGAGTAAAAACTTATCCTGAAAGAAGTAAAAACAGTCGTATCCGGCATTGATGTGTGCTGAGGAAATTCTGTGTTAAAAACCAGATCTATCTTTGTGAAAGACCGGAACATTCTATTTGTTATTATCACATCCTCTTCCTTTGTCCAAGAGCCAAAAACACCTTCATTTTCGTACTGGAAAACAAAATCATCATCAAGTATTTCATTATACAAAAATGAATCCTTAAAAGTATATGAGTAAACAAAATTCCTCATCAGTCCGTCGATCGTTTTATTATTATCAGGGCTATAAATATTTTCAAACATTTCGTAATCGGGTGAAAAAACATTACATGATGCGAACAGCATCGTCAGAATGAGAAAAAGTATGATCCTGAATTTGTTTTTCAAAAAATTGCCGTCATATTATTTTATCAGCAGTTCAGCTATCTGAACTGCGTTAAGAGCTGCGCCTTTTAACAGCTGATCCCCGCTGATCCACATTGAAATACCGTTCCTGAAAGCCGAATCTTTTCTTATCCGTCCTGCGAAACAGTCAAATTCACCTTCAGCGTTTACAGGCATAGGATACCTGTTCTTATCCGGTTCGTCAATTAATTTAATTCCCTTTGAATTTCTCAGAAGATCCCTTACATCATCAGGCTTAACATTTTTTTCTGTTACGAATGTTACCGACATCGAATGGACAGACTTTACCGGGACTCTTACGCACGTAGCGCTTAATTTTATTTTATCGTCATGAAGTATTTTTCTGGTTTCATTAACCATTTTTATTTCTTCTTTTGTATAACCAGAACCGGTAAAAGAATCGATGTGCGGTATCAGATTAAATGCTATGGGGTATTTGAAAACAGACATTTCAGGCTTGATACCTTTTGAAATATTCATTATCTGTTCTTCAAGTTCATTGATGCCTTTCATACCCGCACCCGAAACTGACTGATAAGTGGAAACTATGATCTTCTTTATTCCCGAATGCTTATATACAGGATAAAGAGCCATGAGCATAATGGCCGTAGTGCAGTTCGGGTTGGAGATAATGCCTTTATGAAGGGATGCATCTCCCGGATTGATCTCGGGAATTACAAGAGGAACCGAAGGGTCGTTCCTGAAGCAGGAGCTGTTGTCGATCACAACCGCTCCTGAAAGAGCGGCTATCGGAGCATATACGGAACTTACTGACGAGCCTGCTGAGAACAATGCGAGATCAAATCCGTCAAAGCTGTCTTCTTTCATTACTTCGACAGCATGCTCTTTTCCTCCGAAACATATGATCTCGCCGGCCGATCTTTTTGAAGCGAGCAGCTTAATTTCAGATACCGGAAAATTCCTTTTTTCAAGCACTTCCAGCAGCTTGCGGCCGACAGCCCCGGTCGCTCCGGCGACAGCTACTTTATATTTTTTCCTTCCCATCCTGTTCCCTGCACTTAATAATTTCTTTGATTTTCTTACCTTCCTTGAATATTGTAAGGTATATATTCCCGATGTACCTGTCCTCTAATTCCGTATCGCATATACTGCTGATAGTTCTGAATATCTCATCTTCTCTACTCAGGTCCTCTACAGTTTCTTTTACATTCAGAGTACCGATTACGAGTTTTAGCCTGTCTTTCAGCAGATCGAATATCCGGCTGTCGATATTGTCTATCTCTTTTCTTATTGCCTCAATGTCTTTCAATTTTTTTTATTCTTCCCGTATTGAATTTTCTGGAATATGTCGGTTATTTTCTCTCTGTAAATAAGCATAATTACAGATATTAAGGCCATTACGAAAGAAAATATTAACAGAATTATCGGGTTATAAATGTATGCAGGAATGATATAGCCGGTCAGAGGACACTCTTTCTGAGCCGTGAACATCGGGAGTACCGATGATATCTTTCTGCTGCCCGCTGATGCCTGAGAAAGTTCGTACTTTTCTGCCGATTCCTTCATTCTGTTATACAGCTCGCCATTTCCGTAGCTTTCCTTGAGCTCATTGCGCACTTCGTCGAGTTCATTCAGCAGTTCCGCTTTTTTGTTGTTATATTCTTTTCTGCCGAGTTCTTTTTTCAGTTCATCTTCATTAAGAATAAGATCATCAAATTCTTTCTGTACCGAATTATATCTGGTGTGGAAGCTGTTCTCTGAATTCTGCATTATACATAAAGCTTCAAATCCCCACCTTGACGGCATTATCTGACATATCTCAGGTATCGGGGCGCTCTTATTTATAAACAGGAATCTGCTCATGTCCTCAAATTCCACAATGAAACCTCCGAAAATTATCTGAGGAACAAGAATAAGAGGAATGATATTCTGCGCCGCTTTTGAAGTCAGCTTAGGTATCGATGATATCGCCATACCCATACATATCCCGCTAACTGAAATAAAAGTCGTTATCGCCAGATACTCAAAGAACAGCTCCCTGATCCCCATTATCCAGAAACCGAGGCTGAGGAACAGAATGTTCTGCACTACAGAGAAGATAACGAGTGTAAAAAACTTAGACAGATAGTACTCAAGGCTGTTTATGTCTAGCATTTTCTCCCTTAAAAGAATCGAAGCGTCCCTGATGATCTCGTCAATACTGTTAGTCAGCGCAAAGAAGATCGTGACTATAGTGGAAAGGAATACGAAGGTTATTAGATACTTATTGTCATATAACGAATACTTTTCCCCCGGAGAATATCTAAGAAGCAGACCAATAATTATTCCGAGAAGAGGCGCTTCCAAGAAAGTGATCGCAAGATTTGACTTGTCTCTAAGCTTGTTTAAAAAATTCCTCTGCAGAAGTACTGTGAACTGCGAAAAAAGCGCTTTCAGGCTTATCCTTGGCCTTGGCGGGATGAACTGGTTCGTGTTGGCCGGGAATGTAACATTGCCCGAACTTTTCTGATATTCCAGAAATTCATTTTTCCAGTATTCAGGTGTTCTTTTTCTAACGTCCAGCGGAGTACCGTCCCTGTCTCTGGCCGGCTCCTCTATGGTCTCAAGAATAAGGTCAGGCTCAACATTTTTACAGACCGGACATTCAATATCATCACCGAAATGCTGTCTGGAATGTTCCCTGAAATATTTAAGAGCATCATAATTATCTCCGGAAAACGCGAGTTTTCCACCCTTGTCGAGAACGATTATCTTGTCGAATATCTTGTATATTTTAGAACTCGGCTGGTGAATTATCACATAAACTATCTTGCCTTCAAGCGAAATTGATTTCAGAAGTTCAACGATCTTCTCAGAATCCTTTGATGAAAGTCCGGATGTCGGTTCGTCCAGAAGAAGCACTTCAGAGTCAGACAAAAGTTCGAGACCTATGTTGAGCCTTTTCCTCTGACCGCCGCTCAAAGTCTTATCAAGAGGATTGCCGACCCTGCTCTCCTTTTTATCCGAAAGTCCGATGTCCTTCAGCACTTTATTTACCAGCGCTTCAAGAACTTTTTTAGGTTTTGACGGATATCTGAGTTTAGCGTTGAAATACAGGTTCTCATAAACGGTAAGATTGTCAAATAAAAGATCGTCCTGAGGCACAAATCCCATAAAATTCTTGAGGAATGCGTAATTTCTGTAGAGATCGAAATTGTCAAGTACAACATCACCCGAATTCGGTTTCTGATATCCGTTTATAACATTCAAAAGCGTCGATTTACCGCAGCCGCTCGGGCCCATTATGGCAACAAGATCTCCGTGTTCCATTTCAAAACTGATATCGTCAAGTCCGATGCTGTTGTCGTTAAAGAGATGCTTGAGTCCTTTAACGATGAAAGAACTGAAGCTGAACTTGGACAATTCGGCGGTTTTATTCTCCGTATCGAAACTGAATACTCTTCCGTTAACATATATTTTATCCTCATTACGGATCATATCCGATCTTAAGACCTTTCTGCTGTTGAGGTAAATATCGTACGGACAGTTTTGTTTCTGGAACAGATAGTTCCCTTCCTGCTTTTTAATTGAGCAATTCCATGAATAATCAAGCTCGTCAGCTATTAAAGCGTCGCCTTTCTTATTTGATATGACAAAATCTTTTTCATCGGGATCGAAATGATAGAAATCTCTTTCCGTAACATTTTCGGAAACGATCTTCTTTATATTCAGATTCTTGCCGTTCACTTTGACATCGTCGTTTATGTTGAGATAAATGCTTCCTGACGCCTCAGCTCTGTTAACGAAAAGCTCTGTCTTCGCATCAAGGACTTCAAGTTTTATTATCGATCTGGAGAGATTAAGCGTTACTATTGACGAGTCGTTTTTATCTGCTGAAAGGATGATGTTTTCTGACTCACTGTTGAGGTAGAAAGTCTTCTGATTGAAATAATTCAGCTTCACCTTGAAATATGATTTGATCTGTTCGTACAGTATTGTGTAGGAATTGATCTTTATATTACTTCCGTACAGTATCTTGAACGGAGCGTCTTTCTCTAGTATGTAATTGTCGACTGAAACGGTATTCTTTTCGTCTTTCTGAATGATAATATAGTTGCTTTCGATCTGGTAAAGGAACACCTGAAGTCCTTCGTAGTGAAAGAACACATCGGCTTTGTCTATGTCGTCTGTGATCCTCAAAGGTATAATCGATGCGCTTATTTTACCTATCTCGCCGTCATCGAAAACGGAAGTTATACTCTTCATCTCATTCTCTTCGAGCTTCATCGAGTCCGCATAGACCATGGCCTTATTAAGAAGAGATGCCGCGTAAGAAGCCATGTTCCTGAGAAGTTCTTCATCTTCATCGTTGAAAGGTTTACGGTCATTTTTGTTTAAGACCTGAAAAACCCCTATCGCGTTGTCCGGTGTGCACAGCACAGGTATAGAGAGCATTGTCCTTGTCGCATAACCCGTAACTTTTTCCGAAGCCTTGTTGTAAAGAGGTTCATTTTGCACATCTTTAATGTTCATGAACTTCTTTTGCGTATAAGTATGCCCGGCGATACCCTTGTCTTTAGATATCCTTATCTCATCTACACCATGTGCCACATAAGTAAAAAGATCATCTGCCTTTTCATCGTATAAAAAAATACTGCAGCGGTCCGCATTGAGGATCTCTTTTGTAATATCTGTAAGTTTTATGAGAAGGCTTTTGAGATCTTTAACGCTGTCAAGACCTTTGGTTATTGAGGATAATTTATCATTCATTACAAGTCCCCCGGCGAAAATAATTATAAGTACCGATAATATAGGTAATTAAACGGTACAATTCAAATTATTTATAATAAAAAAAGCCGGATCATACCGGCTTCTTTTAATAAATATTTTAAGTTTAAAAAGTAAGGCTCAGCGCGTTCTGGAAATCCCTGATAATAAGAAGAGCTTCGGCTCCTGAAACTGTCTTGTTCAGTTCAAACTCGCCGTTCATATTTGCTTTCATTATTCCGCGTGAAGCACATACAGCCATTGCATTGTAGGCATAGTGGTCTGTTCTGACATCGTTGAACATTGATGCTGTGTCTCCGAAATGTTTTGTGTAAAGCGATTCGTCTCCGGTGATCATGACCATAACCCTGAGAAGCATGAGAGAATATTCCGCTCTGGTGATCTTTTTATCAGGATAGAATTTGTGGTCAGGAGCATTTTCCATTACGCCCAACTCCAATACGCTCTTTATCCAGCTTTTTGCCCAATGACCTTCAATATCGTTAGCAAGAGCTTTGACCTGTTCTGCTTCTGTGTATTTTAGAGGATCTTCAGGTGAGACAAAAGTATTGTCGTATTCTTTTTTCTCTCTTTTAGCAAGTACCTGCTCGATCTTCATCTCCTCGATAAAAAGAACAGCGATCTCAGCTTTACCGACCTGATCAAGAAGAGCTACTTTAGCCCCTACTTTCGTTCCCGGCCTTGCTCTTTCTATCATCTGGACTATTTCCCATTCTCTGTTTGCTTCTGTAGCATAAAGACCTTTCATTTTTACGACTTCCGCGAAAGACTCCTTGGCCGCTCCGAATTTGTACGCAGATTTTGACGCAATACCTTTAAAGTAATGAGCTTCTGCGAGAGCTTTATTGTCCCTCAGCTCATCAGCAAGCTTTATAGCTTTATCGAAGAATTTGTAGGCATCCTCGATCCACTCGTCGCCGTCGATGCCCCTGTTGGCGAACATTATAGTTCTTCCGTAGCATGTATTTGCCAAAGGAAGCTTGCTGTTCAGATCGATCGCCTCTTTTGCATTGTCAAAAGCATTTTTCTTGTCGCCTTTTACAGCGTAATACATGCCCAGCCCGGCATACGCTCCGGCCTTGTCTTCTTTTTTCCATTCGATCTTTATTGCGTCGCTGAACTCTTTTTTAGCTTCATCGTAGCTGCCTTCGTTAAAAAATTTCATTCCCATGCTGATGTGCATTTCCGGATTGTCGAGAACTGACTCAGACTTTCTCGTTTCTTTGCTGCATCCTAAGAACATCAACATCGTAACGGCGCTCAGAAGTATAATCATTTTTTTCATATTAGCTCTCCATTTTTATTCACAATTCTTTTTAAGATCAGTTTATGATCGCTACGACCCTGCATTCTCTCAGAAAATTCAGATTAGAATCAAGTTCCTTTATCTTTGCGGCGTCTTCGTCTGAAATAACGATATCGGTCTTGTTCGAACCTTTCACGCCCGTTGCTTTGATCACCAACGGATTGTTCGTCACCCTTGCGTTCTCCTTTGCGGCCTCAACAGATTTCAGATAGCCCATCATACCCTGCTGTACCGCATATTCCTTGCTTACATTGGCCGAACCGTATATTTCGTTACCTGAACCGCTGAAAATCTTTGGGGCAAGTGCAGGTCTGAGCTGAACTTCGGTACAGTCGATTATAAGACCGGTATAAACAGAAGGCTGACCTGCGATATCGGAAAGTTTGTATGTAGCTTCTCCGACTGTCGAAGTCTCTCCGAAAGTTTCCTGTTTCAGAAACACATCGCTGAGTTCTCCGTTTATGCTCATTTCAACTGTTACTTCCACAGATCCGTCATCAAAGTATTTCGGTTCTCCCACGACCCTGAAAGCCTTTGCAATTCCTTCCACCTGTGTTTTTACGACATCGGATGTCATCATATAATTCTCAGCTGTCTGCTCGCTTGAAACATACATACCCTTAATGGTCGCTATCAAGTCTCTTACGGCATAGATCTTGGCCGCATTGATCGCGCCTGCTCTTTTTACAGCCATATTGGGCGCATCGGGATTAGGAGCTCCGATACCTGTAGCGGTCACTGTTCTTACAGACCAGTTAACTCCGTTCTCAATATACGGATCCTCAATACCTTCGTTGGCAGCCGCTTGAACAACAGGCTGAACTGACTTTCCAATTGTATTTTTTTCGGAAGTAACATCATCTTTTACCGGGGTTACCTTTGTTTCTGTAACGGCAATTCCAGCATTTTCTGCTTTCTGGATCTTTTCCGCTCTTTCTTCCTTCACAACAGTAGATGAACATCCTGCGGTCATCAGTATAAATGCCGCGGCTATTAATAAAGCTAATTTTTTCATCAATTTTCCCCTGATCGTTCTACTTTATAAGAGCTATGACCCTGCATTCTCTCAAGAAATTCAGATTATTTGCAAGCGCTTCTAGCTTTGCAGCGTCTTCATCGCTGATCACAATATCGGCCTTGTTGGTGCCTTTTACTTCTACCGCTTTAACGATAAAAGGATTATTCGTTACTCTTGCATTTTCCTTTGCGGAGTCGATGTTTTTCAAATATCCCATCATACCCTGCTGAACTGCGAAATCTTTATTCACATTGGCCGATCCGTAAACCTCTCTTCCTGATTTGCTGAAAACTTTTGGAGAAAGAGCGGGTCTCAGTTCAACTCCAGTGCAGTCGATGATCAGACCTGTGTAAACATCAGGTGTTGACGGAACAAGGTCTGAAAGTTTGTATGTAGCTTCTTCAGCCAAAGGAGTAGTGTCGCCGAAGGTCTCGTCCTTCATCATCAGATCGCTCAATTTCCCGTCTATGCTCATCTCTACCGTGACCTGAACTGATCCGTCCTCGAAATACTGAGGTTCGCCGACCATCTGGAACGCTCTTGCGATGCCTTCGACCTGAGTTTTTACGACATCTGAAGTCATCATATAATTCTCAGCTGTCTGCTCACTCGAAAGATACATTCCCTTTACCGTAGCCATAAGATCCCTTACAGCGTACATTTTAGCCGCATTGATGGCTCCGGCTCTTTTTACCGCCATATTAGGGGCATTGGGATTCGGCGCGCCGATACCTGTAGCTTTCACAACTCGTCTTTCCCAGTCAACCTCACCCTGCGCGAAAATAGCAAGCACAAATAAAAGTATGCTCAGTAATGATACCTTTTTCATAATCACTCCCTTATAGTTATTTTAGTCCTTTGTTTCTGTCTCTTTTCTTATTCCATTCAACCCAATCGGTCTTTTCATCTGAATCGTCAGCTTTGAATTCTCCTGCCGATACTACTTTTCCTGACCTGTCGAAGGATATTTTCTGCATATTCTTGACAATATAAACCCATTCTTCAAGTGAGACCTGTTTTGGTCCTGCAACCTGTTTTGGTCCGAGCGTCTGTGTAGGCTGTTTGAATTCTGAAACCGAAACTGCTTTCATCTTGTCCATCTTCTCTCTGGCGTTGGAGATCTTCACTTCTCCGTGATATACTTTCATTTCGGTCAGTTCACCGTCCTTTGACATCCTGAAGTTCGTTCCTGTTATGGCAGCTGCCGCGATATCCGTATCCATCATGAACTCATTGTTTTCGTCTGAAGAATTCACCTGAGCCCACAGGTCGCCTTCTCCCAGCTTTATGTCTGTTTTCTTTTTACCGTCCCTGGCCTCTTCGTAAAGAGCTACAAGATCTACTGTCGTCTTAGGTGCGAGTCTTATTATATCAAGTCCGGACAATTCGAGTTCCGCCCTTGATTTGATCATTGTTTTGTAAGATTCTCTTGATTTTACCGCCGTCTTTTCCGCCACGTTCGTTTTGAAATCCTGTTCTTCGATAGATTTTTTTCTCACATTTCCCTCGACATATGAAACAACGCCTTTCTCATCAGTAGGTTTCTGGTCTGCCTGAACCTTTTTTGCCGGTTCCGCTTCCGCCTGAACATTTACAGTTTCAGTCTGTTTGGTCTCTGCTTTAACCTGGGCGATGTTTTTTACCTGCTCTTTTTCAGTTTTGACTTCTGCTGCGGCAGGTTCGGGTCTCGGTTCTTCATCTTGTTCTGATGCCGGAACTGCCGCCGCTGCAGTGATATCAGACTGAATAATTTCTTTTTTTACTTCTGCTGCAGCATCAGGCTTATCTTCGCTTTTACATGAAACCTGACACGTAAAAGCGGTCAGAATCAGGGCGATAAATATGTATTTCATTACTTTTTTCCTCATTTTCATTCTCATTTTGCTTTGAAACAGTTTCTGTAAATATGATATAATATTGCAAAACTATTCTCTTTTGTCAACAAAAAAAATCTTTCGGGAGATCAGTCAAGTGCGAATTTTGCAGTGAAAATGGAGGCATCTATATCTTTCATGTCCTCTTTTGAGAGCAGAAAATTACCCAATACAAGGTTATCCATCTCCGTTCTCATGAAGCACGAAATGGCGTCTGACGGTGTCTCGACTATCGGTTCGCCTCTCACATTGAAGCTCGTGTTTATGATAACCCCGTATCCTGTGAGCTTCTTGAACTCGCTGATCAGAGTCCAGTAGTCCTCGTTGGTTTTTTTGCTTACGCTCTGAATCCTGGCCGAGTAGTCGATATGCGTAACTGCGGGAATATCCGAGCGTTCGTGATAAAGCCTGTCGTAAAGTGGAAGCTTGAAATAATTTTTAGGCACAGGCTTCCTTCTTATCTCAGTCACCGGGACAACGAAAAGCATATACGGACTCGGTATGTCTATTTCGAAATATTCCTTTATGTCTTCTTCTAGTACTGAAGGGGCGAACGGCCTGAATCCCTCCCTGAATTTGATCTTCAGGTTCATTCTTTTCTGCATGTCCGGTCTCCTCGCGTCGCCCAAAATACTCCTGCTGCCCAAAGCCCTGGGCCCGTACTCTGATCTTCCCCGGAACCAGCCGACCACTTTTCCTTTATTGATAAGTTCCGCAGCAGAACCTGCAAGTTCCCCGATACCGCTGAACTTTGTATAGCGCGCTCCGTATTTTTTAAGAACCGCAAGAATATCCGCATCGGAGTATTCCGGTCCCAGATATGAACCCTTCATCGAATCGAAGTTCTCCGGATCGGTTTTTCTTTCACGGCCGTATCCGATATAATACTGAGCCAGCGCCGCTCCTGCGGATCCGCCTGCGTCTCCAGAGGCAGGCTGTACCCACATCCGTTCGAAAAGTCCTGACTTTAGTATTCTGCCGTTGGCAACGCTGTTGAGAGCTACTCCGCCCGCAAGCACAATGTTATTCGATCCTGTCAGCCTTTTTGCTTCAGCAGTCATTTTCATTACGATATCTTCCGTAACTCTCTGAACCGCAAGTGAAAGATCCATGTATTCCTGAGTCATTTCAGCATTTTCATTCTTAACAGTCAGGCCGAAGAGTTTTCCCCACCTCTTTTCATTTATCATCTTTAGTCCGGTGGCGTACTCAAAATATTCCATATTGAGAATTATAGATCCGTCTTCTTTTATGTCTGCAATGTTTTCTTTAATAAGTTTTTCATAATTTGCCGTTCTTTCCGAATCAGGATCGCCGTATGGCGCAAGTCCCATTAGTTTGTATTCACCGCTGTTCACCCTGAAACCGCAGAAATAAGTGAACGCAGAATATAGAAGCCCGATCGAATGGGGAAAATGCAGCTCGCGGAGTACTTTTATCGAATTTCCTCTACCGTGACCTATAAGAGAAGTTGCTCTTTCTCCCACCCCGTCCAGGGTAAGAATTGCCGCTTCGTCAAATGGGGAAGGAAAGAATGCGCTCGCCGCGTGAGAAAGGTGATGTTCGGAAAAGCGGAGATTCACTTTTTCTGCCGGTCCGAACTTTGAGAGCTCTTTTCTTATGTTGCTTTTCATGAACATCTTATCTTTTATCCAGACGGGTATAGCTGAGCTGAAGCTCGTAAAACCCCGAGGCGCGAATTCGTGATATGTTTCCAGAAGCCGCTCGAATTTAAGAAAAGGTTTTTCGTAAAAAACCACCGCGTCGAGATCCGATATCTTTAAGCCTGACCGTCTTAGTATATAACCTACCGACTCTGCAGGAAAAGAATTGTCGTGCTTGATCCTTGTGAACCTTTCCTCATGTACAGCATCGATAATTTCACCGTCTACGACAAGACATGCTGAACTGTCATGATAATAAGCCGATATTCCGAGTATCTTTGAAGACAATGAGAACTCCTAAAAAATTGTATAAATAAAAGGCGCTATAGCCGATCCTGATGTTGCGAAAAGAAGTACTCCGAAGAAGATCAGGATCATTATTACAGGTATCAGCCAGTATTTTTTTCTTGTTCTTATAAACTCGAACAGTTCTTTCAGAAATTCCATCGGGTCCTCATTAAAAAGGTTTTAAAATGTCTTTATCTGAATATTCATGCTCCCTTACCACCCATGCACTTTTAATGTTACTGTTCCTGAACGCTTTGAGGAACATCGGGTCTTTTTTCGAAAGTCTCCTTATCAGCCCGACAGGAAGAACAACTACCGCATATACTGCACCGAGCACGATCTTCGATACTATTTTTCCGAGAATGTCCGACAGACCGAACCATAATACTGCAGGATAGTAGAATACCTGAGGCATGATCAGAGATATTAAAATGACGGCAAATGCAAGCTTGATCCATAAATAATCATGTACTGTAAGACCTGTAAAAATCAGAACAAGCCCCGCTACTAATCCTGTATCCTTGCACTGCTCTTTGTTAATCTTCATTCATTCTCTTTTTCTTAATTACCGGAGAGTCAAATTAAAATAAAACATAGTTAAAGTCAATAGAATTTATTGACCGCTTCGATCATTTGTTCTGCTATGATGTGATGGCCCTTTGGATTGGGATGATTGTCAACGATCGAATTTCTAAGCCTGTATCCTTTAAAAAGCTGATCTGGAAGGGTGTAGAATTTAATGTTGTTTTTAATAAAGTATTCTCGGTAAAGTTTAAAGACCGGATGAGTGAGAGAAGACTCTTCGTCTGAAAACAGAAAGGGTATGAACTCAATTTCTTCTGAATTGCAGCATTCTGCTATTCTCCATAATGCAAGTTCAGCGTCTTTCCAGACAGGACCTTCAGGATCTATTCCTGATTCATGCTCTTTTTCCGTAAATACTTTCACGACGAACTGTATATGCCTGAAAAGATATGATATATCTACGAGCGAAAACCATGTTTTTCTGAAAATGTCCTGATCCGTGTTAGGTTTGTATACCTGAGATAAAAGCTCTTCCTTCCCTACCTCAATATTACTTCTTTCTTTAGGGTCTGTATCGTTCCCGACAATAACAAGTATAAGCATATCGGGCTCAAATTCCGAAGCGGCATTTTTCAAATACTCATATTCCGTCCTTGTATTCCATGATGAAACTCCCGCCGGAATAACTTCTATACTGGTGCCGCAGCTGTCAAAATGATGCTGCAGTATTGAAGGGAATGTATTTTCGTATTCAACTCCCCATCCAAGTACTACCGAATCCCCGAGTATAAGCAGTCTCTTTCTTCCTTCAGGTTTTGAGATTGAAAATTCCGGCCCCCTAAGACCTTTAGAGTTTGTTGTTATAGTAACTCCCTGAAATATTTCGTTCATTCCTGCGGGATGTATGTATGAATAATTCTCTCTGTCTTCAAGTTTATCGAAATACCTTACGACTTCAGAGAAATATTCCACTCCGGCCGGATCTGTGATCCTCAATATAATCTCCAGAACGGCAAATCCGGTAAAGAACATGAGCGCTGAAGCAGCCGCTGTTTTAAATTTATTTCTCATGATTCTCCCCGCCCGCAGCTATAATTGCTTCGAGATTGTTTTTTGCCTGTAAATTATCCGGTTCGTAAAACAGCACCTTCCTGTAGTTCCCGGCAGCCAAATCGTATCTTGCTGTCATGTAATACAGATGCCCCAGATTAAGTATCGCTTTCGTATAGTCCGGTTTCAGAGCAAGTGCTTTTGTATAAAATAATTCCGCCTCGTCCCACATCTTCTTGCCCGAAAAAATATTGGCGATATTGTTGCATAGCCCGTAACTGTGAGAGTTGATCTTGTATGCCTTAAAATAATACTTTAGAGCGCTGTCGGGATCGCCTGCCCGTTTATAGGCTTCGGCAGTGTTGTAGTTAGGCCTGAATTTATTCGGCGACTTTTCCACGGAATCCTTCCATAGAGTAAGTTCGTTTGACCATATTTTGTTCCTGCCGGCCGTTGTAGAGGACAGGAGCACGGTAATTACCGCTAATGATGCTATGATCGTATTCGTATTGACGGACGATCTGAACTTG
>Ga0116162_10001770_pt1 | contig 13876 bp, 8 predicted proteins | sample AD_UKC105_MetaG_FD_89875 | JGI IMG/M metagenome (GOLD analysis project Ga0116162, IMG submission 89875) | Active sludge microbial communities of municipal wastewater-treating anaerobic digesters from Hong Kong - AD_UKC105_MetaG | ecosystem: Engineered > Bioreactor > Anaerobic > Digestate... | reverse complement strand
TTCCGGCCCCGGTCAGGTTTGCGCTGCCTGTATATGCGAATGTACCGTCAACAATAACTATCTTGAAATGTACTCTGGGGCACAAGAGCCTTTCAATGCCTTTTATAAGCGCGGGATATCTGTCGAATTCATTTCTGAAGTTCTCCCCGGGCTCTTTAGCGTGTATCAGCCTGATCTCAACACCTTTTTTCACAAGATCGTCAAGTATCTCGAGGAACGGCACCATTTTAGCTTTCTTCTTAACGTAAAGGTCTTTGAGATCGCTTGTTCCGATCCATACGAACTTTTCTGCTGACGGTATTCTTTCCTGAATCACTTTGAGATAAATATCTCTGTCAGTTATGAACTCAATTCCCATCTGTCAGCCTCAATGCGCTTTTATTGAGTTTTCTCTGAAGCACGATACCGGTAATGATCAGAACAAGACCTGCAATAGTTGACGGAAGAATGGCTTCTCCCAGTATAAAATTGATAAATACGAGCGAGAGGAACGGCGAAAGAAATATAAGATTGCTTATCTTAGCCGTAGTCTCTGACAGCTTCATCGCCTTTGACCAGAAGAAAAAGGTCAGACCCATCTCGAAAAGACCGATATACGATCCTCCCGTCACTCCCCTTAAATTGATCGTACTGAAATCCGAAAAGAAAAGCATGGTAAGAAAAATATATAAACTTCCGAATATAAAATTTATAAACAGCCTTACAGAGTCATCTGCTCCGTCCTTTGAGTTGTATATCCAGTAAAGCGCCCAGATAAAAGCCGAACCCAGAGCAAGTATTACTCCTGCAGTATCTGTAAATTCGAATGAAAGAACTTTTCCCTGAGTCGAAATGACATAAACCCCTGAAAAACTTATGAGAACGGCCAGGAAACTCTTGAGCGTTATTTTCTGTCCGAGGATCGGTATTGAAAGCAGAACGAGTATAATAGCCCAGAAATAGTTAAGCGTCTGTGCTTCCTGAGCTCTGAGGAGATCGTATGCTTTAAAAAGAACCAGATAATAAGCGAACGGATTAAGCAGTCCGAGAAACGCTGACAGGATCCAGTCCTTCCTTTTGAACTGCCTGATAAGCTTTATCTTCTTCTGAACGGACAGGATAATGAACAATACTGCAGCTGAAGAAATAGAAGCTACGAACAGCATCTGGTACTGATCGAGCTCCTTCAGGGTCAGCTTGAAAGCGGTAGCCACGGTGGACCAGAAGAACACCGCCAGTCCTGCGAAAAAATACGCTTTTCTCTGATCTTTCATTTGAAAGACTCCATTTTCTGTTCGAGTTTTTCGTTAAGGTCCGCCCATTCGTCCATTTTATATGCGATGCCGACCTCAAGCTCTCCGATCTCCCTGCTCAGTCCGATCACCGCCTCCGGGTCAGGCGGAGAACCTGCAGAGAGCAATGTCTCTATCTCAGCTTTCCTCGTTTCCATTTTATCGATCTCTTCCTCTACAGCAGTAAGCTTTTCTTTATAATATTTCGTTTCCTTATGCATTCTGTTGCGCAGTTCCGCTTCAGCCCGTTTCTGCTCTTTCGATTTAAAAGTCTGCGCAGGTTCGTCCGTTTCTTTGACAGTTCCGTTCTTTACTTCGTCTTCCGCCGCCCTGTCACGCTTCTCTATATAATAACTGTAGTTGCCTTCGATTATCCTGAGCGCGCCGTCTTTGATCTCATATACTTTTCCCGCCAGCTCGTCAAGGAAATATCTGTCATGGGATACTATTATTATTGTCCCGTCGAAACTGAGCAATGCCTGCTGGAAAAGGTTCTTCGTCGCCGCGTCCAGATGGTTTGTCGGTTCGTCAAGAATGAGCAGATTGCTTTTGCTGAGAAGTATCTTCAGCAGCGCAAGTCTGGATTTCTCTCCCCCGCTGAGAACGGAAATAGGTTTGTATATGTCATTACCGCTGAAAAGGAACGCGCCGAGAAGCGTCCTGAGCCTTGTATCGTTCTCAGCGGTATCGCAGGCGCGTATTTCCTCCCAGATGTTATTGCCCGTGTTCAGATTGTCCGCGCTCTCCTGGGAGAAATACGCGGGGCTGACGTTCAGCCCGAATTCGAACGAGCCTCCCGACGGTTCAGTTTCGCCGGCAAGTATCTTGAAAAGTGTTGATTTCCCGGCGCCGTTCTTGCCTACTACGGCGATCTTCTCGCCGCGGTACACCGTGAAGTTCACGTCAGAGAATACCTGAAGCTCTCCGTAGCTCTTGGCCAGACCGTCCGCTTTTATAACTTCGTTCCCGCTTTTGACTGTCTCGGGAAATTTAATTTTGACCTTCTTGGATTCGTTCTCAAGCTCTATAACATCGAATTTCTCGAGCATCTTGATCCTGCTCTGAACCTGAGGCGCTTTGGACGCTTTCGATCTGAAACGGTCAATGAAATCCTGTATCCTTTTTATCTCTCCCTGCTGTGCCTCATACTCCTTTTTAAGAGCCTCCAGTCGCCTTTCCTTCTCTTTCAGGTAGAACGAATAATTACCGCTGTACAGTTCGAACTTACCGCGCTTAAGCTCAAGTATCTTTGACACCATTTTATCGAGAAAACGCCTGTCGTGTGATACCGTGATGATCGCGCCCTGATGATCTTTCAGATACGATTCCAGCCACTCCATGCTTTCAGAATCAAGATGGTTGGTTGGTTCGTCCAAAAGGAGAATATCGGCTCTTTTTGAAAGAACTACAGCCAGGTTTATCCTGATCTTCCAGCCGCCTGAGAATTCAGTGCATAGCCTTGAAAAATCGTCGTTCTTAAAACCGAGCCCGGACAGTATCCTTTTAGCTTCAGCGTCAAAGGAGTATCCGCCCTTTATCTCGAACTCGTGCGTTATCCCGGAATAGGCATTAAGTATCTGCTCATACTCTTTACTCTCATGGTCACAGACAGAGATATCCTTTTCCAGCCTCTTCATTTCTTTCTCGATCTCTGAAATACCGGACGATCTCCGCATGAATTCAAGAACTGTGATCTCAGGAAGTTCGGTAGCCTCCTGCGACAGATACGCCGTTGTTTTACCGCTTCGTATCTCAATATTACCTTTGTCCAGATAAACTTCGTCTAAAAGACACCTTAAAAAGGTAGTTTTGCCGGTACCGTTATCGCCGACTACACCGATCCTGTCACTGTCCCGGATGAACAGCGATATTCCGTCGAAAATGACCTTATCAGCGAATTTAAGAGATATTTCCGAGATAGTAATCATAAAAAGCTCTTTTCGATAGTGGCATAATTTTAAAATTACAGTATTTTAACAAATACTGTATCAGATTTTCTTACTGATATAATCCGCTAATGCAGAAAGCGTATTCACATAGCTGCCGTACTCGTTATCGTACCAGCCGAATATCTTTGCGTGTGTTACAGGAAGCTGGATCGATTTTGAATCTTTCATCCCGTAGCTTTCGAGCATCTCGGCAGGGATTTTTATAAAGCCGGTTCTTGTATGTGTTTCGTGCCCCTCAATTACTACTGAAGCTTTAAATCCCGTAAGGTCTGATGAAACGTTCTGTCTTTCAGAAAAAACAAGCATATCTTTCTGAGATCCTGAAGCTGCTTTCATATAAATATTATTCAGGTACTTTCTGTTTATAATCGGATTTCCTTTCTCGTCAAGTCCGGCACTAAAAGTGATGTTGAGAATCAGAAGCGAAACAGTGTTTGTGGGTATCCTTACCGAATCAGCCATAAAACCGATCTCCTGTATTTGCGGGAGTATTGATTCCAAAGCTTTAGCCGCACCAGTAGTTGACAAAATAATATTGTTTAAAACTGATCGTGTCTTCCTCAGATCAGAAGCTCCATCTTTTGGCACTGAATCAAGGACTGACTGCGTATTGGTAGAAGCGTGCACTGTAGACATGGATGTAGTTAGAATATTAGACGATTCTTTATCCTCGAGAAGAGGTTTGATCATATGAGATAATCCGGTAGTTGTGCAGCTTGCAGCTGATAAAATGTGATGCTTTTCAGGGTTATATTCGAGATGATTTATACCATATACCATCATTGAAGAGTCATCCGGCATTTTGGCGGATTTATCCTTTATCTTAAAAGGCGCACTCAGGATTACTTTCTGTGCACCGCCGACAAGATGGCCTCGGAGACTTCCTTTGGGGTCATCAAATTGAATTGTGGGATCAACATACTGTCCTGTGCAGTCGATAACTATCCTGACATCCTCGTTTTTCCAAGTTATGTTCTTAGGATTCCTTTCGCTTGTAAGTACTTTTACAGGCATTCCTCCGATCTCGAAAAGGAATTTTTCTTTATCAACGACTTTAACTATGGATCCGGTACTGTTTATCCCGTAAAGAAATTTACCCATCGGACCGTAGGTCGTGTCGTTCTCTATCGTCTGAATAAGATCTTCTATGTTCTTTCCTACTTTTCTGCCTAGATTGATAACTACACCGTCGAAAGATCTTTTCGCGAGTTGATGCCACAAAACAAGTTTTCCGATTCTTCCCAAACTGTTGATTCCTAGATAATTCTTGTTTTTGACCTTTATTTCCATCGTTTGAACCTCCGTTCAAATGTTTATTATCACAATGATTATAATTCAAATTATACAGCAAATCAATCTAAATTTTTAATCCGATTTTATAATGAAAGATACTTCATTTAAGACCTGTTACGGTAAAATTACCCTTATAAACACATCCTTTATTCGCGTCAATTGCTACTTTATCTCCTCTTTTGAAAATCTCGTTACCAAAAGTGCATGTTTTATTTTTTTCGTCCACCAGTAGTCCGCCTGTATTTACTATACATATTTTTTTCAGCCTGGCTGCAGTGACTGCGGCGTGTGATGTTGATCCCCCTCTTGCAGTTATAAGGCCGTCGCACTCATAGATCAGACCAATATCATCTGGCACGGTATCAGGACGGACAAGGATCAGCTTAAGTACCGGGTGATTCTTTCTTGTTTTATGCAGATCATCCTCATCAAATATAAGCACTCCGTTCATCACTCCGTTCCCTATCCCTATTCCTGTACCTAAAAGCAGCTTTTCATCTATCGGGCTGTCAAATACTGTTACTTCAGATTCCGAGCTGATATTCTGATTCCTTACTTGAAGAATGTAAAGATCCTCCGGATCATTCGACTCGAAAGTAAACTCCAGCTCCTGATGATCAAAGCCGTGATTACGGATGAGATCTATACAAACGCCGCTGAGTTTATCGTAAATCTTCGGAAAAGTATCTTTAAGAGAATTTTCGGGGCTTTTGCAGTACGGCTGATCTGGAGAAACTGGAAGCGGATTTACGAGTCCGCCGACAATATCCTCACCCTGACTAATCGAAGTATAATCTCCGTTGATATTAATCCCCGGTTTAGCTATATAATCAGCTCTTGTGAAAAGAACCCCTGTACCTGAAGTGTAGTTAAGATTTCCGAGAACCATTTTCTGCACTATAACGGCTGTACCCCATTCGTCTGCTATATCCAGAATCTTCCTGTATGTCTTAGCCAGGCTGGAATTCCATGAATTGAATACATTGATTATCGTCTGCCTCAGCTGTTTATACGGATCGTCCTCTATATAAATATTATTTTTGCTAAGTACATCTCTGTAAGAAAGAGCGATCTCTCTCATCTGAACAGGATCGAATTCTGATTTCAGCTCGATCTTGTACTCTCTTTTATAATCGGAGATTATTTTATCGAAAATATCTCTTTCGATCCCGTTTGACATTCCCCATGTCTGAAGGAATCTTCTATAGCAGTCCCATGCAGTCCACGGATAATTTTCCTTTTTACTGAGTCCTTCAATTATATCCTCATTAACACCGACGTTCAGAAAAGTGTTCATCGCTCCGGGCATGGATATCGGCGACCCGGATCTCACGGATAGAAGAAGCGGATTGTTCCTGTTGCCCAGCTGCCTGCCTGTAATCTTTTCAAGTTTTTTGACATGGTACTCGATAGCTCTGTCGATATCTTTTAACAGCTGAGGATGGCTTAGAATAGTGTTCTTTCTCCTGAATATCTCTGTGCTTATCACAAATCCCGGCGGGACAGGAAATCCAAGAAGGTATAACTTTTTAAGATTGAATGCTTTCTGGCCTAAAAATACATGATTGTCCAGATTCGGAGTTTTCGCATACAACGGGCTTACTATCATATCCTTGTCAAATGACATGATATCCCTTATCATTTCAGGAGGATAATTGTTGACCATATTGTTCATTGCAGAAATTATTTCGGAGATGAACACGTCAAGCCCCTGAAGCAGAAAGGCGTTTGACAGCATTTCTCTGTAGAATTCTTCTGATTTGCGGTTTATAAGATTTGCAGTCTCTTTCTGATCCATACCGGTGCAGTCATAAATTTGAGGTACAATTATCTTCAACAAATCGTCATAAGGCTTGAAAAAGTATCTTTTTATTATTTCTCTTATACTTTCACTAATAAAACGGAACATATTGATATACTGATGAAGACTGAAACTTTTTGAAGTCAGGCTGTAACGGAACATTTCCAGGTTGTGGTCGAGTTCTTTAATAGATATCCCGTCTATCTGCAGTCCTCTCTGGTAATATTGAAGCACTTTGAATATTCTCTGCAGTGAATCGGCTGTAATATAGCTCAGGTCAATTTCATTCTTAAGTTCCATGATAAGTTGAATAGCGAGGTGTTCCAGTTTAAATATTTTACCCAGTGATTCGAATCTCTCTTCGCGGTACGCTCCGTACATCGAGGGGATACCGTAAGCCACATGCCTTTTATAATAAATATTCTCCCAGCCTTCAGTTTTTTTCTCGCTGAATATAATATTGTTCAGCTGCTCCATGATCTCATATACTGTTTTCAGCGCTTTTTCGTTCTTCTTTTCTTTTAACGAATCTTCAAGCGAATCGATCTTTTCGGACGAAGGAACAGTGAACTTCCTCAGATAACTGCAGATATCTACAGTACTGAAAGAATATTTTTCGACCAACATATTGTACAGCCTGCAGATCATCATAAGCCGCCTGCCGCTTACTGTGTCAGTTTCTTTTGCACTTAAAATCCAGCCGGCAATATCTGACTCGCTTTGATCGATAATATCTTCCGGATCTATCTTGGCAGACAAAGATATCTTGTTTATAAGCGAGTTCACAGGAGCTACATGCTCACCGTTGATATCTATTGATTCGAAAACATCCTGTGGAATTAAATCTCTGATCATTTCTTTTTCCCGGCATACCCAGAATAGAAATATTCTTTTTGTCAGTTCGATGTGAGTATTATTACTTTCAGTATGAACCTGCTTTCTCAGAAAATGGATAAGCCTGTCCTGTCTGAAACTTACCTCATCGATCATCGTAGTCACATCTCTCAATTCCCCTTCCGCGCCGATCTCGTTGAAGTATATCGGGAATACTCTGCAAAGCTGCTTGACAAGTTTATACGATTTCTTTATATCGCAATTTAAAAGTTTCGATACGTCTTTCTGGAAAAGATCTGTATCAAAAATTAGTACTCCTCCTAGTTTAAGATTGGCTGTCAGTCCTGCAAGTACCATTTCATATCTGGCTGTATCGGCTTCAAAAATATCGAGCCATGTCCTGATATTGACAACATGAGCAGGATCAACATTGAGTCTCCATTCGTCTGTCTGGAAAGAAGGCCCTGGAGATGTAAAACCGAGTTCGAGTGTCTTCTTTGAAAAATACTGACATAAAGAAAATTCTTTAACCTCGGAAAGCTTTACGCCAATAGTCTTGCAGCACGCAAGAACCGAGAGTTTATTTGATCTCTTCAGGTCTCTGAACACTTCAAAAACATCATTAAGAAAAGGTATGATAAGAGTTTTCTCAAGTTCCCTGAATATATTTCCAAGAACAACATTAAGATCGTACATGAGATAATCTTTCTGATGATCCATTCCTTCAATCCCAAGCAGAAAAACAAGAAAATGAAATTTGTCGACCGAGGACTTCAGTTTGTCTACGTACTTTCTGTAGAAGTTTGAAAATTCGAAATAAAGCGGGATGTTCTCTTCGAGGAACGTCGTGTCATGTTCATTCTCAAAGATCCTGTAATATCCTCTGTACAGTTCTTTTCCGGTCTGTTTGAGCATATCAAGCGAATCCTGCGAAAAAAGATGTTCTCTGCCTTCAAGCCATTGATCTATCTTTGTCTGATCTTCCCAGTAAACTATATTCTTCCTGCATATCTCTCTATAAAAAGTTTTATAAAGAATTTTGAACTCGTCGGTCTCAGAAAGTCCTGAAAGCTGATGTTTTACGATATCTGAATTAATTAGAACGGTTTTAATATCTGAATTTATAAGCGTTGTCAGGATATCCAGACTCCGTCCTATGAGTTTACTGAACGGCTTTTCATGATTTATCATTATACCGGTAAATTCTATCAGTGTCCTTACAAGGTCTTTTTTAACTTCGAATTCAAGTGGTTTTTTCAAAAGATCTTCAAATATGTCAATAAGAATCTCAAAAGCTCTTTCAGCGTTATCGTCGCGTACATACAGCCAGTAATCACCTATGCATATCTTCCTGAGCCGGTTGCTTATATCTTTAAAATTAGGATATCTGTGATGTATCTCATTAAGAAATTCACTTGTGTAATTATTTATGCCGTAATATGAAGCCGAAAGCGAAAGAAAGAAACGGTGATTTTCAGGGAGCTCGATATTTTCCTGCTTTGTATTTGACAGATTAACTTCCAGAGCTTTTGATTTGAAATCTTTTCCCATTATTACCTTCCCAGCCTTATTATCAGATCGACGATCCTGTTCGAATAACCGAATTCATTGTCGTACCAGGCTATGAGCTGAACAGAAGTGCCGTTTATTATTTTTGTTGAAAGTGAATCGAAAATGCAGGATTCAGGTCTGCCTATTATATCCGAAGAGACTAAAGGTTCTTCACAGTAAGAAATAATATCGATCATGTTTCCTTCAGAGCTTTTTTTAATGATATTATTTATCCCGCATACATCAGTTTTTTTCTTTAAAACGACAACAAGCTCCGCAAGAGCTCCGTCAAGCACAGGAACCCGGGTCGCGATACCGTCAATTTTTTCTTTCATTCCGGGCATAACCTCCCATACAGCTCTGACGGCGGAAGTCGTAGTCGGGATGATGTTATATCCCGCAGCTCGTGCCCTCCTCAAATCATTATGCCCCGCATCCGTAATATTCTGATTCCCCGTAACAGGATGTACGGTATTCAAAAAAGCCGACTCAATACCTATCTCATTTTCAATTACGTACAACAAAGGACATACGCAGTTGGAAGTGCATGACGCATTTGAGATAATTCTGTCCTTGTCAGTTATAGCCGTATCATTCACTCCCATTATCACCGTTCTGTCAACCTCTTCTACGGAAGGACATGAGAGGATCACTTTGTTTGCGCCTGCATCTATAAACTGCTGAAGCTGATACCTCTTCTTAAATCTTCCTGAAGATTCTATCATTATCTCAGTTTCCCATTCACTGCATGGGATTTCTGAAGGTGAATCGGCATGTGTCAGCGGTATATTTTTTCCTCCAATTATCAGACCGTCATTTTCAACGGAGACCGGATAGTTAAACATGCCATAAACTGTATCGTATTTTATCAGATGCGCCAGTATTTCTGCGGGAAGAGGGTCATTAATTCCGGCGATCTCAATTTGAGGATTATCGAGAAGTAGACGGAAAACCGTTCTTCCAATCCTTCCCAGTCCATTTATAGCTACTTTAATCTTTTTCATAGCATTCATCTCTTTCTTTTTTCATTCAGACAGATAAATTATACTTTTTTTATAGGTAAAATCAAGAAAATTGTTTAAGTTGAAAATAGCCGGGAATTTTTGCTTGCATAAGATAAGTGTTTGAATTGAATTAAATTAATACTATAAATAGTACTTTGGAGTGCAATAATGAGTTTTACTAAAATATTTTTATTGTCAATAGTTTTCGCTATTGCTTCTTGTGTTTTTGCGGCGGACGACAAATTCTACAATTATTATGAAAAAGGCCTCGAGTATATGGAGTCAGGCGACTACGACAGGGCTATCGTCGAGTTAAAAAGCGCCTATTCGCTTCAGTTCGAGGACGCCAAGAAAAAAAGAACCTACGGAACTAAGTTCATAGAATATTTTCCGCACAGAGAGACCGGTATATGCCACTATTATCTGGAGGAGTACGATAACGCTAAGCAGGAACTTGATCTTTCCATGTCCTATAAACCTTCCGACCGAGCAGGGGAATATCTTCTTAAAATTTCATCCGGAATAACCGGCGACACTGAAAAACGGAATCAGGAACTCGCGAAACTTGAAGAAAAAAAGAAACAGCTCGCTCTTGAGCAGGAAAAGATAGAAAAGGACAGACTGGAAAGAGAGGCTCTGGCAAAAAAGAAAGAGCAGGAAAGGCTTGAGAAAGAGAAACGGGATCAGGAAGAAATAGCGCGGAAGGAAGAGGAACTGAAGCAGAAAATGCTGAAGGAACAGGAACAGAAGGAAGAAGAAGAAAGAGAAAAAGAAGCTCTCGCACTGCAGAAACAGAAAGAAGAACTCGAGAAGCAGAAACAGGAAGATGAAAGAAAGCGTAAAGCTCAGGAGGAAAGAGAAGCGCTGGCTTTAAAGAAAGAAAAAGAAGCGATACAGAAAGAGATCGAAGAGCTTGAAAAGAAAAAATCCCGTCTCGGATCGGAAAAAGCGAACATCCCTCTTGCTACCGATCCAATTAAAATAACTACTGTCGGTTCACCGCTTGCAGTCGCCATAATCCCTTGTATAACAGGCAGCGAAGAAGATTCGCATATACCGAACATGATCATGGAAAAACTTATCACCAATCTCGTGAAGAAGAGAAGATTTAAAGTTATAGAAAGAGAGTTCCTCGATAAGATCATGGCTGAACAGAGTCTTGGTATGACGGGAATAGTCGACGAACAGTCCGCCATAAACGCGGGAAAAGTGATCGGAGCTGAAGCTATAATTATGGCGAAACACAACGAGATCGAGGGATTCTACCATATCTCTACAAGGCTGATCGATGTTGAGACATCCGAAACCATCACGGCGAACGAGATAACTTCCAGGATAGACGATATAGACCGGGCTGTCGAGAAGCTGTCCGTTATGATAGTAAACGAAATGCCGCTGTACGAAGGAACAGTGATCAAAGTCGACAATGACAATGTATATCTTGATATCGGTCACGATATGGGAGTTCGCAAAGGAAACAAGTTCACGCTTTACAGGAAAGGCGAGGAGATCAAACACCCCGTTTCCGGAGAGGTCATGGGGTTCAACGTTACTCCTCTCGGCGAAGCGGTGGCAATGAACATACAGGAAAGAATGTCGATAGCTAAAATAGTAAAACAGGGTTCTTTAAAAATAGGAGATAAAGCAGTTATAAAATAATCCGAGGGAGGGAGTATTATGTGGAAAAAATTATTGTGTATTATAACGGCCGCAGCCGTTCAGCTGTCGTTCGGCGCTCTTGACTGGAACATTACAGGATCCGGCGCAAGAGCCGCCGGTATGGGAAATGCGTTTATCGGACTGGCGGACGATGCTACTGCCATCAACTGGAATCCGGGCGGCCTCACCGCGCTGGAGCATTTTGAAGCTTCGGTCGTAGGAGGCGCCGTGCTTGATAAGGAAGTTTATACGTTCTCAGATAACAACGGATGGAATTATGAGGATGAAATTACTTACAGCCATGCGAACTTGAGCTTTCTGAGTATGGCTTATCCTATGAAGGTCGGAGAAAAAAAGCTCGTATTGGCAGCTTCTTTTCAGAAACAGCTGGATTTCTTTTCAGAAGACAGTTGGGAAAATGATACAGAAAATTACGAATACAATTCTGAAGGAGGCGTTTACACCGCGAACATAGGTGCCGCATATCAGGTTCTTCCTTACCTTTCAATAGGTACTACTGCGAATTTATGGACAGGTAGTTCCAATTCGGATGAAGTATATGTGGACAATGATTACAGTTATGAGTATACAAGTTATGACGAATTCAGCAGTTTCAAGGGATTCAATGTGACTATCGGTACTATTTTTGATTATAGCGCAATAAAGGAAAATATTCCGTTAAAGATCGGTGCGGTCGTAAAAACACCTTTCAACTTAAAAGCAGATTATTACTTTGAAGAAAATAATACATATGATGAATATTGGGATTACAATTCTGAAGTGACAATCGAAATGCCTTTCATGTTCGGTATAGGAGCATCTTACAGGTTCGGAGATTTTTTCACTCTCAGTGTCGATTTTGAGAAAAGAAATTATGCCAAATCTAAAGTGATCGAAGAAAGCGAAAGAGACGGATCTTACGAGTATTATTTAAGCGACAACGAAAAAGATGTCGCACAGTTCAGAATGGGAATGGAATATCTGGTCGTAACTGATAATCTGGTCATACCGCTGAGAGCCGGGATTTTCAATTACCCGACGCTGTGGAGCAATATCGACACTGATTATGAATATAACAGTTCTTCAGGAGAATACGAGCCAGTTCTTTATACATATGAACAGCTGACCGGTTACGGCTTTTCCTTAGGGAGCGGAGTAATATTCGAATCTTTTGCACTTGACATCAGCTATAACTTCGTAACTTATACTAATGAGTCTAACGAAACATATTCAGGCGGACTTTTTGACGGGTATACTACTGAGACTGCATGGGAAAATTCAAAAAGCGCTTTAAACCTCTCAGCAATATTATATCTGGATTCTTTCACGAAATAAAATTAAGTAATAAGAATAAAAAAACCGCCGTGAAGGCGGTTTTTTTATTGTACGATCTCATGCGTCCGGTCGTATTCTATTTCGTTTGTGCGGAGAATATCCTGAGCGTTATCTGTATCGGCTGTATCTATAAGCACGCAGTATCCGCATTCAGAACTGAGATCTCTGGGAACAGGTATGAGTTTATTTGGTATCTGAGACTGTGTAAGTACGTCCGTCGCCCACATGGCGTAATTGCTCGAATGAAAAAGAATGACTGTCTTTGAGCTCATTTTTTTCTCTTTGTAATTATTCTCAGAGCTTCAAGTGCCAAATCCACCTCTTCTCTCGTGTTAAAGACGCTGAAACCGAACCGAACAGTACCTTCAGGAAATGTTCCGATCCTCTGATGAGCCAGTGGAGCGCAGTGAAGTCCTTGCCTCGACATGATGTTGAACTCCTCCGACAGTCTTTGTGTCAGTTCGGACGTCGAAAATTCTTCAACGGCAAATGAAACTACGCCGAATCCGTCTTTTGCTGACAGACTCCTGAACCCCGGAACATATTTCTCTGCTTTTTCGATAAAATATTTCTGCAGCGTACGCTTATGTTCCTGAACCGAACTCAGCCCCCCGTCCATGGAATTCAGGAACGCCACACCTTTCGCTAATCCTGCGATCCCGGCAACGTTCAGCGTTCCGCTCTCGAATTTGTCCGGCATGAATTCCGGATGGTCGGTACTGTCGGAAAGACTGCCTGTTCCGCCTTCTTTCAAAGGCTTGATCTTTTTGAAATCGAAACTGTCGCGGACGATCATGACTCCGGTGCCTGTCGGACCGTAGAGACCTTTGTGACCGGCGGCGCAAATAATATCCAGGCAGTCTTTTTCCGCATTGACCGGGATTATCCCGGCGGACTGCGCGCAGTCCGCTATCGTGATTATCCCTTTTTCCCTGCAGAACTTTCCGATCTCCGCAGCCGGCTGGACCGCTCCCGTCACGTTCGACATATGGTTGAACACGAAAAGTCTCGTGCTTCCAAGTGTGGCTTCTTCGATCTCCTGAGTTGAAATAACGCCGCTCTCATCTCCCTTCAGCACAGTCAGAGTAATGATCCTGTCTTTCTCTAATCTTTTCAGCGGTCGGATCACGCTGTTGTGCTCCATGGAGGTGGTGATCACATGATCTCCTCTGTTCAGTA
>Ga0116162_10001769_pt1 | contig 13882 bp, 9 predicted proteins | sample AD_UKC105_MetaG_FD_89875 | JGI IMG/M metagenome (GOLD analysis project Ga0116162, IMG submission 89875) | Active sludge microbial communities of municipal wastewater-treating anaerobic digesters from Hong Kong - AD_UKC105_MetaG | ecosystem: Engineered > Bioreactor > Anaerobic > Digestate... | reverse complement strand
GTGTCGTTCTGCAGATGTGTCGTTTTCGTCGGCAAACTTGACGGCGAGGAATGTTGTTATGGGTACGGCAAGAATAAGCCCGATGCTTCCTACAAGCGTTCGAATTATTTCGTCTGCAATAATTTCTAGACTCATAACCTCGGTAAAGCTCTTTTCTGAATTAATAAAAAGTAGAAGTAGTGGCATTGCGGCCCCGGTGTAAACGAGTACAAGAGTGTTAACTGTTGAGGTTATATGGTCGTGCCCAACACGCATGGCGTATTTATATAGCTCTATTTGGGATAGCCTTTTGTTTGCGTGTTTAAGCTGAGTTACTATTGAGGCTTGCGATACAGTTACGTCGTCAAGTATTCCCAGCGTTCCAATTATTATGCCGGCCAATAAAAGTCCTTTTATATTTATTTCGCCGTGTTTCGCAAGCTGCAAAAAATATGCTTCTTCGGAGCCAAATCCTGTGAGTTTAGACATGTTAATTGCAATTATGGAGAGGATCCCGGTTATTATTAGGGCAATTGTTGTTGAGATTAGGGCAATAGTGGTTTTTCTATTTATACCGTGTGATAAATAAAAAGAGGCGGGCGCAATTAGAAAGGCGCTAAGTATAGCTATGAGCAGGGGATCGTGCCCGTTTAGAATTTGCGGTAACATGAGTTTAAAAATAATCGCAAAGGAATAGACCATTCCTATTACTGCGGCAAGCCCCCAAAATCTACTGACCGATAAAACGCAGATAATGAAAGCGAAAAAAATTAGTACAATAGCGTTTGTACGATCGAAGTCGGTTATGTAGTACGAGATCTTTGAGTTTTCGTCTTCCACCCTAAGCAGATTGAGTTTATCTCCTACTTCGTATCTTGTGCTGTTAGATGTAGGAGTTTCGTTTATTTTTACTATAATTTCTTGATTTAGGTATGGTTCCTGCGTCAGTTTTATTTTTAGTTCTTGATATGTGTATTTTGCGTATTCGTTCTGGATAAGCTGCTCTTTAACTACCTCAGTAACCATTCCCTTTACTGCTGTTTGAGTTAATTGCGGAGGGTAGAACTCGCTTTGTGCGTGGGTTGTTTGCGCGTTGGTTCCGAGGAACATAAGAACGCCTAAAATTAGTACAGCCGCAAAAGCTTTTAAATGTGAGTTTTTTTCTATATAAATTTTTTTGTGTTGGCTCATTTAAATTTAATTATACATTTAATGTTTGAGACTAAAAACACGCCAGGGTGATAAAATTACATTATGCATAAGTGTCTTTTTAAGTATAAAGTTTTGTGGGACGAGAGAGATAGCCAGCATTTTTTTGAGTATATTCAAAAAGTACAGTTTTTCCTTTCACATTTATTGTGGGGCCTTGCAGGCTTTTTTCTTGCCGGCTGCCTGTTTTTAGTAGGATTTAAGGCGATTGAAAATCGCGCCGGGATTCTTGCATTTTTTTATAGTAATTTCCAAGAACTTTCAGTCTCATATTTTTCTGCCGATTTTCAATCGCTGCCCTATGCAGAACTGATATATGTTTCAGACAACATGCCCTCAGAAGTTAGTCGTGGTTGGTTTGCGGCACAAAGTTTTTTAGATTTTTATCGTGATCAGGTACAAACACTTTCGAACGATTCTTTTGTAATAATAGGAGAGGATTTCAATAACGATAATACAATAGAACCTTCTTTAGAGACAGTGCCTAAGCCTTTCTCGCCGGAGCCACTTACGCAGTTTCATGAAGGTTTAAATGGCGGTGTTAACAACAAAGAGTTATTTGAAGAACTTGTTGAGGAGATTCAACAAGCACAAGGTGTTTTTGGTTTATATATTAAAGATTTGTCCTCGGGCAGTGAGTATAAGTACAATGCTGACGAAAGTTTTTTTGGAGCTTCTTTGTACAAAGTTCCCGTTGCCGTGTCGGTACTAAAGCAAATTGAAGACCGGACAATTTCGCTAGAAGACGAAGTTTCTTATTTGCGTATAGATTTTTACGGAGGAACAGGAAGTATTAATACTTACCCTTACGGGACAAGATTTACCGTCAAGGAGTTGCTGGATTTATTACTAAAACAATCAGACAATGTTGCGCAAAACATGCTTGTCAGATACATTGGCCTTTCTAAAATCGAAGAGGGGTTCTCGAACATTTCCGGTAATCCCGGAAGCATTTTTTTTGAAGAGAATATCACTACCCCTGTCGAGGTGGGCTCGATATTTGAACATCTTTTTCTTCAGATCATTGGCTCTAACAAGAACTATTATTTAGGAAACGATGGATCTTCTACAATAATTAAAACCATGTTCAATACTTATTTTGATGATAGAATAAGCTCCGGCCTAAATTCCGGACTTTCTTTTTCGCATAAAATAGGAAGTTGGGGAAATACCGGATCTTGGCACGACTGCGGTATAGTGTATGATAGCTCTCAAATTGAGGCTAGGGCTGTAGTTTGCTTAATGAGTAAAAATACAACATACGCAGAGTTTGTTAGTGTGGCCGAAAAAGTTGGTAATTATTTGAGTAACATTATTGCAAGATAAAATTTAATGAGAGGAAAAGTTATATGGCGACCAAAGGAGGCCCAAAACCTGAAGATGGAGGCATTGCAAGGGCTGCATCTGGAGACAAAAGGTGAAGGCTTGATGTAGCCTTTTCTAGCGAAGAGCTTTTTAGTAGATTTGTAGGCCTGGGGCTGAGTGTACCGGCGGCCAAAACAGTAGAAGGGTTTATTTCTAGTAATGTTATAGCTTGTGCTACTAGTGGGCACGCTCAAAATTCCCTACAACACTTAGTGTTAAATGGAATTTGGTTTCCAGAAGTATATAGGTTAGAGGGATCAGAGGCTCATCATAGGGTTTATCACGACGAGCTTCACACTCTTCAAACTATAGAGAGGTTGTCTACAGTTACGGATTTATGTAAAGAATCCCTCACTAAGGAACAAATCTTCGGACTTTTAATGGGCATGGCATACCACGATTCGATCGTTTTTCTACATGGCCGAGGTCCTAATTTTAGCCTCAGCAACGAAACCGAGTCCATAGCGGCTATGTTATATTCGGCCAACGCAATAAACGAAAATTCACGGGATGAAATCCTAGACTATGAAGCTATTGTGCTTGTAGCTGTGGGGACTATCGCAGCAACTAACTTGAGAATACATACCGAGGATCTTGTTGGAGGATCTTGGCCAGCCGCTCTTACTCGTACAAAAATAATTGATGCCCAAGATCTAGTTGACGCGGTGTGTGCTTCTGGGACGCACATACCAGTTTTGCCTCAGGTAGTTGCCTGCGCAGTTTACGCTGATCTAGGAGGAGTTTTTTCTAATAAAATCGAAGAAAGAATCTCCTCGTCACTCCGACATTTTTGGGAAACACGTCCCGATTTTATTACTTTTGCTAATTCGACGAACTACTCAGCAAAAGACACCGTCGAGTTTTTAAGAGCAGTACAAGGCATGTCTTTGGGGGAGCGTGGGTTTCTAGAGATGGTAGCAGGTCCTAGACTTTGGGCTGCTCTCTCTCCTGTGTTTTCAGAGGAAGTAATCAACAATTTGCTTCCAATGCGGACTCGTTTTAACGAAGTAATCTTAGATCTGGAGGCAAGACTGCCCTTGCAGAAGGCACTAGGACTTCTTAAAAGTCTTGAAAACGTCTACCCTGAAGAACAACCACAGATGTTATTAAATGAAGAGCAGAAGAAGGAACTTGGAAGCATATTATATGCTTTAAGTGCCCCTACTCTGCAACAAGACTCTTAGCACAGACTATTCTATTGCTTCAAGGCCGGGGGCAAAACCCGACCATGTTAAAAGTTTTTTGGTCCAGTTGTTATGTATTTTCTCTTTATTTATGTATAATCACTCCGCATGAATTTAAGAAATATAGCCATAATTGCACACGTGGACCACGGAAAAACCACACTAGTTGACGGTTTATTAAAGCAATCCAAGACTTTTCAAGAACACGAGTCTTACATGACTCAGGATTTGATTATGGATACCAATGAGCAGGAGCGAGAGCGTGGTATAACAATATTGGCTAAAAACACTTCCGTAAAATATAAAGGTGTAAAAATAAATATTATAGATACTCCCGGCCATGCGGACTTTGCGGGAGAAGTTGAGAGAACTTTAAATATGGCAGACGGTGCCCTGCTTCTGGTAGATGCTCAAGAAGGCCCTATGCCACAAACAAAATTTGTTTTGAAAAAAGCCTTAGGGTTGGGATTGAAAACTATAGTAGTTGTTAATAAAATAGACAAACGCGACGCTGATATAGATCATACAGTGGGGAGGGTTTATGATTTATTCCTTGATCTAGCTACCGACGAGAGTCAACTGGAATTCCCTATAATATATGCAATTGGTCGTGAGGCCAAAGCATGGACCAAAATACCCGACGACCCTTCGTTACCAGCAGATCTGTCTCCGGTTTTTGATGCGATTTTATCTTTTATCCCGGAGCCGAATTTAGATCCGACAGGGCCTTTTCAAATTCAGGTGACAACACTGGCGTGGGATACCCATAAAGGGAAATATGCTTTGGGAAGAATTAATAGAGGCAAGGTTGTTGCGGGTCAGAAAGTGTTGTTGCTGAAACATGACGGTTCTCAAGAAGATTGTGTTGTAGATAAGGTTTATATGACAGAAGGATTAAAAAGAGTTGATATTGAAGAAGGCAAGGCGGGGGATATAGTGGCAATATCCGGTATTAAAAATGCAGATATAGGAGATACTCTTGCTGATCCGTCCTCCCCAGAAAGATTGCCGGACCTTGACTTAGAGGAACCAACTTTAAGTGTATCCATAGGAGCTAATACGTCTCCCTTTAAAGGAAGAGAGGGGGATTTTGTCAATAGTAGGCAAATTTTAGCTCGCATTGAGAAAGAGATACAAACAAACATTGCCATGAAATTTAATATCGATTCTTCCGGGCAGTATGTTGTTTCGGGACGAGGGGAATTGCACATCTCCGTGTTTTTAGAGACTTTGAGGCGCGAAGGGTACGAGCTTGAGGTTGGGCAGCCTAGGGTTATAACAAAGGTAGTGGATGGGGTAGTTATGGAACCTATAGAAGAAGTTACAATTGATGTTGCTAATGATTATGACGGTGCTGTTAAAAGCGAACTTGGCCGGAGGCGCGGAATACAGGTTTTTCAAGAAGATTTAGGCTCAAATACCGCCCGAATGATATTTGAACTTCCGACCAAAAGCATTATTGGTTTAGTAGGAGTTTTAAGTACGCAGACAAAAGGCACAGCTGTTGTAAACACTATTTTTCTAAGATACCAAAAAATGTCGGCAGGTATGGATAAGTTGCGTAAGGGCGTATTAATATCTTCCGATACGGGGTCAACCACTGTCTACGGCCTAAGAGTAGCTCAAGATAATGGAATAACTTTTGTGGGTCCCGGTACAGATGTGTACACAAGCATGATAGTAGGCCTTAACAGTAGAGATAAAGACTTGGAAATTAATGTTTGTAAAGGTAAAGCTTTAAGTAATGTCAGGTCTTTGGGCGAGGAGGCTATCACAATAGCTCCTCCTCAAAACATGAGTTTAGAACAAAGCTTAAGTTTTCTTGAAGAAGATGAACTTCTTGAGATTACACCAAAAAGCCTGCGTTTAAGAAAGAAAATATTAGATACCACTCAGCGTGTCAGGGCCGCACGAAGGAAATAATAGCGGCTTACCTGCGTAAAGTTGGCGGTGGCTGGTTATTTAAAGTTTTTATTATCGATCCTGTACATTTTTAAAAGCGTTTCGCCGTCTTTTTTATAGGTATACACCGGAGACTTTCCCGAGATTTTAGCAAACTTAGCCCCGTTACCCCTTGTAATAAAAGGTTTAACAACTTGAACTATATAGTAGCATCTCCTCGAGTTTAGAATACCGTATTTCTCTTCAACATATATTTGTGAAATTTCTTTTCCCTCGTTTGTAATATATGAACACCCATCCTTGTCAGACTTAATTATTTCGTTCACCTCTTTCCAATTTCTGAAATGAGGGAATCCAAAAGTTAGTACTTCTTTATCGTCATAAATTTTGGTGTCGTATTTAGTACCAAAAAGAGTGATTATTGTTTTACTATCCCAAGGATACTCTTGTTTATGATCAACAAATATTTTATATGATTGTAAGTATAAAAATGATACCGACAGTGCTAGGGGCAGAAGGAAAAGAATAAAAATGTGTTTATTTTTAGCAAGCGCGCTTATTCCAAAACTTGTAAGAAAAATCGCGGGTATAAAGTAGTTATAAATATGTGTTCCGGGTTTTTCCATGAATATAAAAATCCCCGCAAAATTTATGATCAGCCACATCATATAAGGCCAGCTCTGTTTAATTTTAAAAATTGCTATAGCACTTAATGCCCCAATAAAATATAGCGCATAAAACGGATTATATAGTTCAAAAATATATTTATGCCTGCTTAAAGGGTAGGCGAGTAGTCCCATTCTTTTGTCAAAGTATTCTAAGTTTCCTGAGTTTGCTGACAGATTATTTAAATAGGGTAGAAGAAAAGGTAGTATAACAAAGCTTCCAGCTAGAAAATTTATACTGGTAATAATCAATTTACTTCGTTTCGTTATATCTTTCCTTATTAAAAATACAATGTAAAAGTAGACGATTGGTACAATAAAAAAAACTGCATCCCAGTGTGCTAAGACAGATAAGGAAAAGCAAATTGTTCCAAGAACCGAATAAAGTGCAAGTTTTGTTTGTTTTGTGACAAGATTTCTATAAAAAAGTAATGATAACAAAGAGAAGAATATATTTAAGTTTTGGTATTGCGCTATTCTGGAAAAACCCACTATAAAACCGTTTGTCAAAAAGATGAACGCTCCAAAAAATCCTGCGGTTTTGGAGCCGGTGATTTCTTTTAATAGAAAATAAACAACGACTATGGACAGAAGGTTTAGAAAAGTGAAGGGAGCTCTTAAAACCAGCTCGCTTTTATTTTGATTAATAAGGAGTGTAGCTGAGGTAACAGCAAATTGCAGAGGCCCCTTTCTTTGGTTAAGTAAAAATTCAGCTGTTGTTTCTCCGTTTATTTTTCTTACAACTGCTTTCTTCTCATCATCTTGAAATTCTGAATACCCTAAGTTTGAAAATCTTAAAAAACCTCCAAAAAAGAGCAGCGAAATTATAATAAGTATATTAATAATTTTTATTCTGCTTATTTTTGATACAGGTCTTGAGTATAAGCCTGCCGCTGTTTTTAAATATTTATTCATGCTCCTTTATAAATCTTACTATATCCTTTGGAGACATTGTTTCTATTTTTCCAAGATCCTCGTTTCGTACATTTTCTAACTGAGGGGGCACTATTGTAACTAGTTTTGCGAGTTTCAAGGCATCCAGCCCCATAATTGTCTCAACTAAATCTTTATCCAGTGTGTTAGGGTTGGAACTTACGGTTTGAGTTATGCCTTTTAGTAACTGTTCCCATGTTTTCATGCCCGGGTAGTCTGCTTCCTGCTGTATTGATGTCGATTCGCGGTCGGAGTCGATAAAAACAACCGGCACCTGCTTAATAGAACTTTGGCCGAAAGTTTGAATTGTATTAAGCAGCCAGTCTGTGTCAAAGGCGAAGTCAAATTGTTTTTGTTTAGCTATTAGCTCTTTAACCGCCTTAGCAGTAAAAGCTTTAAAAGCCGCTTGGGTGTCTGTGATGCCTATTGAAAATATTTCTTTACCCACCATTCTTTGTATGTGTCTAAAAAACTTTACGCCCTTACCCCACCTTACTCCGTCCTTTATTTTAATTGAGCCCGGAAGATTTCTGTCTCCAATTGCCGCTACAAGAGATGGGTTGGTCAGGAGAGCAGTTAATAATAGGCCGGCTTGTCCTAAGTGAACTGACAGGTCGGTGTCTGTATAGATTATTATATTTGCGCCATCCTCAATCGCCCTCGAGGCTCCATAAGCTATTGAGCCGCCTTTTCTTGATTCGTCTACCGAGGACAGGCCTTTAAAAGATTTATCTACCCCTTCTTGCAGAGCAATAACTTTTACATGGTCTTCTAGCTTATTCTGAGCGACAATCTTCTGTGCAACACCAAAGCTGTCATGAGGGCACCCATCGTCTACAGGATAAAGTGTCCATGAAAAGTTTTTTGTATTTTCAAAAAGACCGCTAAGTTGATTATATTTTTCTCGAAGCGCATTTTCGCCTGAAGGATTGCTGGAAGATTTTGGCATCAGTCGGTTTTGCTCTCCCCACATCGCAAATATTATGGCTACATTTATTTTCTTGCTAAGTTTTTTATCTACTTCTAAAAGTTCGCTCTTAATCTCTTCCAATTTTTTAAGTAATTCTTGCGCAAGGTTCTCTTTCGAATAGCCGCTTTTTTGTAATCTTTCAGCAGGAATGTCTAGCAGGTCAATATAGTTTTTAATCTGATTCTCCAAAGATATATTCATTTTTTTATTTTACACTATAAGGTTGTTGGGGAGTATTGTTTGTCCGTGCCTATTTCTCGAACTTTTAAGTGTAACTTTTATGTTTCTACTTAACGTTATACCAGCCCTCAGGATAGGAAGTGTAAGAAAATTCTTGGCTCCACTTACCTTTGTTACAGTGGTTCACCGCCTGCACTTTTATATTTTGCCATGCAAATACGTTTGGAAGAAACTCTTGCCCATCGTTTGAAATTTCTGTTATATTCCAGGGGTAGCTGCCTGTGCCGTCGTCTATTTTAATATTAATTTTATCGGCACCATACTGTACCCATGTAAGATTGATTCCTGACACTCCGTTTTTGTCCATTGGTTCTAGCAAAACCCACGTGAGTTCGTTAGGATCTTGCCATCGGCATTTGGCATCTTTTTTGAATGTGTTTTTTGGGGTGGGGTTGTTGTTATCGTTAGTTATTATGTCCTCGGAGGGATCCTCTTCCGAAGGAGTGCCTAGTAGTAGATACACCCTTCCGTATAGGTTTTCATCTTCACCATCTCCGGGAGCCCCTATAAGTATGTCATCTGCGCCATCCCCGTTCACATCTCCTGCACCCGAGACTGCTTGCCCTGAATAATCGTATATGTATTCTCCTATAAAAGAAGCGTCTGCGTCAGCCAGGCTTGTTTCCATAGCCCAACCCCCTTCTTTGCCCAGTATTAAATAGGATTTTCCTTCGTATGCGTCCTCTGTTTCGTTATACCACGGAGATCCTAATAGAAAATCATCATAGCCATCATCGTTTACATCTCCTGCGCCGGCGATTGAGTATCCAGCGCTGTTGTAAGCTTCTTCGCCTTCAAAAGAAGCGTCTGCGTCAGCTAGGCTTGTTTCCATAGCCCAACTCCCTTCTTTACCAAGAATCAGATATATTTCTCCTGTTTCTGAGTCAGCATCTGGGGCACCGATTAAGAAATCGTCATAACCATCGTTGTTTACATCACCTGCTCCGGATACTGAGAAGCCCGAGTAATCAGATTCGTACTCTCCCACAAAAGAAGCGTCTGCGTCAGCTAGGCTTGTTTCCATAGCCCAACCCTCTTCTTTACCAAGAATCAGATACGTTTTACCTAGTCCGGAATCAGCATCTGGGGCACCGATTAAGAAATCGTCATAACCATCGTTGTTTACATCTCCTGCGCCGGCGATTGAGTATCCAGCGTTGTCGTAAGCTTCTTCGCCTTCAAAAGAAGCGTCTGCATCGTCTATATCTGCTCCCATAGCCCAGCCCTCTGCCTTTCCTAGTATCAGATAAACTGCGCCGGCCTCTATATCCCCGCCGTAACGTACGCCTAATAGAAAGTCGTCATAACCGTCCCCGTTTACATCTCCTGCGCTTGATAGGGCATTCCCAACATTATCTCCAAGAACGTTTGCTGCAAAAGATGCGTCGGAGTCGGCCAAGCTGGTATTTTGTTCGAAAGCCGCCATTGGCTGAAGGAAAAAATTAAAAATTAAAGTGACAGAAATTATAATGGAAAGAACTTTTGCATTTTTTTGCATTATATCAAATAATAGTTGTACAATTTTGCGTTGTCAATGCTCTCCTTCACTACAATTTAGGGCAGAGGCCCGATGTTTATCTGACTTAGTATGGTGCCCCAGAGGTATAGCTATGGAGAAGTTATTGCTTTTTGACTTAACTTACGACTCTTATGAATACAAGTAGATAAATTACTACTATATGGCCCAGAAAATACCAGCAGGATTTCTGACAGTTAAAAAATCTGGAACTATATTTTCGAATAACTTATAATATCAAACTCAGTGGCGTATCTTTTTAAGATTTCAGGCTTTCTTACTAGTAGATTAAGGTATTCTCCTCTTTGCCAACTTACAGAACTCATGTCGAATAGTTCCTGATCCACAAAACCAGCCAGTACAACTATTTCTGAAATGCCTTCTGTATTTTTTATATCAGATATCAGTAAGTCAACATCTTCTTCCAAGCTATATCCATGTTCGCCCTTCCAGTCTTTGGTTGCCACAAAAACACTGTTAGAGAATGTCAAGCCAAGGTCTTCCACATACGACTGCGCCGCATAATTACTAAACCATTGCCACGCCGGAGTTCTTAACGGAATATTTTCTTTTTTTGCAAGGTCTGTTATTGGTATTAAAATCTTAGGGTCCCCATGTTCTGATTTCTGGGTTGTTAGCGCCGTAGGTTTTCTTCCTACATTAGTTAGAAACCACTCATATTGTTCTTCAATCTCTTTCTCTATCTCGTAAGAATTATAATTGTCTAAAACAGAAAAGTCCCATTGTGCGGTGTTTGCTTTTAAGAAGTACCCATCTGAGTCTGTTAGTGTTTTGTACCCTTTACCTATTGGTTTGAAATCGGTAAAAGTAAAACACAAGTCAAAAGACAGATCGGTTCTTTCTCTTGCGATTTGCGCGGCTTGGTTGCTTGCAATGCCGTTAGGTAATAATGAATACTGTGTTGCTATGTTTTCAGCATGATTCATTGCAAACACAATCCCATCGTTTACAGAGAAAGACTTTCCAAAATCATGTAGCGTAAATACCACTCTTTTTTTTGTTATTTTTGTGTTCATATTTGTTTGTAAGTACAAAATTTAAACCCCATTTTTTTTATTTGGTCTATAAAATTTTGATCTGTAAATAAATCTATATCTCTTGTGCGTAAATAATTTAATGATGAATAATTTAATAATCTTTCATCAAAAAATGCAGGGTGTATTACTATTTCAGCTGTCTCCCCCTCATTTACTTTTTCAAGGTCTGTTATGAATGCGTTTTTAATTTTGTCTAGGTTATTTCCCAACATATGGGCAAAAAGATAATTTGTTGATTTTAATTTAGCCCTGGATAAAGAAATCTCTGCCGCATAATTTTGGTTTCCCAATTCAACATTTAAAGCAGTAACTGGTTTTCTAATTGGGATATTTTTTTCTTTTGCATATGCAATAATAAAATTCAAGAGCTTGAAGTTTCCATGAATTCCTTTGTGTGATGTAATATGTGTTGGTGGCTTGCCAATAGTTGTTTCAAAAGCCTTTAGTTCCTCTGAAGCAATTTTTTCAATCTCCTCATAAGTTTTTTCTTTAAATAGTTTGATGTAATCTTTTGCAGTAACTGGTCTACCTAGATCTTCTAAGCCTAACAATTCCATATGTATACCAATGTTTTGAATACTTTGCTCTTTCACCATGGTTGCCGCCTCTTTTGAGTATTTCGCTTTAGTAACCATTGAAATTTCAAGTGTCGGTATATTTTTATATAAGAAACTTATCCCGCTATTTATTGAGGGTAGGGTTCCAAAATCATCCGCAACTATTACAAGCTTTTTCATATAAGTATTATATACTACCTTTTTATCTATATTTTTTTGTTATTATCTCTTGACTTATAATACTAATTCGCAAATAACAATTGTTTATACTACAACGCCTGCTTAAAATCCTATCAATCCTCTAGCTATAAGGTTTAGTTGTAGTACCTGTTTGTAGGAGTGTTTAAAAAAATCCCATACTATATTCTGAAAGTTTCCTTATTACATCTGAAAATATTAAATATATTTCAATGGGATTATTTATCAATTTTAAATCCATCTTCTAGTGTGGTACCAATTAATTTTAAACCAGTATTTACTTTGTAAGTGCATGGTAGGGGTGTGTACCAGCACTGATCTCCTTTTTCCAATACATTTATGGAGATGCCATTACTCAAACTTTCCGTATATACCTCAGGATAGTAATTTATGTTCTCATTTCTATACTGATTCCATATGCCCACATCTGATATTAATGAAATTAAAAAATAACTAACTAGAGTTAATGTATACACTATTTTGACATCGCTACTTTTACGTATATTTTTGAAAATATAGTAGGTAGATAAGTAAGTTGAGTAAACAAAATATACCATTCCAAATCTAGTATCGGGTGCTGTAAAGAACCAAAAAAATATACCAACAACTCCAATACAACAGTAGATCAAAAAATCGTGGTTTTTTCTATTGTAAATAATCATATGAAAAATAACTAAAAAAAGCAGCGATAAACTTAAAAGACTTACTATATCTATATATTGAAAATTTGAAGACCATGTCTTTACCCATTCAATAAATGGCATTGACATAGTGGTACCTGTTCTGGCCCAATTTTTAATATCGTAAAAAGTTTCATAAGCTGTCTCTTTTGGAACTTTATATTGCAAATTAAATAAATCAACTTGAGGATATGGGAAAATAAGGTAGCCGCTTATCATTATGTTTCTAACTAGCCAAGGTGCAATTATTAAAGCGGAAAGTAACATGCCATATATAAGTTTATTCCTATTTTTAACCAGCAGATAAATTATTAAAATTCCGAAAACTACTGCGCTTAACTTTATAGTTATTAGATAGGAAGTAATCAGTATGGGTAATTGGTTATTAAATGAATAATCTTTTTCATTAGTAAGTAAAAGATCTATTAAAATGACGCCTAAAATAGTTGCGAAAACATCATTAGATAAACCATTTATGTTGAAAAAAAAGAATAAAAATATAAAACAAATCGAAGCTATATTGGCTAGAAAGAGCGACTTATTCCTTTTATTTGCATGAAACACTGTATTTAATGAAAGTAGAAGTATCAAATAGGAATTGATAATGTATTTATAATCTATAATTACTAAGGCACTTTGTAATACAAATAGATTCGAATTGAACCCAAGCCTGCAATGTATGTTCGCTAATCCTAGAATTAATTTAAATTCAGTAATATATTTGACACTTTGGGCATGATATAAACCTGTATCGTAAGTGAGTATAGGCATTGACAAGGAAGTTAAGAGGAGAAAAACAGGGATTGTAAAGAAACAAAATAAAACTGGTCTATTTTTTAATAAATATTTAATTTCGGAAATTATAATCAGCGCAGTTCTATACAGCGATTTATAAAAAATAGCTATGTTCAAAGATACCAGCAGTCTAATGGGAAAATCAATTTTAAAAAAAATATTTAATACTGAAATTAAAGCTGTCAGAAATATCATGCCTAGAATGTTTGTGGTGGTTATACGAAGCACGGGGTATTCTTTCCTAGACGTGTGGTTTCTATTGAGTATTTGTAATAGAAGAATTCCCCATGACTGAAAAAGAAAAAAATAATATACCCAAGTAATCACTACACTGATAGCAAATATCATATACACTAGATACTACTTTATAAAAGGCGATTTATGAATAATTTTTCAAGAAATAGGATACTGTAAAAAGGTATATTTAATTAGTTTCTACGTATTATTTTACCTCTACATTATTGTTCTTGCGACTATTCGAGTTTGTAACATTTGAATTGATTAAAGTGTTATATATGGAAATTGTTTCTTTCTCATTGTAAGCAGGGGCGTTAAAGCTCAACATTTTATCTATGGCATGTTTATCTTTTCCAACCAAATCTGTACCACTAGGCTTGTATCTTTTAGGCAT
>Ga0116162_10001767_pt1 | contig 13889 bp, 11 predicted proteins | sample AD_UKC105_MetaG_FD_89875 | JGI IMG/M metagenome (GOLD analysis project Ga0116162, IMG submission 89875) | Active sludge microbial communities of municipal wastewater-treating anaerobic digesters from Hong Kong - AD_UKC105_MetaG | ecosystem: Engineered > Bioreactor > Anaerobic > Digestate... | reverse complement strand
GGTGCTACCGTCCATAACTATCGTTGTGTGTGGTCCAATGAAATGAAATAATTTGTTAAATTTAAAACAATTTCAGATAAATATTTTTTCTGTCTGAAATTTCACTTAATGTTATTTTTTTGGTTTCTTACGAATATAGATAATCTTTTCAACTTGAGCGACCACTTCGTTATCCTCATCTTTTACTTTGACTTTAAACTGAGGAAGGTATTTATCACCGTTTTTTGTGTTTTCAAGAATATCTGCAATCACCGAATCATTAATGTGAAACTCGGCTGTCACCTTTCCATGGCCGGGTTTGACAAAGTCAATGCAAGCATGTTTATCCCAAACATAATAATCACGACCTAAAATATTACTGAGTAAAAGCACATAAAAAGGATCAGTCATGGCGAATAAACTTCCGCCAAAATGTGTGCCAAAAGCATTTCGGTTCAATCGTTTAAGCGATAAACTCACCCGGGCATATTTCCAGTCTTTGCTAATCGCCTCAACTTTAATACCCGCCCCCCAATAGGGCGAAAAAATACGCAGAGCCCATTTGAGTTTAGTTGGTGTCCAGTTCATTGATTTGTTATAGCTAAAACAACTTTATACATACATAATAATTAAAGATCATTTTTTATTAGACTACTCACATTCTATCAATATTCACTATGTGGAAATAGAATAAAAAATCATAATCAATGGCAAAATTGAAAAAAACACTCACAAGTGGTATCTTATTGAGAATGATTTACGATAACAGGGGAATTATTGTGAAAAAATTACTATGTACTTTTTTATTACTACTTTTCACAATGTCTACATCAGCTCAAACTGAGTGGATATCAGCTGTCGAACCAAATCCATTAACAGACAACGGTTTTGGAGATGGTTTGGCGAATATGGGTAAATGGCTAGTAGTGGGTGACCCACAGGATGATACCAATGTGAATAATGGTGGAGCTGTGCATGTTTATCAAGATGTGAATGGGCAATGGCAGCTGTTTCAAACTCTTCACGCAGATGATGCAGAATCGAATGATAAACTGGGTACCGCAGTTGATATTGAAGTCAAGCATGATACCGGAGAAACTTGGATTGCAGCTTCTGCAATTAACGATGATGATGCCGGAACTGATAAAGGAGCCGTTTATCTATTTGAACTAGATGTTAATAATACCGGATTGTTTATTCAACAAAAGAAACTCAATGGAGGTGCTTCATCAGCCAATTTCGGGATTTCATTAGCTATGAATTATGATTATGTTGAAGAGATTGATGCTTATCTCTGGGTGCTGGCAGTTGGTGATGATTATTTTAATCGCCCGGACCCAATTGGTGGAGGAACGCATAACACCGGTACGGTATTTATTTATAAGAAAAATGCCGGAATTGGAAATAACCTCTGGGAAGAGGAACCCATTCAGGTCTCTCAGTCATTTTTAGATAGCTTGGACTTTTCCGATCGTTTTGGAGCCTCTGTATCAGTCGATGGTATATATGTTCTTGCGGGCACTCCAAACTATGACAGGCATGATTTAGGAACAGATGGAATTGATGTTGGTGCAGTTTTCCTATTGTACCGTAGCGGTTTAACCATGACCTGGGAATGTTGTACAATTGTGACGACTCCAACCCCTATTAGAAGTGCAAATTTCGGAACTGATGCTGAAGTGATTAAACAACCCGGAAATAATATCATTATCATGGGCGGTTCACCTTTGGAAAAAGATATAAATAACCGACAAATTGGTTCTGTTGATGTATGGTTTAATGGGGGACATGTTCAAAAACTTTACCCACCGATTATTGCCGGTGGCGCAGGAGAACACTTTGGAGCCTCACTTGCCGCTAATGGTGATGAGTTTTTTGGTTCGACAAAGATGTTAGTGGGGGCTCCATTCAGTGAAGACCACAAGGGAATCGTATATGAGTATCGTTTAAATCCTGATTATGATGGCATGAATGATTTTTACATCCTAAATCAAACAATCGTAGGAACAAACCGAACATCATACCCGTGGGATTTTGGTCGTTTTGGCACAAACATCAGCACTGATGGGCGAAGTCATACTGCAAGCAGTGATTCAAATTACATAGGTTCACATCGACGGGTTTCAACTCAGGAAACTCCTATTTTTGCTAATGGTTTTGGTAGTCCAATTCAACAACCTTAAGACTAAATACTAGTAAACTATTATTAGTAATTCGCTTTCAACAGGCGGTCAAGGAAGACCTCCCAGTCGATGAACTTTCGAAAACCTAAAATATTGATAGCAGGAATTCCGCTTCCTTCAATCAGATAGTAGCGATTATCATCAGTTTTAGAGTTTTTTAACCCGGTCATTTCACAAATCGAATTCCGAAGTTTGCACCCTATTCCCAATCTTTTGTATCTGAAACTATCAAAGAATCGTAAAAAACTCCTCGAAACAGCACCTTGAATGCCACCAATACTGGAAATATTATCAATCGCTCTTTGTGAAATCGTCTGTTTAATTTTCTTTGACCCGACGGACTCAACATAAGCCTCAAGCCGATCTGGCTTCCAGTTGGTAATACGCAAACCATTAACATAACCTTTAACAAGCCCTGTGATTTCACCAAAATCGAATGTACTGGTAATTTTCTGTAAGTTCAAGTCTTTAAAATTAACATCAGCGGCAATCACCGGAGCGATTCCAAATAAACGCTCCATTGATAAATTCGCAACGGTAATTTCTCCATCAAATGCTTGAAGTTCCAGCAAACCATCAAATGTAATGGTGTTTTCAACTTTCTTTAAACCGGGAATATTTCCTGAAATTGAACCTTTCATAATTGGCCATCCCATTTTTTCAGTAATTAATTCCAATGAAATTGGTTCAACTTCACCATCAAAATCAATGCTAATTAATGGGTTAAATATTTTTTCCAGCTTCAATCTGTTGATAACAATATTACCGTCAAATACCGGAATCACAGTATTTTCATCAAGAATGATATTTTCATCATTTGCCACAAATCCAATTTCAGAAGTTTTTATCGGCATCCCGGCAAGAAGTAAATCATCCCAACGAAGTATGGACCTGTGACTTGAGTTATTTCTTTGCCAATAGAGAGTGCCATTCAGATTATTTCCCTCGACTTTTTTCCTTTCCATTGCTATGTATGTTTCAATAATTTCAGCATGGAAACTTTCAGGCCACCCATTGGTAAATTCAACTCTGCCATTGGACTGACCTTCGATTCGCAAGCTTTTAACACCCAAAATCTCCATATAAGACTTAAGAAACACATTGTAAAATTTCTCTAATTTTTTGATTTCATAATCAATTTCAAAATTATTAAATGTAAAATCCGTAGAGTAAAAACCTAATGAAACAGCATCAGGAATTGTGATGTTTGATTGAAAATCATCAACATTCAACGACGAATCGAAGGTAATTTGATTCGATAATTGAATACCTTGCTTTGCAAAAGCCAGATAAATATCACCAAATAAAGCCTCTCCATTAAGTAAATCCGTATTTGAATCGATAATAATTTTATCGTTATCAATCTGAATATAAACCTGCCCAACAAACGAACAATCAGCTAAGACATTATTACCATCTTCCGATTCCCAGGAGAAACCCTCAAATTGATACTGCCCATTTAATTGAATGTTATTTGAAAAATCCAATTCCAATTGAGATGAAATATTTGCTGAAATAGATTTGAACTCATCCGAAACTGATGAAGTTGGTAATGATTTAAAAAGATTCTCAGCAGAGATATTTTTCATTTCAATACCTAAAATACTTTCAAGTTTGGAGTCATAATGAAATAGCAAAGTATTATCTTGGTTGCTTAAATCAAAAACATAATGATTTCTTAGAAAATCCAGCTCAGAATTTATATTAAACTTTAGAATATTCTCCTGAAACTCCAACTCAATACTTCCGTCAGTGCATTGATGTACAGGATAAACCTGATTATTATTTTTACATTTATAAGAAATGTTTCTGACTTCATCATCAAGACTTGGAATATAGATTGCATCCGCAGAAATTAATAGATTATCGCCCGCTGTATATATCACACTCAAATTGCGAAATTGCCAATCTTTCGCCGATGAGTTAGGGCTGACAGATATTAGCATCAGTAAAATAGTGGTGATCTTGGCTAAGAACGGCATGCTTGAATTTTAAAATATATATAGGTACAATCTATTCAAATTGTATATTAATTTACAGGGAAAGGTAATTACTTATGAAAAAAAGCCCTCGAGTTTTAGTCGTGGATGACAATCAAATCAACCGTCAGTATTTTTCCATGGCTCTAAAAAAAATTGATTGCGATGTTCTTGTTGCTGAAAATGCCGCTTCTGCGATTGAGTGGGCAACATCAGAAAATTTTGACTTAATTCTTATGGATATTCGGATGCCGACCATGAGTGGAGATGTTGCAGCCAAAGAAATAAAAACACTTCCAAATCATAAAAATACACCAATTATTTCAACATCAGCAGAAGTTAGTCAAGAAACGCAAGCACCTGTTTTCTCAGATTTTCTGTTAAAACCAATTTCACCACAGCAACTTAAAGATTGTGTAGAAAAATATTTTGGTCATGCCCTAATTGATTCTGAGATTGATTCTGAGATTAATGTTTTCAATCGTCAGCAAGCGATGAAGTTTTGCTACAATGACGAATCGATTTTAGAAAAACTAATTGAAATGTTTCTCTCTGAACTTCCTGAAAAATTCAAACTGTTGCAATCATCAATATATTCTGAAAACTTCAAGGAAAGTTCCGATATTATCCATAAACTCAGAGGCTCTTGCCGAACTTGTGCAGCAAATGAACTAGATTCAAAACTTGAAGAATTGTCTGAAACCATAAAAACGGAAGATACTGTAATGATTGGCGAAAAATTCAAAATGGCGAAACAAGCACAACAAAGATGCATGTCATTGCTATCGGAAAAGTAGCAAACTGACCAATGCAATTGCTGAGACAATTATAACTGCAATGATATGATTTCCCGACTTCGTCGGACTATTTTCGTTTTTGGCTCGCCTGGATAAAGTTTCTAACAACTCCATGTCTTTCTCAGAAAGATCATGGTATTTAGTTTGATTGATTAGTTGCGGATCAGACACTGTCACACCGGCAAATTTATCTTTTTTGGTTTTCTCTGTATCTTCGTTACTCAATTCGGTCATTGGTTCTGTCAGAACCTCTTCATTCTGCATATGACCTGTCAAATTGTTCAAATGACGAACAACATTGGGTTGAGTCACACTATCACTATTTTCAGAGTTTTCATGGCTCAAAATAGTAATCAAGGTGATGTTATCCTTTCCATCATTATTCACAGCCGATTGAACCAAGTTTTCAGTTAGCTTTTGCAAATCTTTGGTTCGCTTGATTTTTGAGAAGATTGTTTCCTCCGGAACCATATCATACAAACCATCTGAACAAATCAATAGCATCTGGTTCTTTTCAAGTGTTCCGTGGTTGCAATGAACCTCTATTTTCTTACGCTCGATACCCAATGCTTGAGAAATAATATGTCTGTCAGGATGTGTTTCAACCTCTTGTAATGATAAATGACCACTTTCGATTAGCAATTCGACATAAGAATCATCTTTTGTGAGTAGTTTGATATTTTCATCCCAGAGATAAACCCGAGTGTCTCCGACCCAGGCAACTTTGTATTGATTCCCTGTAAACATCACTGCTGCTACCGTGGTTGCCATTCCTTGTTTACTACGATTGTATTTCTTTTCGGTAATTAAAAAATTATGGGCTGCCATTAGGGATTTTTTTATAGAATTTCCTGATTTAACACTATCGTGAATCACTTCGCAGGCTAATCGGGATGCCACTTCTCCTTTATCAAGTCCTCCGACTCCATCTGCAACCACATACAGCCCCAACTGTTCATCCACAAGGTATGAATCCTCATTAATTTTTCTTTGTCCAATATGTGTGGAAACGAAACTACTTAACACTCTAACTCACATCCCATATTGGTTTTCCTAAAATCCCAGAGAGTATTTCTGAATCTGTTTGGATTTGGGCATAGTTCCCGTGATCAACCAGATGAAAACGGCTGCTATCACCTAAAACCAAATTAATTTCATAACTACTGTACGAACCATTTTTGGATCGAACCCTTTCGGAAATAATTTGAATTGCATGAACTTCGTTAAAGTAAATAACTCTTTGTTTATCTTGTTGATTTCCAGCTAGTTTGGGTTGATTTTTGCCTTTCCAAATCATTCCCATTGATGAATCAAAATAGATAGGTGTTCCCATTGTTCGGTATAAAAAGAACGAGGCTACAGTAAAAATCAGACCGACAAAAAGAAAAAACAGTGCAACAACTTCGCCTGAAAGCAAAGCAATCAGACCACCAATTGAAACTCCTGTCCCTATAACGCCAAACAATCCGGTAAATATAATTCCTCCTTTGGAAAGTTGGAATGCATATTGGCTCGGAGACTTTTGTTTCAGAATATTGGTTTTAAAATTAGCACCGCCGGATTTCATCGGAGTCCATTCAACTTTCTCTGTCATTGGGTCGTTAAAACGACTTAAATCCATTCGCGCAATCTGTGCTTGTTGCATTTCGCGAATTTTGGTTTCCAGCTTTTGCTTTAATTTATCAAACATGCAAACCCTATTATAATATCCGTATTAATTATTCTTGATCTTTATTGAAATCATCCAGATATTGCTCAAGCAATTTTCCGGCGACATTGATTAAATCATGATCAGTGACGATTCCAACCAGTTTATTTTTATCGACAACCGGCAAACATCCGAGTTTGTTTTCCCGCATTAATCGAATCGCATCCACCGTGAGCATTCCGGGTGGTGCGGTGATTGGGTTTTGTTTCATTACATCTTTAACAGCCGCCGGTTCACTTGAGTTAGAACGCCCTCTGGCAACCTCTCGGAGAATGGCTCTGTGAGAAATCAAGCCGACAATTTGTCCTTCATCGTCTTCAACAGGAACATGACGAACATGTTTCCAGTCCATAATACTGGCTGCTAAATCCAGTAAATCATCAGGACGAACCGTAAACAATTCCTCTGTCATAAACTGCCCCAATCGCATAAAAGTGGCACGCCAATCCAGTTCTTGTGTGGCTCTGGCAAGTTCCCACTTATGAACAGGTTCGTCTGTTTTTTGATTAACTATCATTTCTGAAGTAATAAATCTTACTTTTTCATCCGGTAAAATAGCGGGATCCATTTCGGTAATTGATTTAATCGCCCATTTGGCTCCGGTCATTTTTGACTTTGTGCGTTCTTCAATCACACCTAGGTAACGATCAATATCCTGTTGATCCAAACCTTCTTGCAACAAACCATCTTCAGCAATTGGAAGTAATTCATCAAGGATTAAATCCGAAGCGGTAATTACTTTATGATCTAACCAGTGGAATTTAGCTTCCAAACCGATTCTACAAGAATTCAAGAAGTTGTTGGCAACATCTGAAAACCTTAAAACTTTGGTAATGTCTTCGTATTTATTCGACATCCCCACCATTAATCCGGTAAAAAACGCCGCATTGGCAACTTCATCTATCACACTCGGACCTGATGGTAATACACGGTTTTCAATGCGAAGATGAGGAACATTATCAACAACACCATAGCAAGGTCTGTTCCAGCGATAAACGGTTCCGTTGTGTAGCATTAATGCCCGAAGTTTTGGTGTGATGCCTTTTTCCAGCATGCCGACCGGATCTTCATCAAAATCAGCGGTTAAAACCACAGGAAAACGAGAGACATCTTCCCTGAAAATATCAGTCACGGAATTGACCCATTCTCTTCCAAAATGCACTCTCGGCAACATTCCCCTTTGTTGCAAAGTATCTGAGCGCGTATCTACTGAGTTTTGGAAAACTGCAATTCGAGATTCATGCCATAAACGATAATGATGGATGAGACCAGAGTTGACTGAGGTGGACATCACCGGTGCAGTAATCGCCTGAGCAATATTGTACTTGTGAACAAAATCATCACTGCTGACTTGCATATGCACCTGAAAACTGGTGTTTAATGCTTCCAGCATAAAACTATCATGAGTAACAGATAATTCATCTATCCCTCTAATATTTAAACGAAAATTCGTGCCTTTGAGATTTTTTAATGTTTCATTCAACTCAAAATAACGATCAATCGGAACCATATTGTCAAGTGTTAAATCCAATTGTCGAATCGTTGGCAAAATTCCTGTTAATACTATCTGAGCCCCGTGTTTTGATGCTGCTGTTCGAGCTATCAGCATCACTTCGTTGATTTCTTTTTCGAGTTCTCTGAAACAACTCCCTTTTAGTTCGTTGGGCGTTAAATTGGCTTCCATATTAAATTTGCCAATTTCATAAGTGAAACGTGGATCAGTGATGTCTTTGAGAATTTCTACCGATTTACATGCCGGCGAATAGTTTCTATCAACCAGAACCATTTCCTGCTCGGCTCCGATTCGGGTGATTCCTGATTCAATCATTCCTTGATCAATCATCATTTCAAGTGCAGTCAAATCATTTAGCAAAGCACGCATAAATCTGCGATTATGCTTTTTGGAATGCTCAGTTGAGATGTTCATTTCACCCATAAGACCCTACCCTCTTTAATACAATTTATATACCCACGTCAGCAAACCGGACAACATTAACCAATTGATGATTACCAATGGAACACCTACTTTTACAAAATCAGAAAATTTATAACCTCCGGCATTCATCACCAACAAATTCGTTTGATAAGCCATAGGAGTAGCATAACTCATATTAGCCCCAAATAAAACTCCTAAAACAAATGGTTCCACAGGCATTCCCAGAGTTTGAGCAATACTGACCGCGATTGGTGTCCCAATAACAGCAGCAGCATTATTGGAGACAACATTTGTCATGACTGCCATAGAAAAAATTAAGATTGCCAATACAACACCCGGAGAGAAACCCGAAGTACTGGCAACAAACAGGCTCGCCAGATAATCAGCTCCTCCGGTCTGAATCAATGCCACACCCAAAGCCAGAGACGCCACAATGATAAAGATCACCTGCGCACTCAGTGCTGCTGTTGCATCTTTCCAGCGGAGACACCCGGTAACAATTAGCACCAAACACCCCACAACAGAACTGACAACAATTGGCAAAACGCCAAATGCTGCCAATCCAACAATTAATCCCATCACAGTTAATGCGATAGGTGCTTTTGAGGTATGTGGCAATTCTTCACCACCATCTAGCACCAGAAGTTCACCAGTAGCTTTGACCTCGCGAATCGCTTTTTGAGTTGCCTGAACCAACAATACATCACCCGGCATCAATATGGTGTCCTCCACACCCTTAGAGCGTGCTTGTTTAGTTTTACCATGTGAGTGAACGGCTAATAAAGTCAATCCATATTTAAAATTCAAACGAGCATCTGCGATTCGGACCCTGTCAAGTGTCGAACCTCGGGTAACAACAACTTCGGCAATACTCTGATCTCCCGCACTTAAGGGATGTTCTTCATCAACCTCATCTTTCCCGGCAAATAACTGACCACCTAGTTCGAGTTCAAATTCTCTCAAGTTATCAGAGGTATCTTTTACAACCAAACGGTCTTTGGCTTTAACAATCACATCCGGCAATGTCGCAATGGATAAGCTTCCGGAACGAATAATTCTTTCAATATTGATTTCACCACCGGCTTTTTCACGAATATTGGCAAGCGTGGCTCCATCAGCAAATCCACCCTCTTTGATTTCTATTTCAGCAGTAAAAACTCGGGGTGAAGTGTCTTGTAATGGTGGTGAGCGGTCGGGAACCATTCTCGGAACCAATAGCCATAAATACAAAATAGCTACAACACTGGTAATTGTTACGGGCATGATAAAATCAAACATTCCAAACTCAGGAACACCCAAATCCTCAGCAACCTTAACAACTAAAAGGTTTGTTGAAGTACCAATTGTTGTCGCCATTCCACCAAGTAAGGTTGCCAGCCCCATCGGCAACAACGTACCGGAAGGAGAACGACCCGTTCTCAAAGCGACATTGACCAAAATTGGAAGTAACAAGACCACAATCGGTGTATTGTTCACAAAAGCACTGAGAATCGCACCTGTAAGCAATGTCAAAAGCAAACTAAATGACGGGCTTATCCTCCATAATTTGGCAAGCATCCGGCCAATTGGCTCCATCGCACCGGTACGGACGAGCGCCTGACCGGCGACCATGAGAGCAGAAACCGCAATCAAAGCCGAGTTTCCAAAGCCTGCAAAAAACTCTTTAGTGCTAAAAATACTTCCATCAGGCAACTGATAAGGGAACAGTTCAAAGCCGAGAATCAAAGCACATAAAATAAACAAACTGGAAGTTTGTAAAGGAATATTTTCTCTGGTAAACAGTATTAACGCCAACAATGTCAGCAATAAAACAGCCATAGTGTGTGGTTCAGGAGAACTCACAACAACAGTAGTATCAATCATTATTTAACGTACAAACCAGTGTATTTCTCGATGACTAAGTTTAGCATGAGTTCATAACTAAAATGAAATTTTAATTTTCAAATGCAAGGAATTGCTTTAGAATAATTCGGCAAAATATATATAAAAAAATTGGGAGAAGAAAATTGGACATAGCAAAACCATGGTTGAAATCCTATCCGCCCGGAGTGCCGGAATTTATTGAAAGTGTTCCTTATAACTCAGTGGCAGAAATGCTTGAGGACGCCTGCAAAAAACATGCAGACCGAACGGCTTATGTCAATTTTGGTAAGAGAATAACTTACAAACAACTCGATGACATGAGCCAAAACCTGGCTGCCTATTTACAATCAAAACTTGAAAAAGGCACTGCTGTTTCAATCATGATGCCAAATGTCATGCAGTATCCTGTTGCAGTTTTGGCAATTTTGCGAGCAGGAATGGTTGTGACAAATACGAACCCTTTATATACAGCCAGAGAGTTAAAGCACCAACTCAATGACTCTTCGGCAAAAGCAATCATCGTAATGGAAAATTTTGCCCATACCTTGCAGGAAGTAATTGATGAAACACCTGTGAAAGAAGTGATAACAACCCAACTTGGTGACTTATTGGGTTTTAAAGGAAAAATCATGAACTTCATGGTTAAAAAAGTCAAAAAAATGGTTCCACCATTTACTTTGAATAAAACCATTACATTCAATCATGCAGTTTCAAAGGGCTCTAGTCTCAACTTCACGCCTGTGAAAACCAATTTGGATGATTTGGCATTTTTGCAATATACCGGCGGTACGACCGGAGTTTCCAAAGGTGCGATGCTGACTAATAGCAATATGGTTTATAACGTAGAGCAAGTCAAAGCATGGAATCAAGGCAGTCTCAAAGAAGGCGAAGAAATTGTCATCACAGCTTTGCCGCTCTATCACATTTTTGCTCTCAATGCGAATTGTCTGTTATTTGCCCAGTATGGAGCTAAAAATATATTGATTACAAACCCGCGCGATATGCCGGGATTTGTAAAGGAATTAGCCAATCATAAATTTACTGCTTTAACCGGAGTGAATACTTTATTCAATGGATTATTGAACACTCCCGGATTTAAAGATTTGGATTTCAGTCGATTTCGATTTGCGCTCGGTGGTGGAATGGCCGTGCAAAAGGACACCGCAACACGTTGGAAAGAAACGACCGGAGTTACACTTATTGAAGCCTATGGCTTAACAGAAACCTCACCGGCAGCCTGCATGAATCCGGCAAATCTCAAAGATTATAATGGCATGATTGGTTTGCCAATATCTTCAACTGAATGCGACATCAGAGATGACGATGGCAATTCATTACCTGTTGGCGAATCCGGCGAGCTTTGCATCCGTGGACCTCAGGTTATGAAAGGTTATCTGAATCGTCCCGAAGCCACTGCTGAAACCATTGATGAAAACGGCTGGCTAAAAACCGGTGACATTGCAGTCATGAATGAGGAAGGATATTTCAAAATAGTCGATCGGAAAAAAGACATGATTCTGGTTTCAGGATTTAATGTCTATCCCAATGAAATTGAAGATGCAGCCTGTTTACACCCTCACATTGTTGAATGTGCAGCAATTGGAATTGCCGATGAAAAATCAGGCGAGGTTGTGAAACTATTTGTTGTCGCCAGTTCAGAGATTTCGGCTGACGATGTCATCTCACATTGTCGTGAAAACCTAACCGGTTATAAAGTACCAAAACACGTTGAATTCCGCGATGAGTTACCAAAATCGAACGTCGGCAAAATTCTTCGTAAAGACTTGAGAGAATAAAATAAAACAGATGAAAGCACTAGTGAAAAAACATCCAAAACAAGGAATTTGGATGGAAGATGTTCCCATGCCGCTTGTCGGACATAACGATGTTCTGATAAAAGTCGAAATGACAGCCATTTGCGGAACTGATTTACACATTTACAACTGGGATGAATGGTCTCAAAAAACAATCAAACCACCTATGACCATTGGTCACGAATTTGTCGGGAATATTGTTGAACTGGGAAGTGAAGTTCAAGGCTATGAAATTGGACAAAGAGTCAGTGCAGAAGGTCATATCACCTGTGGTGTTTGTCGTAATTGTCGAGCCGGAACGCCACATTTATGCCCAAACACTGTTGGCATTGGAGTCAATAGGGATGGCGCATTTGCTGAGTACATTTCTGTTCCTGCGAAGAATCTTTGGCCGGTTCACAAAGATATTTCTTCGGAATTAGCAGCATTCTTCGATCCCTATGGAAACGCTGCTCATTGTGCATTGGAATTTGATGTCATTGGTGAAGATGTTCTGATTACCGGTGCCGGTCCTATCGGCATAATTGCCGCCGGAATCTGTAAACATGTTGGAGCACGCAACGTAGTAATCACCGATATCAACAACTATCGTTTGGATTTAGCAAAAAAAATTGGCGCTGACCGCACTATTAATGTCACTCAGGAACGACTCGCCGATGTCATGAAAGAAATGAACATCACCGGATTTGATGTCGCATTAGAAATGTCCGGAAATCCGCACGCATATAATGATTTGCTCAAATCCATGTATCACGGCGGTAAAATTGCATTACTTGGGATTTTGCCTCGTTCCACACAAATTGATTGGGATGAAATCATTTTCAAAGGTCTGAAAGTTCATGGAATTTACGGGCGTAAAATGTTTGAAACCTGGTATAAAATGACACAAATGCTTCGTACCGGTTTTGACTTATCCAAAGTTCTCACCCATGTGATTGATATCGATGATTTTCAAACCGGCTTTGATTTGATGCAATCGGGTCAATGCGGAAAAGTCGTTTGTAAATGGTAAATCTTGAAGGTCATTAACGGCAATCTAATCACTTTAGCACTGCAAGGCGAGTTTGATCTTATCATTCATGGGTGTAATTGCTTTTGCGCAATGGATGCCGGGATTGCGAAGTCAATCAAACAAGCATTTCCACTAGCATGGCAAGCTGATTTAAAAACTCCTAAAGGCGATAAAGACAAGTTAGGTACATTCTCTCAAGCTTCAATCACTCTAAAAAATAACCAGACTCTGACAGTTATCAATGCTTATACCCAGTTTAATTGGGCTGGAAATAGCGATTTGGTTGAATACGAATCTTTAAGAAAAATATTCAGACAAATCAAACTTCAATTTCATGGCAAAAAAATCGCCTATCCGCAAATTGGAGCCGGATTAGCAGGTGGAAGTTGGCAAAGAATCAGCCAAATCATTGATGAGGAACTCAAAGGCGAGAATCACACTTTAGTCATTTTTGATGGAAGTTAGTTAATTTCCTATCAATGAAAATCAGCAAAATAATCTGCTAATTTATCAAACATTTTATTACCATGTCGTTTCTCGTTGTGTGCGCAGAGCTTTTTTGTGTGGCAAGGACAAGTACTCCGGTCGTAGTTATGAACATCGTCGTGGAATGATTGT
>Ga0116162_10001766_pt1 | contig 13890 bp, 5 predicted proteins | sample AD_UKC105_MetaG_FD_89875 | JGI IMG/M metagenome (GOLD analysis project Ga0116162, IMG submission 89875) | Active sludge microbial communities of municipal wastewater-treating anaerobic digesters from Hong Kong - AD_UKC105_MetaG | ecosystem: Engineered > Bioreactor > Anaerobic > Digestate... | reverse complement strand
TTGAAATCTAACTTCAATATTTCCATAATTAAACCTAAATATCTGGTCTTGGTGTCCATATGACATGCAAGAAAATAGAAATAAGATGATTATTGTCGTAAATGCTTTCATAATTGTTGCTAATGTGTTGGCGGTATGTTTTTGTTGCCGATTTCGAAGCACTGTCCTGTCAAGTTACACGAAAGTCTATTAGATGCTGAAACGCTGAAACTCGCACTATTTCGGCAATAAAATATACCGCCTGTTATGCACTGTCGTTATTCACAAATTATTACTTTTTTGCACATTAAAAGACCAGTTAATACATCCTCAATTTTCATTAAACATATTCCTTTCGTAAGGCTATCTCTTTATAAAACTTAAATTATATATTTTGTATTGTGCGTAAACTTTAACATGATAAATTCCAGCAACGAGTGTTTGAATATTGATATACTTATCGCATGTCTGTTTCATTATTTGACCAGAGTTCGAATAAATTTCAATCTTATCAACATCCACTGGCAAATTTATTTCAATATAATTCTGTGCTGGATTTGGGAATAAACTCACAGCATAGTCTTCCTCTATATCATAAATATAGGATGTAATCACTCCATTAAATTCAAGACCGAGAGCATCCTCAAAACAAGTATAAATAGAATCTTGACACATAATTCTACTTTTAAACATTGTAAAGTCATGTTCCCAATCCCAATATGTAAATGGAAAATTCAAGCTATCGCACAAAAATCCAATTTCTGATATCCAATTGCACCTACTAACAGTATCGGCGTGTAGTCCAGGGCCAAATTCGCCAAGGAATACAGGCACGTCGTAACTTTGAGCCCATTGGTGAACATCAGAAAACAATGAATGCATTGCTGTCACCTCACTCTGATCGCTTGGAAAGAGAATTCCAGTACCTGGATAACCAGCCCATACAAACCCTTGATGTGTAAAACCAAAAGGTTCATAATAATGAAATGTATAAATAATATTATCATCAGAGTATGGTTGAGATGCAATCAGAGAATAACCTGAATTCCAATAATTTGAGCCTGCAATAATTGTGTGAGTTTGATTTACATTACGAATAGTATCAATAATGGCATCGAAAACTACTTGTAAATTTGCTTGACTAATGGAACTTTCTGGTTCGTTTTTAAGCTCAAAATACAATTCATCTGCAGGAACATGTTCATACCTTTGGACTATTTGTTTCCACATAGCCGTTAAACGTGGAATATCGTCTTCATAAGTAGCATCTTCCAGCACGTAACCGTGGTGATTATCAATAATTAAGAGTAATTCAAGTTCAGATGCCCAAGAAATAACAGAATCGACAAGTGCAAATTGCAATTTCTCTGTTTGTAGATGATACGGAGGGACAGTGTCCGTTATTCGCTCAAAAGCAACTGGAAGACGAACAGTTGTAAATCCCATTTGTTTCATAAACACTAAATCGCTTTTCTCAAACCAATCTGGAACAGGATAAGGTTGTCCTGGAATATTTACAAGCCAGTAAGCTTCCAACCAATTTGAGAGATTAATACCGTTACCTATATTTTCGCATCTTTGCTGTGCTAAGGTTTGAGATATTCCATATAATGGAAGACTTAAAATTGCAATAATCAAAATAACCTTTTTCATAAATAGAGCACTATTAATTGTTAATATTTGTTTTACCATAAAATCGTCAATAAATATTATTAAACTAATTTCTCAAAATTAATTTCAAAATTTTAATTCTATTTTCTTTGATAATTTGTACCGTATAAATACCTGATTTTAAATTTGATACGTTGATAATTTGTTCCATTTTGTTTGCATGTTCAGATAAAACGGTTTTACCTGTAATGTCGAATATTGTAATTTGTCCTGATATGTAATCATCATCATTTAAAATTAATGTAAATTCATTATTTGAGGGGTTTGGGTAAATAATTGGACTTAATTTCTCAGAATTTTCAATTTCATTATCACCCGTTAAAATATCACAATCAATAACATATTCTTCTCCTGGGTATGCCAGAAATTCTACAAAGCAATCGTTAAACACCAAACGACAAGTATCTTGATGACTTGCTAGTATTGTTCCACTTTCAACTGCTCCGTTATTCCAAATAAAATCGAATTCATAATTTCCTCTTGCTTTTAAGCCTTTGATATTACCGCTTTGCCAAGCATCAGGAAGAGCAGGCAGCAAGAATATCGTATCTAAATGGCTTTGAATCAGCATTTCAGCCATTGCAGACGGGGCTCCAAAATTACCATCAATATTGAAAAGTATTTCGCATTTATCAAATAGGTTTGGAAGCACCTCATTTCGCATTAAAGTTTGGATTAACTCATAAGCTCTATTACCATCGCCAAGACGTGCCCAAAACAATGATTTCCATGCCATACTCCATCCAGTACTCAAATCTCCACGATGATTCAGTGAAATCTCAGCAGCACTTGCCAAGGCAGGGTCTATGTTATGTGCAATTTGTTTTCCCGGATGTAGGGCGTACAAATGAGCAATATGCCTGTGATGATCGTTTGGGTCATCAATATCATCATACCATTCCTGAATTTGTCCATATTGTCCTACATCAATAGGCTTAATCATATCTCTGGTGTCTATCCATTCTTGACGTTCGTTACTATCGACATTCAATATTGTAGCAGCTTCAATTGTATTGTTTAGTAAATCCCAAATCACTTGTCGTTCATGCGCAACTCCTTTTGAAATACCTCCATGTTCAGGTGACCAGGAAGGACATGTAACTAACTCATTATCTATTTCATACAAATAATCTGATGCAAATTGTGATGCCGATTTTAATATTGGATATGCTTTATTTTGCAGGTAATCAATATCTCTAGTAAATTCGTAATGATCCCAAATATTCTGACAAAGCCATGCTCCGGAAACAGGGTAAAACGACCAATACATATTTTCAAAACTTGATGGTGCTGTAAATCCGAATGGGTTTGACACCAAATTGCTGCACCAACCTGATGCATTAAAATAAGCTTGAGCAGTTTGTGAGCCAGGCTCTTGAAGCATTTCAACGTAATCAACCAATGGCATAAAACATTCGCTTAGGTTACAAACATCTGTAATCCAATAATTCATTTGTAAATTAATGTTGAGATGATAGTCACTATTCCAACCGGGATATATTCTATTATTCCAAACTCCTTGAAGGTTAGCAGGCAAATCGCCTTCGCGAGAAGATGAAATCATTAAATATCTACCAAAATGGAAAAATAGCGATTCAAGGTAATAATCATCTTCTCCAGTTTTATAAGCATTTACTCTTTCTTCAGTAGTGATTCCCGAATCTCCATAATCATTATTTAAAGTAAATTCTACTCGATTAAAAAGGTTTTGATAATCCTGCAAATGCGTATCCTTTAATTCTTCATAATTTTTTGACTCAACTGCGGTTAGGATATCTTGTGTAGTGGATATCGGATTCGTTCCGTTAAAACTTGGATAATCAAGCGAATAATCCGTATCACAAGCCATAATTATCACAACTTGGTCAGCATCTGAAACAATAAGTTTATTACCAACAAAAGAGACACTACCTCCAGATTGTCTTACTTCAAGATTTGCAACAATCTGCATTTGATTATTTTCTATATTACCAACGAGCATAAACCCTGATTCTGTTTCAGTAATATTATGTGTATGTGGAGTTTCAATGTATATTTCTAAATTTTGCGACTGAACTTTATTTGCAGAGAACTTTGCAACGAAAACTTGATCGGGATACGAACTGAAATATTCTCTTTGAAACAATGTGTCTTGAACAGAGAATTGAATTGATAACAATGCAGAATCAAGCGATAAAACACGTTTATAATTTGAATAATCTGAATTGTCAATTCCTGTATTAATAATTAAGTCGCCAAACGTTTGATAATTCCCAAAGTTTATTGATTCGGAGCTCCAGTTTCCTGTCAAATACTGTTGTGAGAGTTGATTTGCTTGGATTGTATCACCAGAAAGTACTAAATCTCTAATATCTTGTAGATGTTGCCAGCTCGACAGTTTATTTGGATCTGTGTATCCTGGCACATTAGGACCACCATCCCAAAGTGACTTTTCGTTAAATTGTATTCTTTCTTCTTTTATGGAGCCATAAATCATTGCTCCCAAAAAACTATTTCCTATTGGCAAAGCATGTTGTTCCCAATTTGCATCGGGATTTATCAACATCCATGGCTCCTCCTGTTGCCATGATTGCCTAATTGTATCATTTGCCGGATAATCGAACCAGATTGAGTGCTCACTGAGAATTTCAGGAATATCCACGACACTTATTGTATGTTCAACACTTTCCGGATCATGTGAAACTCCTGAAATTATTAAATCTTCAATTTGATATGTACAATTATCTCCAATATTAAGATCTGCATTTAGGTGGAAATAAAACTTAAAATAGTTGTTACCTAGCGATAATTCTTTGTTTATAGTGAGATTATTATCTCCATTACTTATCAATCCCGTAGATACTACATCCGAGTTTTCCAGCTGAACATCGTTTTGTCCATAATAAACATCGTAGGATTCAATAAACGAAGGTAATACTGATGCAACACTAAGTTGAATACTTTCCAGTGTAATTGGATTTAAAGCTCCGTCAACTAAAATATTGATAAAAATGCATGAAATCGAATCAGTGGTTTCTTCAGTAATAACACTATTATCAGTAACAATACATTGATTAACTGACATATCAAAATCATTTCCGTCAAATGCGGGGTCATTGTTTAACAAATATGAGCAATCTATAACTGAACCATCCAAATGATTAGGTCCTAAGTCATTAGAAATATTATCAGAATCATTATCAAAATTCCAATATGCATATAAATCGTCTTCACTACCTGTTATAGAACCTGTCATATTAGTTTGAATTTCTGTCTGTGTTCTTTCATCACTCCAGATTCTCACTTCGTCAATAGTACCAGAAATACTCCCCGAAGCAACATAAGGGAATCCCAAAAAGAAGCTAGACCAAGCAGAAGAAGGGCTTACATCTGTACCTGAGGCTATCAGAACTCCATCCTTATAAAAATTTAAAACGCCTGTATTATCGTATGTTATAGCAAAGTGATGCCATTCGTTAAGCGTTCCTGTTCCTGCAGGCAAATCGTAATAAGGAGTCAATCTTGTAGTCTCATCATTACCAACAAAGAAACCTGCTGCAGCATCATTATGCAGAGTAAAAGCACCACCCCAATTTTCTGTTCCACCCTGAATTCGGTTATTATAATCCAAAAAACTAGTTGGTTTTATTCTGTACTCAACTGTGTATTCAGGTGGAGCATCAGGAAAAACATCGGGATAATACACCATTGACGAATCGCTATTGAAATACAATGAATAGTTTTGTGCTGAGCCTGATGCCACTGAAACAGAGAATAGAAAAAGGATTAGAGCAAACTTTTTAATTCTAGATGATAACATATTAATATTTTATAATAATCAAATCTATTTAGCAATAATCAACTTTCCGACATCGTAACATTTTTGTGTACTGTCAATAAATTTAAAATAGTAAACTCCCGAAGGAATATCATTTATTTCAATTTCTGTATGATTAATTTCTACATTTTCAATTTTTTTGATAATATGACCGCTAATATCATACATGCAGAGTTTTCCGCTTGCTTCGATATCTGATGATATTCTTATAGTTTCGCCCTTATTGGATGGGTTAGGAAAAATATTCATTGTTGATTCTATTACAGGCTTATTTGCACTTATAATATCTGATAAACCATATGCCTGAACTTCGTAAAGTCCAAAATTGACACCATTTTCAGGGTTTTGAGTCTCAATTCTGATAAAACGTGCTGTTTCATCAATATTAAACTCAATATTACCACCTTCAAAATCTGTAATATCTGCAATATTGTTCCAATCTGTCTGATCCACAGAAGTAAAAACTATAAATTCATTTGCATAAGCTGACGACCATTTGAGCACTATTCGTTTTAATTGATAAATAGCTTGCAAATCTATCTCAACAAATTCATTTTCATTACCAAGACTTAACCATTTTGAATTTCTTAGTCCGTCAACAGCCCAATCTCCGTTATGAACACTATCATCAAAAACAGAAGACACTGTAATAGGCTTCTTCCATGCAAGATTTCTTTCCAATGGCTCAATAATCGTGTCATAAACCGTAATTATTGTACTTATAGAATTGTTACTTTCATTGCATTCTGAAATCGTATTATCAGTATCCAGATTTATTGTTGCTTGAATATTTCCGGTTTCATCAGCTATCCAATAATTATTCCCGTCAACATTTCCCAATGCCTCTGCTTGTATCATTCCTCCTTTATGAATAAACGCATTTACAGCCATTTCTGCAATCAGCTGATTCTCTACAAGTATCTGCCCCTGGATATTTGTGTTATTGACATTCTGCAAGCCTTTATTGATAATATTTGTGTAAAAAATCACAGTATCGCCCAAACGTGGATATGGTGGATAATACAACAATGCTGTTGGTTCTAAATCGGGTTTAGCTTCTGCAGGATTAATTGTAAACGAACTTAATAGTGGCAGGTTATCAGATGAACCGCCTACTTTGACAGTATATAAGCCTGTAAGGATATCGTATTCTCCGATCGTTTCATCAAAAACATAAAGGTCTTCCGGCTCAATTTCAAAAAGAACTGTTGTTGATTCTCCACTTTCCAAACCAATACGACTAAAGCCTTTTAATTGCTTATCGGGCATTGGTAAACCAGTATCAGGGAAAGTTAAATACAATTGAACAACTTCTTCTCCAAACCTATCTCCTGTATTTGTAATGTTTACTTCAACAATTACGTTTTGCCCATAATCGGGTGAATTATCCAGAATATTAATTGAGTTGTAAGAGAATGTTGTATAACTTAAACCAAAACCAAAAGCAAATTGTGGAGTCAGAGATTGCTTATCAAACCATCTGTAGCCACAACCCCAGTCATCATTAAAATTATTATTTCGTGGAGGAAGCTGTGAATCATCAACAGGCATTGTAACGGGTAATTTTCCTCCTGGATTAAAATCTCCATAAATTACATCAGCAATTGCGTTTCCCTGTTCCTGTCCCGGGTAAAAGCCATATATCAATCCTTTAATATTATCAACACAATCGGGAATTGAAACAATTCCACCACTTAATAAAGTAACTATAATATTAGGATTTACCGCTGCTAATTGATTTATCAAATCTTGTTGCATACCCGGCAACTCAGTTGATCCTGTAATCCGGTCGTACTCCTCGCCTTCCATTTGCCAGTCAAGACCACCGACGAAAATCACATAATCAGCTTCAGTTGCTGCACTTATTGCATCACTGTAGTTACTAACATCTGTTGTATTAATATCGCATCCATAAGCATAAATAACATTATCTTCTCCAACTTTTGCAACAACAGACTCATATACAGTAGTAAAATTTGTAGCAAAAACATAACTACTCCCGTATCCGTCAAGTTGAGGAACAATAGCACTAGGACCAATAATAGCTACCTTATGTTCTAACGAAGCGTTCAAAGGCAGAATATTATCTTCGTTTTTCAACAGAACCAAACTTTTAGCTCCAGCTTCGTAACACACATCTATACTTTCATTATCCCCTACTACCGAAGCAGAATAAGACGGCTGCCAACCAATAATACCGGAAGCGAGTTTGGTTCTTATTACTCTTTTCACAGAATTTTCAAAGAAATCATACGACAAAGTTCCTCCAATTATTGGCATCCAAAGATCTGAAGCATAAAGAGCAGATCCCATACAAACATCAAGGCCGCTTTCCAAAGCAAGCGGGGCATCATGAACAGCACCCCAGTCAGAAACCATATAGTAAGGAAACCCCCAGAAATCTCTTAAAATTTCTGTATTATAAGAATAGTTTTCCGAACTGTAATAAAACACACCATCCTGATTCAGATCGTTTGTGTGAACATAAGCAGACATTACACTAAGGGCATTAGAATAATGAATTGTTTTTCTAAATGGAACCCCCCAGTGTTCCATCAGCATTCTTTTTCCAATGGTAATACTGTCGGTCATTCGTGTATCTTGTGCATTTTCTCCGATAAATGATTTAATTGTGGCAATTGTAGGATGAGACTGAATACCGTTTACTGTAGCAATTGAAATTTCAGAGGCTAAAAACGGATCTTCTCCATAGCTTTCTCCGCTTCTTCCATTTCGTGGTTCATTGCATAAATACAACGCAGGTGCTAATGTTTGGTTTGAACCTCGTGCGACAAACTCTTTGCCCATTTCATTAGCCATTCTGTAAGCCAGATCAACATCCCATGTAGCTGCTATCGCCACACTTATTGGGAAACTTGTTGCTTTTCCATCATCAGGGACATCATCATAGTTTGTCAAAATTCCCGTTGATCCAGGATACCTATAGCCATGAGGTCCGTCAGCCATATAAAATCCCCTAATGTCATGCCACGGATTATCTCCTGTGTTTAAAACATCGTACGGATATATTTGATGTAGCAATTCTTCAAAAGGAAGACTAGCAATAATACTATCCACCTTAGATTCAAGAGAAATAACCTGCGAATAAGCATTAAATCCTAGAACAATAAAGAAAACAACAAAATATTTTTTCATATTATTTTACAATAAATTTTAAAACACGAGGATTAGCATTATCCGAATCTAAGTATTTCATAATATACAAACCTGTGGTCAGGTTTTGTGTGTCTATATTATTTTCTCCCGTATCAATGTTTTGTTTATATATTAATTGACCACTAATATTATAAATCTCAATTTCACAAACCTTATCAGATAAAACAGTTAATAATTTATTTTTATCGACAGGATTTGGATAAACTGATAACTCTACACCTAAATCTGTTTCTATTGAAGTGCTAATTGGTTCAAATTCAACAATAATCTCTGTATCTTCGCTTAATTCGCTAATAGCATAGTAATTTGAATAATTACCTTCTACAATTTCGGTGTTTCTATACCACTGTTTTACTTTGTATCCATTATCAGGAATGGCAGTGAAGAAAATATCTGTATTAGCCTCTAAGTCAATTGGCGAGCTAATTGGATATCCATAAATATCTGCACTAAGTGAGCCATCTGGAAAAGCATCTGAGACAGCATAAGTCAAATTAAAAGTTACGGTTTGCGCTGGATATTCTACTGCAAATTCAGAGGTATTGTTATATTCATCAATACATATTGCAGTATAATAATCATCTTCTGATTCAAACTCAAAATCAAACGACCAGTTTCCTAATGCATCGCAATATGTAAATCCTAAATACTCTTCCCCTTCTGAAATAAAATTTGCATTAAGTACTGCCCTATAAATTTCAACTTTTGTAGTAGCAGGATTCTGAACATCTGCTAATCCAGAGATAGTAGCAGTAGAACCATCAAAAGACAAATTATCGATTTCGGGCCAGTTTAGCATTGTATTTGGGCCATCATCAACATCGCCAGGGTCATTGGGGTTTATTTCGTCATCAGGAAAAATTTCAATGCCCATATATGCATTACTAAAAATTGAATTACAAGAAATAAGATTGTATTTTGCAAGTGCTGATTCCATCTTTATACCATTTCGACCATTATAGGCAATAACATTCGCATTTTCAATGCTACCTCCTATTGTTGTATTCGCAGCATTTTGAGTTATAAGAATTCCTTGCACTCCATTTGGCAATGGATTAACGCCACTAATGTCAGTTCCAATTTTATTTCTGATAATTACATTATAATCTGAATAAATTCCAAATACTGTAATCCCATTAGCGATATTTCCGGAGATCAAATTTCCATCCACAATATTGGCATAGGAAGCTCCATCAATATGCACACCTGTTTCATTTGGTATGGCATAAGTTCCTGTAATATCTGTTCCAATTTTATTACCAATTAGTTGCATATAACTTGTTCCATTATTATAAAAATACGCACCAAAAGCTGTATTCCCAGAGATAAGATTGCCTTGTCCGGGCAAATATCCACCAACAATATTATGATTAGATCTATCATCACACAATAGCCCGTAAGTATTTGGTATGGAATAAGATCCTGTAACATCTGTTCCGATTAAATTTCCTTGAACAATATTACCGATACAGCCAACACCAAAGATGTCAATTCCATAAGCAACATTCCCGGAGGCAACATTCATTGAGTCCACAGTCATACCTCCTATTTTATTATAAGCAGCAGCACCTTCAACAGTAATACCATCATAATTATGCAATTCAGATTCACCGGTACGATTTACTCCAACAAGATTATTAATGATGAGATTATGATGAGAATCGCTCATTCTTATCCCAGCGTATTCGTTCCCTGAAACAAGATTTTTATTTGCTATACCAATATCTCCTATTTGATTGTAGGATGCTCCACTAATAATTTCAATTGCGTTTACATTTCCCATCCTTTGGGATCCATCATAATTGCACCCCAGGTAGCAACCTACAACTTTATTATTTGTTGCTAGTTCTCCGTAAATTTGAATTCCATACAAAAATTCATTAATTATAAGTCCTTTGATTGTATTGTTTGATGAATTTAGCAAAGAAATACAATATTCCACAGTTCGATTACTTCCGTTTAGACAAATTTCCGGTCCATAAGGATTTGTATCTCCAGCAAAATCCGTTTGACTCGAGCCATCAATTGTAATATATCCTGTTGTAAAAGCTGGCAAACCTTCGTCGGAAAAAACAATTGTCCAAACTCCTGTTTCTGAATCATAACCAGCATCGGTATCAGGAACTTGAAATACAACAGTATGTGGTGCTCCCGAAGGGTTTGAGATACATGACTGAACCGCAGCTCTTAATGACCCTGCCCCTGTATCATTTGTATTTACTACGGTGTATGTATCTGCAAATAAATATATACTAAATAAACTTATTAAAACTGTAAATAAAAACTTTTTCATAATTTTTTCTTTTTCAAATTACTTAACAATGACAATACTTTTGGAAACACACAAACCGTTGGATGTTTTTAAGTGAATAATGTATTTACCATTTGTAAAAACAGATTTATTATGTAGGTCAATAAAACTATCTCCATAACAATCTTGTTTTGTTAAAAGCAATCTACCATTTACATCAAAAATGTTTACTTCATATTCTCCGAAATCGGATGCTGGAAGGTTAATATTTAAAAAATCACTAGCGGGTACTGGTCCAATGTTGACTTGGTCAATCGCATATTTATCGTCAATTGACAAAACAATATCATCAAAGTTTAGTGAAAATTCAGATGTATTTCCATACTGATCAATCGCTAAAGAGGTAAGGATATCATTTTGATTAAGTGCATCTGTATTCAGCTGCCAGTTTCCGTAATTATCAGGTGTTGCATAACCAACATATTCTATTCCTTGCCCATAATCTCCATCATCTTGGGTGGCTTTATATATTTCAACAGTACAGCTTGCAGGATATTGCGCAGCTAATATGCCAGTAACTACACTGTTTTCTGTGTCAGGATTGTATATAACAGAATTTATTACCGGGAAATTCATAAGTTCGGCAGCTCCATCATCCCAATCTCCATTATCATTCTCGTTAACCATGCCAAATGGATAGATATCAATCCCTAATCCCTCATTATTATAAATTTTATTTCCAGATATTCTGTTAAATTTTGTCAGTTGATGTTTTACCAAAATACCTGCATCGCTGTTATATGCAATTGTGTTAGGATTTTCATAATCTCCTATTATATTATATGATGCTCCCTGATCAATATAAATTCCGCCGTTTCCGTTTCCTAAAGGATTTAAATTAATATCTGTACCAATTATATTGTTCACAATTCTATTGCTATCAGCATTCTCATACAAAATTATTCCCGACATGGTATTGCCCGAAATTAAATTATCTTCAATATTATTATGTTTTGTAAATGTAGTTATTGTAATTCCATAAAGGTTGGGAATTGCAACTGTGCCGGTTTTGTCTGTGCCAAAGTAGTTTCCCTTAACCTGATTATATTCGGTTAGTCCGTTTGTAATCATCATTCCGCTTAATCGGTTACCTGAAAACACATTTGCCTGCCATGGCTCATCTCCGCCTATAATATTATAAGCTGTTCCTGTGGATACAACAATTCCAATATCATTAGGAACAGCAACTGTTCCTGTGGAATCAACACCCACCATATTTCCCCAAAGTCTATTATATTCGGTTCCGCGTGTCACATAAAACAATCCATAGCTTAAGTTTCCAGAAATTACACAATTAACAACATCGTTATGATTTGAAGCACAATCAAAGCAAATACCTGTAGCATTAGGTATCGGACTCTGAGAAGTAACGTCAGTTCCTATAAAGTTATTGTAAAGATGATTATAGCTGCAATTACCGTAATATACGACTCCATAAACCTTATGTCCACTGACAACATTTCGCTCACCAAACTCGTCTCCTCCAAGAATATTATGCTTTGCAGTGGCATTAAACTCGATTCCATTTCCCTGAACCAAAGAATCGAGGTGTTCGTAATATGGCTGAGTATATTCAACTGCTACTTTATTCATTCCTGTTATGTCTGTACCAATATAATTGCCTACAACCAGGTTACTGTCTGCAGCCTCAATATAAATTCCAATTTCCAGATTTCCAGAAATAATATTTCTGTCAACAGTTGTACTTCCACCTATCTTGTTTTTATTTGCAAGACTTTTAATAACAATTCCTTTGTGATTATCAAGCAATTGTGTCCCACTAACATCGGTTCCAATAAGATTTCCTTTCACAACATTTTCTCGTGTATATTTACCTGTCATTAAAACCCCTATATCTGTATTACCTGATATTAAGTTACCGGGACCAACAATGTTTCCCTTGGATTTTGTAATTGTTACTCCATACAGATTAGATAATTTCTCTTCTCCTGTTATATCAGTTCCAATATAATTTCCTTGTATAATATTATTTGTTGATGTTCTTCCTGTAATTAATATCCCACTCTGACTGTTTCCTGATATTAAATTGCGTTCAGAGCTCAATAATCCACCAATAATATTATTACTCGATGAGTCGGCTGTAATCCCATTTTCGTTAGGAATAGAATTGATACCATTGAAATCACAACCAATTTTATTCCCTTTAATAGAAGTATTGTTTGATTTTTTAATTACAATACCATTGGCAATATTACCCGAAATTATATTGTTTGTAATAAAATTCCCATTAGAATTGTTGTTTATTACGATACCATTCGTATTGGGCATTGATAAAGTACCATTATGATTAGTTCCAATATAACAAAATTCAATCGTATTGTTGGTACCGCTAGGTTCAGAAAGCAAAATACCATTTACAAAACCGAATATCTGTATGCCATTAATTTTATTGCCTGAAGAAAAAACACCAAATGCCCATAAAACAGATGAAGGACTGCTCGTAGTTATGGCAATTTTAGGACTGCCAGAATAACCAGGTTGAGAACTTCCATCAATAAACAAATTGCTGTCAAGAAAATAAGGCAATACAGATTGAAGCGATATTAACCAAGTGCCAGATGTGGAATTATAACCAGCATCTTCGATTGGAATATTAAAAATGATGGTATCAGCCCCCATTATTGTATTCGTTGAAGTTATTGCATCTCTCAAGCTTCCAACGCCCGAGTCATTCGTGTTGCTCACAACAAATGTGTTTGCGTTTGCAATTCCACAAACTAAAATTAAAATTGTTGCAAATAAATTTCTCATACCTTTATGTTTTGGTTCTTTGTTGTCTTGTCTTTTACGCTTCCAACTAACGTCAAATCTAACTTATTGGTAATCTGCAGTTTGTAAAAATCCGACATCTTCTGGTGTTAGGTCAAATTTAGTAATATTTTTACGAATTCTAGAAACTAATTTCATTTTTCTT
>Ga0116162_10001759_pt1 | contig 13938 bp, 26 predicted proteins | sample AD_UKC105_MetaG_FD_89875 | JGI IMG/M metagenome (GOLD analysis project Ga0116162, IMG submission 89875) | Active sludge microbial communities of municipal wastewater-treating anaerobic digesters from Hong Kong - AD_UKC105_MetaG | ecosystem: Engineered > Bioreactor > Anaerobic > Digestate... | reverse complement strand
CGTCGCGGTCGCGCGTGCGGTCGAACGCGAGCCGGCGGTTGGCCAGCGTGGCCTGCTTGGCCAGCGTGATCAGCGGCTCCACGACGCGGCGCAGCTCCTTGGCCTTGGGGACCGTGGTCTTGATCGCTTCGTGCGTGATCAGCGAGTTGCACATGTTGCGCAGCATCGCCTGGCGATGGCTGCTGGTGCGATTGAGTTTGCGCAGTCCGTGGCGGTGGCGCATGGTGCATTCCTTTCCTTATCGAGCCCCGGCCGTATCAGGTACCGGGGATGGCACCGGCCGGGGTGTCCCCGGCCCTTGTCGCGGCCGCCGGCGCTCAGCGCCGGTCCAGCCCCTGCGGCGGCCAGTTCTCCAGCCGCGCGCCAAGCGTGAGCCCGCGCGAGGCGAGCACTTCCTTGATCTCGTTGAGGCTCTTGCGGCCCAGGTTCGGGGTCTTGAGCAGCTCGGTCTCGGTCCGCTGGATCAGGTCGCCGATGTAGTAGATGTTCTCGGCCTTCAGGCAGTTGGCCGAGCGCACCGTCAGCTCGAGCTCGTCGACCGGGCGCAGCAGGATCGGGTCGAAGCTGGAGGCCGCCTTCTGTGGCGCCGCGGCGAGCATCTCCTCGATATTGTCCGACGGCAGCTGGGCGAAGATCGCGAGCTGCTCGACCAGGATCTTGGCCGATGCGCGCACCGCCTCCTCGGGGCTGATGGCGCCGTTGGTCTCGATCTCCATCACCAGCTTGTCCAGATCGGTACGCTGCTCGACGCGCGCGTTCTCGACCGCGTAGCTGACGCGGCGCACCGGCGAGAACGAGGCGTCCAGCACGATGCGGCCGATCGTCTTGGTCGGCTCGTCGCCGTGGCGGCGCAGCGTGCCGGGGACGTAGCCGCGCCCCTTCTCGACCTTGATCTGCATGTCGAGCTTGCCGCCCTGCGCGAGGTGGGCGATGACGTGGCCCGGGTTGATGATCTCGACGTCGTGCGGGGTCTGGATGTCGGCCGCGGTAACCGCGCCCTCGCCCTCCTTGCGCAGCACCAGCGTGACCTCGTCGCGGTTGTGCAGCTTGAAGACGACGCCCTTGAGGTTGAGCATGACGTGGACCACGTCCTCCTGAACGCCGTCGATGGCCGAGTACTCGTGCAGCACGCCGGCGATCGTCACCTCGGTCGGCGCGTAGCCGACCATCGACGACAGCAGCACCCGCCGCAGCGCGTTGCCCAGCGTATGCCCGTAGCCGCGCTCGAACGGCTCGAGCGTGGCCTTGGCGCGGTGCTCGCCGAGCGGCTCGACGTGGATGGCCTTGGGCTTCAGAAGTGTCGTTTGCATGGGGGGTTGTTCCTGTCAATACCCTCGGCTCGTTACACCGATAAGGCTGATGGACCAGGCCGGGCGGGAGAAGGCTCGCGAGCCGCCCCGCGCCCGGCGGGCAGGTCGGCCGCTGTCGGGCGGGCAGCGGACGGACCGCCCGCGCCCGGGGTAACGGTCAGCGCGAATACAGCTCGACGATCAGCGCTTCCTTGATCTCGGCGCCGAACTCGTCGCGGTCGGGCGTCTTCTTGAAGACACCCTCCATCTTGGTCGGGTCGACCTGCACCCAGCCCGGCATGCCGATCGACTCGGCGAGCTTGAGCGCGTCCTGAACCCGCAGCTGCTTGCGCGACTTTTCGCGCACCGCGACGGTGTCGCCGGCCTTGACCCCGTACGACGGGATGTTGACGACCTGGCCGTTGACGGTGACGCCCTTGTGCGAGACGAGCTGGCGCGCCTCGGCGCGCGTGGAGCCGAAGCCCATGCGGTAGACGACGTTGTCCAGCCGCGACTCGAGCAGCGCGAGCAGGTTCTCGCCGGTATTGCCCTTGCGGCGCGTCGCCTCGGCGAAGTAGCGCCGGAACTGGCGCTCGAGGACGCCGTACATGCGCTTGACCTTCTGCTTCTCGCGCAACTGGACGCCGTAGTCCGAAGTGCGTGATCCGCTGGTGCGGCCGTGCTGGCCGGGTTTGCTGTCGAACTTGGCCTTGTCGCTGATCGCGCGCCGGGCGCTCTTCAGGAAAAGGTCGGTGCCTTCGCGGCGGGATAGCTTGGCCTTGGGGCCGAGGTAGCGTGCCACTGTCGATCCTCTCGAGGTCTGTTCCTGACGCGGCCGCAACCCCTGCCGGGGTGCTCCGCGCGAGTCTGCTTGCGGGTCTTGGCGCCGTTGGCAGACGGTGGGCTTGGGGCGGTCGGCCGCCGGCGGTGCGGCGAGGGCCCCGGAATGGCCGCCCGGCGCGCACGCGCGCCCCGGTCGACCGGGAAAACTGCGTAGTGTAGCGTCGGAGCAGGTCCGGCGTGCGCGCGCTGGAACGGCGCGACGGCAGGGCCCGCGCTCAGACCCGCCGACGCTTCTGTGGCCGGCAGCCGTTGTGCGGGATCGGCGTGATGTCGCTGATCGAGTTGATCCGGATGCCCAGCGCCGCCAGCGCGCGCACCGAGGACTCGCGCCCGGGCCCAGGGCCGCGGATCTTGACGTCCAGGTTCTTGATCCCGTGCTCCTGCGCGGCGCGGCCGGCCATCTCGGCGGCGACCTGGGCCGCGAACGGCGTCGACTTGCGGGAGCCCTTGAAGCCCTGGCCGCCGCTGGACGCCCAGGCGAGCGCACCGCCCTGGCGGTCGGTGATCGTGATGATGGTGTTGTTGAACGACGCGTGGACGTGTGCGATGCCGTCGGCGACGTTCTTGCGCACCTTGCGGCTCACGCGGCGCGCGGCGGTACTGGCGGGGGGCTTGGCCATGTCGGGGATTCTCCGGTCGCGTGGCGTTTACTTCTTGTTGGCGATCGCGCCCTTGCGCGGCCCCTTGCGGGTGCGCGCGTTGGTGCGCGTGCGCTGGCCGCGCACGGGCAGCCCGCGGCGATGGCGGAAGCCGCGGTAGCAGCCCAGGTCCATCAGCCGCTTGATGTTCATCGTGTACTCGCGGCGCAGGTCGCCCTCGATCGTGAGCTGCGACAGCGCCTCCCGGATGCGCTCGAGCTCGGCGTCGTCCAGGTCCTTGATCTTCTTCGAGTGCGCGATGCCCACCGCGTCGCAGATCTTCTGCGCGGTGCTGCGGCCGACGCCGTAGATCGACGTCAGGCCGATCTCGGCGTGTTTGTGCGGCGGGATGTTGATGCCAGCGATGCGTGCCATGTGCTTACCTTCGATGCTTGCGGCGCGGCGCGCTCGTGCGCGCCGGCGGTGGCGCGGGCGGCGACCGCCCGTGCCGGTTCTCAGCCCTGACGCTGCTTGTGACGCGGGTCGGTGCAGATCACGCGCACCACGCCGTGACGGCGGATGATGCGGCAGTGGCGGCACATCTTCTTGACCGATGCGGCGACTTTCATGGTCTTCTCCTCGGGCGGAAACGGTGTCGGGAACTCACTTGGCGCGGAATACGATGCGCGCGCGGGAGAGGTCGTAGGGCGTCAGCTCGACCGTGACCTTGTCACCGGGCAGGATGCGGATGTAGTGCATGCGCATCTTGCCCGAGATGTGCCCGAGGACGACGTGGCCGTTTTCCAGCTTGACCCGGAAGGTCGTGTTCGGGAGCTTCTCGAGGATCTCTCCCTGCATCTGGATGACGTCGTCCTTCGACATGGGCGGTCACGATGTCTTGAAATTGGCCTTCTTCAATAGCGATTCGTACTGCTGGCTCATCACGTAGCTTTGGACCTGGGCCCAGAAGTCCATCGTGACGACGACGATGATCAGCAGCGAGGTGCCGCCGAAGTAAAAGGGTACGTTGTAGCGCAGGATCAGGAACTCGGGAAGCAGGCACACGATCGTGATGTAGATCGCGCCGGCCAGCGTGAGCCGCCCGAGGATGCGGTCGATGTGACGCGCGGTCTGCTCGCCGGGACGGATCCCGGGGATGAAGGCGCCGCTCTTCTTGAGGTTGTCCGCGGTCTCGCGGCTGTTGAACACCAGCGCCGTGTAGAAGAAGCAGAAGAAGACGATCATGCCGGCGTACAGCAGCACGTAGATCGGCTGCCCTGGCGACAGCGCGCTGGCCAGGTCGCGCAGCCAGCGCACGCCCTCGCCGGTGGCGAACCAGCCGACGACGGTGGCCGGCAGCAGGATGATCGACGACGCGAAGATCGGCGGGATCACGCCGGCCATGTTGAGCTTGAGCGGCAGGTGCGACGACTGCCCGCCATAGACCTTGTTGCCGACCTGGCGCTTGGCGTAGTTGACCAGGATCTTGCGCTGGCCGCGCTCGACGAAGACGACGCCGTAGGTCACGAGGATCACGAGCGCGATGATGAGCAGGCTGACGATGATGCTCATCGCCCCGGTGCGCACGAGCTCGAACAGCCCGCCGATCGCGCTCGGCAGTCCGGCGACGATGCTGGCGAAGATCAGCAGCGAGATGCCGTTGCCGAGCCCGCGCTCGGTGATCTGCTCGCCCAGCCACATCAGGAACATCGTGCCGGCGACGAGGCTGACGACCGCCGTCATGCGGAATCCGAACCCGGGGTTGATCACCAGCCCGGGCGAACCCTCGAGCGCGAGTGCGATGCCCAGCGACTGGAACAGCGCCAGCACCAGCGTCCCGTAGCGCGTGTACTGCGTGATCTTCCGCCGCCCGGCCTCGCCTTCCTTCTTCAACGCCTCGAGCGTCGGCACGACGTAGGTCATCAGCTGCATGATGATCGACGCCGAGATGTACGGCATGATCCCGAGCGCGAACACCGCGAAGCGCGACAGCGCGCCGCCCGAGAACATGTTGAACAGGCTCAGGATGCCGCCCGACTGCTGGTTGAAGAGCTCCTCCAGCTGCTGCGGGTTGATCCCCGGCACCGGGATGTGCGCACCGATGCGGTAGACGAGCAGCGCCAGCAGCAGGAAGACGATGCGGCGACGCAGGTCGCCGAACTTCCCGCTGCGCGCGAGCTGGTTCGCGTTGGTGGCCACGCCCCGCGGTCCCTTCGCCCGGTCAGGCCGCCGCGCCCGGCCCGGCCTCGACGCTGCCGCCGGCCGCCTCGATCGCCGCCTTGGCGCCCGCAGTCGCGGCGATGCCGCGCAGCACGACGCGGCGCGTGATCTCGCCGGCCTTGATGACCTTGGCGTAGCGCACGCGCTGGCCGACCGCGCCGACCTGCTTCAGCGTGGCCAGGTCGATCTCGTCCAGCCCGAGCCGCTCGAGCTCGCGCAGCGGAACCTCGGTGTGCAGCGCCGCAGTCGTCGACTTGAAGCCGCGTTTGGGGAGCCGGCGCTGCAGCGGCATCTGACCGCCCTCGAAGCCGACCTTGTGAAAGCCGCCGGCACGCGACTTCTGGCCCTTGTGGCCGCGGCCCGCGGTCTTGCCCAGGCCCGAGCCGATGCCGCGGCCGACGCGGCGGCGCGCCTTCTTGGCTCCGGCAGACGGCTTGATCGTGTTGAGTTCCATCGTCAGACTCCCCGGGTTCAGCCGACCAGGCGCACGAGGTAGGCGACCTTGTCGATCATGCCGCGCACCGCCGGCGTGTCCTCGAGCGTGCGCTCGCTGTTCAGACGCCGCAGGCCCAGCCCGCGCACGGTGGCGCGGTGGTCCTGGCGCGTGCCGGCGACGCTGCGCACGAGCTTGACGGTCAGGGTCTTCTTGTCGGACATCTCGGTTTCCTCGCGCGCCGCGCTCACTCGAAGATCTGCTCGACGGTCTTGCCGCGCTTGGCGGCGACCTCGGAAGCGGTCGTCGACTTGCGCAGCGCGTCCAGCGTCGCGCGCACCATGTTGTAGGGGTTGGACGTGCCGGTGCTCTTGGCGACGATGTCGGTCACGCCGAGCACCTCGAACACCGCCCGCATCGGGCCGCCGGCGATGATGCCGTCGCCCGGCTTGGCCGGTGCCATCAGCACCCGCGCCGCACCGTGGTGGCCGGCGACGTTGTGGTGGATGGTGCCGTTCTTCAGCGCGACCTTGAACATGTCGCGGCGCGCGGCCTCCATCGCCTTTTGCACCGCCACCGGCACTTCCTTGGCCTTGCCCTTGCCCATGCCGATGCGGCCGTCGCCGTCGCCGACGACCGTCAGCGCGGCGAAGCTCAGCGTGCGTCCGCCCTTGACGACCTTGGTGACGCGGTTGACCGCGATCATCTTCTCCTTCAGGCCGTCGTCGTTGCCCTCGATCTGGGCGCGCGGGGTGAACCTTGCCATCGTCGTTGTCCTTTCTTCGCCCGGCCGCGGTCAGAACTGCAGGCCGGCTTCGCGCGCCGCCTCGGCCAGCGCCTTGACGCGGCCGTGGAAGGCGAATCCCGAGCGGTCGAAGGCGACGCGCTCGACGCCCGCGGCACGCGCCTTCTCGGCGATGCGCCTGCCGATCACGGCCGCAGCGGCGACGCTGCCTCCGCTGGCCAGCTCGGCGCGGACGTCCTTCTCCAGCGTCGACGCGCTCGCCAGCACACGTGCGCCGTCGCCGGAGATCACGCTGGCGTAGATGTGCGCGTTGCTGCGGTGCACGGCGAGCCGCACGACGCCCTGCTGGGCGATGCGCGCGCGCGTCTGACGAGCCCGGCGCAGACGCTGCTGCTTCTTGTCGGCCATCATCGTGGTGCTCCCTTACTTCTTCTTCGTCTCTTTGAGGACCACGCGCTCGTTGGCGTAGCGGATCCCCTTGCCCTTGTACGGCTCGGGCGGCCGGACCGCGCGCACCTCGGCGGCGATCTGGCCGACCGCCTGGCGGTCGGCGCCCTTGATGACGATCTCGGTCGGCGTCGGGCACTCGACCTTGATGCCCTCGGGCATCTCCTTGGCGACCGGGTGCGAATAGCCCACCTGCAGGTTGAGCCGGTTGCCCTGCGCCTGCGCGCGGTAGCCGACGCCGACCAGGTTGAGCTTGCGCTCGAAGTCCTTGCTGACGCCTCGCACCATGTTGGCGAGCACCGCGCGCGTGGTGCCGCGCAACGCGCCGGCCTCGACCGCCTTGTCGTCGGTGAGTTCCACGCGCAGCCGGCTGCCGTCGCGCTCCAGCCGCACCAGCCGGTGCACCGGCTGGGTCAGCGCACCGCCAGCGCCCTTGACGGTGACGCTGTCGGACGAAACCGAGACGTCCACGCCCTGCGGGATCTCGATCGGCATCTTTCCAATGCGGGACATGTCGACTGCCTCCTCAGGCCACGTAGCAAAGGACCTCGCCGCCGACGCCGGAGGCGCGCGCCTTGCGGTCGGTCATGACGCCGCGCGGGGTCGTGACGATCGCCACCCCCAGGCCGTTCATGACCTGCGGGATGTCGTGGCGGCCCTTGTAGACGCGCAGGCCCGGGCGGCTGACCCGCTCGATGCGCTCGATCACCGGACGGCCGGCGTAGTACTTCAGCGTCACGTCGAGCTCGGTCTTGCCGCCGTCGCTGCGCACGGCGAAGTCGTCGATGTAGCCCTCGTCCTTCAGCACCTGCGCGATCGCGACCTTGAGCTTGGACGACGGCATCGTCACCGACGCCTTCTCCACGCGCTGGGCGTTGCGGATGCGGGTCAACATGTCGGCGATGGGATCACTCATGCTCATCGATGTTCTCCTGCGGTCCTCGCGCCGATCACCAGCTGGCCTTGATCACGCCCGGGATGTCGCCCTTGAAGGCGAGCTCGCGGATCTTGTTGCGCGACAGGCCGAACAGGCGGAAGGTGCCGCGCGCGCGCCCTGTCAGCGCGCAGCGGCTGCGCAGCCGTGTGGGATTCGCGTTGCGCGGAAGCTTCTGCAGCTCCAGGCGCGCGAGGTAGCGCTCCTCCTCGGAGCGCTGCTGGTCGCCGATGACGCCCTGGAGCTCGGCGCGCTTCTTCGCGTACTTGGCGACCAGTTGTTCGCGCTTGGCCTCGCGCTGCTTGATGGACTTCTTCGCCACGGGTCACCTCAGTTCTTGAACGGGAAGCGAAACGCCGCCAGCAGCGCCTTGCACTCTTCGTCGCTCTTCGCGCTGGTCGTGATGCTGATGTTCAGCCCGCGCAGCGTGTCGATCTTGTCGTAGTCGATCTCGGGGAAGATGATCTGTTCCTTGACGCCGACGTTGTAGTTGCCGCGGCCGTCGAACGCCCGCCCCGAGATGCCGCGGAAGTCCCGCACGCGCGGCAGCGCGACCGTGACGAAGCGGTCGAGAAACTCGTACATGCGCACGCCGCGCAGCGTGACCATGCACCCGACCGGCACGTTCTCGCGGATCTTGAAGCCGGCGATCGCCTTGCGCGACTTGGTCACGACCGGCTTTTGGCCGGCGATCTTGGTCAGGTCCGCGACCGCGTGATCCATGACCTTCTTGTCCGCCACGGCCTCGCCCACGCCCATGTTGAGCGTGATCTTGCGCAGGCGCGGCACCTGCATGACCGACTTGTAGCCGAACCGGGCCATCAGCTCCGGGACGATCTTCTCGTGGTAGTGCGCCTGCAGGCGAGCCTGGACGGCGGGTTGATGACTTGCCATCTCGATGATCCTCAGGCCTTGATCGCTTCGCCGCTGGACTTGTAGACGCGCATCTTCTTGCCGTCGGCCAGCAGCTTGATCCCCACGCGATCGGCCTTGCCGGTCGCGGGGTTGTAGATCGCCACGTTGGACTGGTGGATCGGCATCGTCTTGTCGACGACGCCGCCGGTGGTGCCCTTCATCGGGTTGGGCTTGACGTGCTTCTTGGCGACGTTGACGCCCTCGACGACGACGTGGTCGGCGTCGGCGCGCCGCGTCACGGTGCCGCGGCGGCCCTTGTCGCGACCGGCCAGCACGATGACCTGGTCGCCCTTGCGGATCTTGTTCATGGTGGGTCCTCGGGTCGGGCCGGGCGTCAGAGCACTTCCGGCGCCAGCGAGACGATCTTCATGAAGCGCTCGGTGCGCAGCTCGCGCGTCACCGGGCCGAAGATGCGGGTGCCGATCGGCTCGAGCTTGTTGTTCAGCAGGACGGCGGCATTGCCGTCGAACTTGACCAGCGAGCCATCCTGGCGGCGAACGCCCTTGGCGGTGCGCACGACGACGGCGTTGTAGATCTCGCCCTTCTTGACGCGGCCGCGCGGCGCCGCCTCCTTGATCGAGACCTTGATGACGTCGCCGATGCCGGCATAGCGCCGCTTGGAGCCGCCGAGCACCTTGATGCACATGACGGACTTCGCGCCCGTGTTGTCGGCCACGTCGAGCCGCGATTGCATTTGGATCATCGTTCGTCCCCAACTTGGACCCGCTGCACGATGTCGGCAGCAGGCCAGTCTTGGGCCCCTGGTGTGGGTCGGTGCCGCTGCGCGGTCACGGTGCGACGCCTGGCCTGCACCCCCGCTCGCGGCGAAGCTGCGGATTATGGATGAACCTGGCGAAGGATGTCAAGGGCGAGCCCGTGCAGGCGGCTTGCGGTCCGCCCGAGGGCGCAGAGGCGAGCGCGCGGCGTCGGGAATCCGTGCAGGCATCCAGCGCCTGCCAGGCGGCCTGGCAGGCGCTGCGTTCAGCCCGCAGAGCGCAGCTGCGACAGCATGGTGCCGGCGTCGCTCACCTCGAACTTGCCCGGGGCCTCGACGTTGAGCGTCTTGACGACGCCGTCGTCGACCAGCATCGAGTACCGGTTGGAGCGCAGCCCAAGGCCGGCTGCGGTCAGGTCCAGCGTCAGGCCGGTGGCCTGGGTGAAGGCGGCGCTGCCGTCGGCCATCATGCGGACCTTGCCGGCGGTCTTCAGCTCGCGGCCCCAGGCGCCCATGACGAAGGCGTCGTTGACCGAGACGCACCAGATTTCGTCGACGCCGACGGCCTTCAGCGCATCGGCCTTGTCGACATAGCCGGGGACGTGCTTGGCCGAGCAGGTCGGCGTGTAGGCACCGGGCAGCGCGAACACCGCGATCTTCTTGCCGGCCGTGGCCTGGTGGATGTCGAAGCTGGCGGGGCCGACCGAACAGCCCTCGCCCTCGACCTCGATGTACTCCTGGAGCGTGCCCGCGGGCAGCTTGTCTCCGATCTTCAGCATCAGGGGGTTCTCCTGCAGTTGGTGGGGAAGCGGTTCGCGACCGTCTTGCCCGCGCGACGGGCACGAAAAAGCGGCCGGCGCCGGAGTGTTCCAGCTTCCGGCCGCTGCGTGCGGCACAGGGTCATGCCGGCGAGGGCGCCGGCGGTGGCGTCAGATCAGCTCGGCCTTCTGGACCAGCCTCGTCACGACCCAGGACTTGGTCTTGGAGATCGGACGGCCCTCGGCGATCTCGACCAGGTCGCCCATCTTGACCTGGCCCTGCTCGTCGTGCGCGTGGTACTTGCGCGATCGCGCGACGATCTTGCCGTACAGCGGGTGCGCGGCGCGGCGCTCGACCAGCACGGTGACGGTCTTGGCACGCTTGTCGCTGACGACGCGGCCGACCAGCGTGCGCGTATTCTTCGCCGGCGCGGCGGTCTCGTTCGGGGCGGCGCTCATTTGGCGGCTTCCTTCTTCTTCTGCGCCAGGATCGTCTTGGCGCGGGCGATATCACGCCGCGTCCTGCCGAGCTGCGACGTGTTGGCCAGCTGCTGCGTGGCCTTCTGCATGCGCAGGCCGAAGTGCGCCCGCAGCAGCTCGGTGACTTCCTTTTCCAGCGCCGCGACGTCCTTGGCGCGCAGTTCGGAGGCTTTCATCGAGGGGTCTCCTGTCTCAGGCGCCGATCTGGCGGGCGACGAAGGTGCAGCGCAGCGGCAGCTTGGCCGCCGCGAGCGTGAACGCCTCGCGCGCGAGCGGCTCGGGCACGCCGTTGATCTCGTACAGCACCTTGCCGGGCTGGATCTCGGCGACCCAGTACTCGGGGTTGCCCTTGCCGTTTCCCATGCGGACCTCGGCCGGCTTCTCGGAGATCGGCTTGTCCGGGAAGATGCGGATGAAGATGCGACCGCCGCGCTTGATGTGGCGGGAGATCGCACGCCGCGCAGCCTCGATCTGGCGCGCGGTCAGGCGGCCCCGCTCGGTCGCCTTCAGGCCGTACTCGCCGAACGACACCAGCGTCCCGCGCGTGGCGGTGCCGGTGTTGCGGCCCTTGTGCTCCTTGCGGAACTTGCGACGCTTCGGTTGCAGCATCGTCACTCTCCTTTGTTCTCGGGCGCGGCGGCAGCCGGCGCGCGGCGCACGCGCTTGACGGCGGGCGTCCGCGGGGCGTCGCCCGGGGCAGCGGCCGGCGCGCCGGCGCGCTCGCCACCCTCGGCGGCACGCGGTGCGCGCTCGCCGGGACGGCCGCGGGCGCCGGGGCGCGCCGGACGGCGCGGACGGCGGTCGTCCTCGGCCGCCTCGATGCGCGCCAGCCCCGGCGACTCGCCGTTGGCCAGGCGGTCGCCGCGGTAGACCCAGACCTTGACGCCGATGACGCCGTAGGTCGTCTTGGCCTCGGCGAATCCGTAGTCGATGTCGGCCTTCAGCGTGTGCAGCGGCACGCGGCCCTCGCGGTACCACTCGCAGCGTGCGATCTCGATGCCGTTGAGCCGTCCCGAGGACATGATCTTCACGCCCTGGGCCCCCAGACGCATCGCGTTCTGCATCGCGCGCTTCATCGCGCGACGGAACATGATGCGCTTCTCGAGCTGCTGCGTGATCGACTCGGCGATCAGCTGCGCGTCGACCTCGGGCTTGCGGATCTCCTCGATATTGACCGCAACCGGCACGCCCAGCCGGCGCGCGAGCTCGGCCTTGAGGTTCTCGATGTCCTCGCCCTTCTTCCCGATCACGACCCCCGGGCGCGCCGAGTAGATCGTGATGCGTGCGTTCTTGGCCGGGCGCTCGATGAGGATGCGCGAGACGGCGGCGTTCTTCAGCCGCGCCTTCAGGAACTCGCGCACCTTCAGGTCCTCGGCGAGCATGCCGGCGAAGTTGCGGTTGTTGGCGAACCAGCGCGAGGCCCAGGCCCTCGTGACCGAGAGCCGGAAGCCGGTCGGATGGATTTTCTGTCCCATGGTGTCTCGTCCCAGCTTCGCGTCAGTCGCCGACGGTCACGTAGATGTGGCAGGTGGGCTTGCCCAGGCGGTTGCCGCGGCCCTTGGCGCGCGCGGCGAAGCGCTTGAGCGTCATGCCCTGCTCGACGTGGATCGTCTTGACGCGCAGTTCGTCGATATCGGCGCCGTCGTTGTGCTCGGCGTTCGCGACCGCCGACTCGACGACCTTCTTGACGATGCCCGCGGCCTTCTTCGGCGTGAAGCTCAGGATCTGGATCGCCTGGTCGACCTTCTTGCCGCGTACCAGGTCGGCCACCAGCCGCCCCTTCTGGGCCGACAGCCGCACGCCGCGCAGACTCGCCTTGGTTTCGGTTGCCATCGTGCGCTCCTTACTTCTTCGCCTTCTTGTCCGCGGGGTGACCCTTGAACAGGCGCGTCAGCGCGAACTCGCCGAGCTTGTGGCCGACCATCTGGTCGGTCACGTACACCGGCACGTGCTGCTTGCCGTTGTGCACGGCCACCGTCAGGCCGATGAACTCGGGCAGGATCGTGCTGCGGCGCGACCAGGTCTTGATCGGCTTCTTGTCCTTGGTGGCGGCGGCCTTCTCGACCTTGGCCATCAGGTGGTGGTCCACGAACGGACCCTTCTTCAGTGAACGTGCCATCGCCGAGGCCTCACTTGGTCTTGCGACGCGAGACGATCATGCCTTGCGTGCGCTTGTTGCTGCGCGTGCGGTAGCCCTTGGTCAGCGTGTTCCACGGCGACACCGGCGCGCGCGCCTCGCCGGTGCGGCCCTCGCCGCCGCCGTGCGGGTGGTCGACCGGGTTCATCGCCACGCCGCGCACGGTCGGGCGGATGCCCTTCCAGCGCCGCGCGCCGGCCTTGCCGAACTGGCGCAGGTTGTGCTCCTCGTTGGCGACCTCGCCGATCGTGGCGCGGCAGTCGATGTGGATGCGCCGTACCTCGCCCGAGCGCAGTCGGACCTGCGCGTAGCTGCCCTCGCGCGCCATCAGCGTCACCGAGGTGCCGGCCGAGCGCGCGATCTGCGCGCCCTTGCCGGGCTTGAGCTCGACACAGTGCATCGTCGAGCCGACCGGGATGTTGCGGATCGGCAGCGTGTTGCCGGCCTTGATCGGCGCCTCCGACCCCGACAGCAGCGTCGCGCCCGCCTCGACGCCGCGCGGCGCGATCACGTAGCGGCGCTCGCCGTCGGCGTAGCACACGAGCGCGATGTGCGCGCTGCGGTTCGGGTCGTACTCGATGCGCTCGATCTTGCCCGGGATGCCGTCCTTGTCGCGCCGGAAGTCGACGATCCGGTAGTGGTGCTTGTGGCCGCCGCCCTTGTGCCGCATCGTGATGCGGCCGCCATGGTTGCGGCCGGCGTTCTGCTTCTGCGGCTCGAGCAGAGACGCCTCGGGCGCGCCCTTGTGCAGGTGCTTGTGCACCACCTCGACCTCGGCCGGCCGCCGTGCCGTGGTCGGTTTGAGCTTGATGACGGCCATTACGCACCCTCCCCGGCGAAGTTGAGCTCCTGCCCCGGCTTCAGGCACACGTAGGCCTTCTTGACGTGGTCGCGCCGGCCCAGTCGCCCGCCGAAGCGCTTGACCTTGCCGCGCTGGCGCACGGTGCGCACCGAGTCGACCTCGACCTTGAACATCAGTTCGACGGCAGCCTTGATCTCGGGCTTGCTGGCGTCCTGCAGGACCTTGAACAGCACCTGGTTGTGCTTCTCGGCCACCCGCGTGGCCTTCTCGGAGATGATCGGCGCGACCAGCACGGTGGCCAGGCGTCCCTCTTCGAACTTGCGCGGCGTGCTCATGCGAACATCTCCTCGAGCTGCCCGATCGCGGCCTTGGTCAGCAGCACCTTCTTGTAGTGCACGAGCGACAGCGGGTCGGCGTAGCGCGGCTCGATCACGAGCACGCCCGCCAGGTTGCGCGACGCGAGCATCAGGTTCTCGTCGACCTGGTCGGCGATCACGAGCACCGAGTCCAGCCCCATCGCCTTGATCTTGGACGCCAGCAGCTTGGTCTTGGGCGCGTCGACCGAGACCGAGTCGACCACCGCGAGCCGCCCCTCGCGGGCGAGCTGCGACAGGATCGACGCCATGCCGGCGCGGTACATCT
>Ga0116162_10001755_pt1 | contig 13961 bp, 11 predicted proteins | sample AD_UKC105_MetaG_FD_89875 | JGI IMG/M metagenome (GOLD analysis project Ga0116162, IMG submission 89875) | Active sludge microbial communities of municipal wastewater-treating anaerobic digesters from Hong Kong - AD_UKC105_MetaG | ecosystem: Engineered > Bioreactor > Anaerobic > Digestate... | reverse complement strand
GGTCCGTTTCCAGAGCGTACATCAGCCCGCTATCCATGGAAACACTACTTCAGAACGCTGCTTGATCAGCACTTCGGAGTCCCAAAATTGCGAACTTTGATTGACAGTACCCTTTTAGCGTAAAAAACAAATTCTTTTGCTTACTTTTCTTTTAAGAAAAGTAAGAAGCAAGGAGGAAATCAACATGAACATCGCAAAAAAGCTCGTTTGCCTGCTGCTCGTGCTCGCGCTGTCGCTCGCGTTTTTCGCATGCGGCGGCAGTAAAAAAGTCACCCTGAACGTACTGAACTGGGGCGACTACATCGACCCCGAGCTCATCACGCAGTTCGAGGAGGAAACCGGCGTGCAGGTCAAGTACACGACCATGACCAGCAACGAGGAGATGCTCGTCAAGCTGTCGTCGCCGGACAACATCTACGACCTCTGCTTCCCGTCGGACTACGTCATCGAAAAGATGATCGACGAAGATTTGCTCTACGAGATCGACACGAACAACATCCCGAACATGAGCAACATCGATTCGCGCTTTTTAGACCTCTCGTTCGACCCGGGCAACACCTACAGCGTGCCGTACATGTGGGGTACGGTCGGGATCCTGTACAACACGACCATGGTGGACGACCCGGTCGATAGCTGGACCATCCTGTGGAACGACAAATACTCCGGCGAGATCCTGATGTACGACAGCGTGCGGGACACCATCGGCATCACGCTCAAAATGCTGGGTTACGACATCAACACCCGCAACGAGGCGGACGTGCTGGCCGCGCAGGAAGCGCTGATCGAGCAGAAGCCGCTCGTTCGCGCATACCTGACCGACGACATCAAGATGGAGCTCGTCAACGGCAGCGCCGCGCTGGGCGTGGTGTACTCCGGCGACGCGGTCGCCTGCATCGCGGAGAATCCCGACCTTGCCTACGTCGTGCCGGACGAGGGCAGCAACGTCTGGTTCGACAACATGATCATTCCAAAGACCGCCGAGCACAAGACGGAAGCCGAAGCGTTCATCAACTTCCTCTGCGACGCGGAGGTCGCCGCGCAGAACTCGGAGTACATCGGCTATTCGACGCCGAACGCCGCCGCGCTGGAGCTCATGGGGTCGGAGTATATCGACGACCCGACGTACAACCCGCCGCAGGACGTGCTCGACCGCTGCCAGGTGTTCCACGACCTCGGCGACTTTTTAAGCGTCTTCACCGACGCCTGGACGAAGATCAAGGCGGCGTAACAAAAGCAATACGGCCGATAAAGCCCGCCGCACGCCTGCGGCGGGCTTTGCCGCAGGCGGACGGGCGGTGATTGCGCTACAATAAAAGCGAACGCTTGATTGCTCGTTATAAATAATGTATACTTTTTATAACGAAATGAGGTGAGACGATGCCGCGGCCCAACTATCTGGAGCAAATAAAGAACCGGATCGATAAGGCGGAACCCGGATCGGTTTTTATTCCGTCCGATTTTTTCGACGTTACCGAAGCGGCTAAGGTGAACGTTTGCCTGAACCGGTTGATAAAGAGCGGAGGACTGAAGCGCATTATGCGCGGCGTGTTTGCAAAGCCGCGTTACAGCGCGTTATTGCGCAGGGATATTCCGCCGCGTTCGGACGATATTGCAAAGGCCATCGCGCGAAACTACGGCTGGACGGTCGTGCCGAGCGGCGATACGGCGCTGAATATGCTGGGGCTGTCCACGCAGGTGCCGGCCGTCTGGTCGTACGTCAGCGACGGTCCGTACAGGGCCTATGAAGCCGACGGCGTTACCCTGCGTTTCCGGCATACGGACAACAAAAACGAGATCATCGAGGTTTCTTACCGGACGGCTCTGGTGATTCAGGCGCTCAAGGCGCTCGGGAAAGGCAATATCGACGAGCGCGCTGTCAAAAAGCTGTCCGGGCAATTCGACCGGGACGAAAAACGAAAAATGCTTGAGGAAAGCCGTCGCGTCACCGCGTGGGTCTACGCTTGCATCAAAAAAATATGCGCGGAGGAATCGAATGAAGCATATTGCTAACCTTGCCGGAAACGAACGTGAGGAGTTGTTTATCGTTACGGCAAGAGAAACGAATCTGCCGGAAGCGATGGCCGAAAAAGACTTTTGGGTTTGCTGGACGCTGGATTACCTGTTTCACGCCTGCCCATGGGCAAAGAATCTGGTGTTTAAAGGCGGAACGAGCCTGTCGAAGTGTTTCGGCCTGATACGACGATTTTCGGAGGATATCGACGTGATCCTCGACTGGCGGCTGCTGGGCTACGAAAAGGATGAACCCTGGGCGGAACGCAGCCGGACCAAACAGGACATATTTAATAAGGCGGCAAACGCCAGAGCCGAGGCGTTTTTGCGGGAGACGTTCCTGCCGCGGCTGAAGGCCGACTTTTCACGCATCCTGACAAACGATTTCTCGCTGTTTATCGACGATGCCGAGCCGCAGGCCGTATGTTTCGCCTATCCGCGGATTTTTTCCACCAGCGGGGTTGCAGGCGTTGTGCGTATGGAAATCGGCGCGCTTGCGGCGTGGACGCCGGTGCAAAACGCGACGGTCGAATCCTACGCGGCGCAGCGGTATCCGCATTTGTTTGACACGCCGTCCGTGCAGATACGGACCGTTTCGCCGGAACGGACATTTTGGGAGAAGGCTACGATCCTCCACAAGGAAGCGTTCCGCGAAAACGGCAGATTCCCGCCGAGATACTCAAGACACTATTACGATTTGTTCTGCATGGAGAAATCCAGCGTAAGGGAGCATGCCCTTGCCGATCTGGATTTGCTGGCGCGCGTGGTGCGCTTTAAGGACCGTTTCTACCATGCCGGAAGCGCGCATTACGAACTTGCAAAGCCCGGAACCATGCGGCTGCTGCCGCCCGACAACTGCCTGCCGATCCTCCGGGACGACTATACGCACATGAAGAATATGATTTTTGGACATCAGCCGGATTTCGAGGAAATCATGCTTTGCATGCGGCGGCTGGAGCGGCAAATCAATCAAAAATCCTGAAGACTGCCGCTTGACACAAAGTGGTTGATCTGTCTGATAATCGACCGGAAAACATGCCGCCGGTGGGCGCGCACCACAAGATTTTGTGGCCGAATGGCAGATGTTTACAATATAACAACAAAATCGTTGACAGCGGATGCTATAATAAAAAAGATTGTTACTTCAATTTATTTGTCGTCGCCCTTTAAAGCGATCGTAATTTTCCGAAAGAGCGGGGGCGCTTTTGTCACCTGGAGGAGATGGGCATGGATTCAAACTACCCGAACCGGAACTATCCGTCCAACCGGAACCGTCCGAGTTCAAACCGGAATTATTCCGGCGGCAGCAGGAAGAGGAAAAAGAAACGCCGCTATCGCGTCCGCGTTCAGCCGCGGTTCTATTTCCTGCTCGCCATTTTTATCGTCGTAATCGCGCTGATGGTCGTGGCCATCAAGGCGCTGTCTTCGAGCGGCGACGACGTGCAGAGCGTCGAGAGCGAAAACAAATCCGGCGGGTTCATCGCGGAGCTGTTCAAAACGCCGACGCCTTCGCCGACGCCGACCCCTACGCCGACGCCGACCCCTACGCCGACCCCGCCGTACGACGAACCGCACGCGGTCGACGGCACGCAGCCGAGCGATTTCGGCCTGACGACCGCCGTGGAAGTCAACGGCACGGTCGTGGACAGTTATGAGCGCGAGGACCCGATCGAGTTCCTGCCGGACGAAGCGTACACCGAGGTCAGCGGCATCGTCACCTTCCGCGGCAACAATTACCGCGACAGCGCGGTTTACGGCATCGCCAGCGTGCTCAACCGCAAGCTGGACGGCGCCTGGAGCGTCGATTCCGGCGAGCTCATGCGCAGCGATATCGGCGGCGTGAGCGACCGCACCTGGACCGGGAGCGGCTGGGTCGGTCAGCCGCTGATCGTGCAGTGGCCGGACAGCATGAAGCAGATCATGAATATGTACGACTGGGCCAAGCAGAAGGAAGGCCTCGTCGAGGTCATCCTCGGCACCATGGACGGCAACATCTATTTCCTCGACCTTGAAACCGGGCAGGCCACGCGCGGCAAGATCAACGTCGGCATGCCGTTCAAGGGCGCGGGCGCGCTCGATCCGCGCGGGTACCCGCTTTTGTACATCGGCTCGGGCGATATGTACACGGAGGACGACATGAAGTCCCGCGCGATGATCTATTCGCTGATCGACGGCACGCGGCTCTACGAATTCGGCAAGCAGAACGACGAGTTCGCCCTGCGCGACTGGCACGCCTACGACAGCTCGCCGCTGGTCGACGCGGAGACCGACACGCTGATCTACCCCGGCGAAAACGGCATCCTTTACACCATCAAGCTCAACACGGAGTTCGACGAGGCCGCCGGGACGATTTCGGTCAACCCGACCGAGGTCGTCAAGATGCGCTACGTCGCGTCCCACTCGACCTATCCGGAAAGCTCGACCAACCTCTTCTGGCTCGGCTACGAAACGAGCATCGCGACCCTCGGCGGCTACGGCTACCTCGGCACGAACGACGGCTTTTTGCAGTGCATCGACCTAAACACGATGTCCGTCGTCTGGGTGCAGGACATTCAGGACGACACGAACGGCTCGCCCGTACTCGAAACGGACTTCGATAACCGGACGGCGTATATCTACATCGGCTCGTCGCTGCACTTTACCAAGGACAGCGACAGCATGGGCACCGTCTATTTCTACAAGATCAACGCCATCACCGGCGAGATCGTCTGGAAGTACGGCCAGAAGGTCCACACCAAGTCCGGCGTGTCCGGCGGCATTCAGGCGACCGCGCTGCTCGGCGAAAAGAGCATCGACGACCTCGTGATCATCCCCTTTGCGCGTACGCCGGACGAGGACAGCGGCGTGCTCGTGGCGCTGGAGAAAACGACCGGAAACGTGCGCTGGACGTATGACATGACGAAGTACACCTGGTCGAGCCCGGTCGCGGTCTACGACGACTCCGGCAACGCCTATATCGTCGTCTGCGAAGGCAGCGACACCGGCGGCAAGGTCTTTTTGCTCGACGGGCAGACGGGGACGCTCCTGAGCACGTTCGACGCGGAGAAGAACATCGAAGCCTCGCCCGCGGTCTACGGCAACATGATCGTCTTCGGCACGCGCGGCATGAAGATCTGGGGCGTCAAGATCAGCTGAGCGGGAAACGGGACGAAACAAGAGAATAATCGTGGTTTGGCGTGCATGGCGGGGGACACCCGCGCATGCACGCCCCTTACTTTTCTTGAAAAGAAAAGTAAGGCAAAAGAACCGTACTTTTCTTAAAGGAAAAGTAAAGCAAAAGAACCGTACTTTTCTTAAAGGAAAAGTAAGACAAAAGAACCGTACTTTTCTTAAAGGAAAAGTAAGACAAAAGAACCGTACTTTTCTTAAAAGAAAAGTAAGACAAAAGAACTTACTTCTTCTTTTTAGAAAAGAAGCAAAATAAGGCTTTAAGAAAAGAGCAAGCAAAAAGGCGCATACTTAAATACATTCCGGCTGCGCCGGTTCATCCGGCGCAACGGATCGCCCTTTAGGGCGGTTTCCCTGCGCTCTTTGCCGCCCGCGAGGCCGAAGGCTGAGAGGCAAAGAACGGTTGACCGGTAAAAAACTCGTTGTTTACCGAATTGAATTATGTCATTTGTTTGAACTTACAGAACCGTTATTTGAACCGCGCGGGAAAATTGTTTACAATAGGGTAAGCGAAAGGAACGCTTTTCGCACAAAAGATTTTTTTTGACGCGGCCGCCGTGCTGCGTCGAACGATTGATAAAAAGGAGGGAGAACGATGGCGAGACGACGCAGGAAGCGCTTTCGCATGCAGCCGCGATTCTTTCTCGTACTCGTTACGATCCTCGGCGTGATCATCATCGTGCTGCTGCTGGTCAAAAAGGTGAGCAGCGACAGCACCGAGGCGCTGGAAGCGACGACGGTGCCGACCGCGACGCTCGCGCCGACGGCCACGCCAGACCCCGCCCTGCCGGACGACGTGGCGGTCACGCGGAGCGACAGCGCGAACCCGAACAATTACGGCATGAAGGGCACGATCTCCGCAAACGGGAACGACACCACGAACTATTCGCGCGAAAACGAGATCTCCTTCGGCCGGAACATCGAGTATTCCGCTCTGCCGGGCATACTGACCTTCGGCGGCAACAGCTACCGCGACACCTTTGCCTACGGCACGGCGACCGTCACCGAAAAGCGCATCCGCCAGCAGTGGAGCAAGACCATCGGCGCGCTCGGCAACTGGTCCGGCACGGGCTGGACGGGACAGCCGCTGATCGTCGAGTGGCCCGCGGAAACCGTGGCGGTCATGAACGTCAAGGACAGCTATAAGGAAACCGGCGAGCCGCTGACCGAGGTCATCTATCCGGCGATGGACGGTAACATCTATTTCCTCGACCTTGAAACCGGCTCCGAAACGCGGGACGCGATCTCCACCGGCGTCGTACAGAAGGGCACGTCCTGCATCGACCCGCGCGGCTATCCGCTGCTGTTCGTCGGCCAGGGCATCCCGGTCGAAAACGACCAGGGAAACAACGCCGCGTACGTGCGCGTCTATTCGCTCATCACCGGCGAGGAGATCTACCGCTTCGGCGGGTTCGACTGGTTCAGCCGCCGCACGTGGCAGGCGTACGATTCCAGTCCGATCATCTCGGACGACACGATCGTCTACGCCGGGGAAAACGGCGTGCTCTACACCTCCAAGCTCAACGCGACGTTCGACGTGGAGGCGGGCACGGTTTCGGTCGATCCGGAGCGGCTCGTCAAGATGCGCTACGAAGGCAGCGGCTATTCGCGCAGCGACGCGACCGGCAGCCGCTGGTACGGGATCGAAAGCTCGGTCGCGGCGTTCCGCAACTATGCGTTCTTCACCGACAACGGCGGCAGGCTCCAGTGCGTGGACCTCAACACCATGAAGCTCAAGTACGTCGTCGACGTGACCGACGATACCGACGCGAGCGTGGTCATCGAGGAAAGCTACGACGACAACACGATCTATCTTTACACCGGCTCCGAGGTCAAGACCGCGAACGGCGACCTTGGCGACGGGTACGGCTACAGCTACCAAAGGAAGATCACCGGCCTCACCGGCGAAGTGATCTGGGAGCAGAAATGGATCTGCTCCACGGGCGACGACACGACCAGCGGCGGCATCCTCGCGACGCCGCACGTCGGCAAGTATCAGATTTCCGACCTTGTGATCTATTCGTTCAGCTTCGCGGCGCAGTCCAACGGGACGGTCTCGACCGACACGGCGGACGACGGCACGGACGCGGACGACACGGAGAGCACGAGCGTCGCGGTCCCGGTGGCGGACGAAAACGGGAATTATTCGGTCGGCGGGCGCATCGTCGCGCTGGACAAGTCGACGGGCACGGTCGTCTGGTCGGTCGAGCAGGAAAACGATTACTGGTCCAGCCCGGTGGTCGTGTACGACGAGCAGGGCAAGGGGTACCTCATCCAGTGCGACCGCGGCGGGTACGTCACGCTGTACGACGCGTCCACCGGAACGGAGCTCAACAGCATCGACCTCGGCAGCCGGATCGACTCGACGCCGGCGGTGTTCAACAACATGCTGATCGTCGGCACGCGCGGCAAGGGGGGAAGCGGCGACAGCCCGAAGATCGTCTGCGTCAAGATCAGCTAGGAAGTATACAAACAAGCGCCCGCGCAAGCGGGCGTATTGTTATGTACATATGCGAATCATCATTTTATTAAAGCGGATTCAATTAATAAAACATCCGGGAAAATCAGGCTGATTCCCTTTCGCTGAAGAGCGAGCACTCGCTTTGCTTTACTTATTAGTTCCTTTTCAAACACCTCATCGACTCTTACGGGAGTCTGTGTTTTGCTGTCCGAGTATTGCTTAGCAATGTACTTCATAGTGACAGGGCACATATTTTGTATTAAAAATGCTTTTTCATAACCGAGCACATATCCGAAAGCGATTGTATCACAACGATGATGGCGTTGAATTTTCCGATCATAATGAAATTTAAATTTTTGAACCTGAGACGAAAACGGTATCATCCAGTATAAACCTGAAACAGAGTCATAGAAGGCATAAAAACAAGGCCGATTGTGCTCATAGCCATTAATGGTCTCTTTATTTTTCATTAAATATGGATCTGGAAAATCAATAAAGTACTGGTCCGACAAGAAGTAGAAGTATCCAGCTTGCATGATTGAATGCCTTTCAATAAAGAAGCTCCATTCCTAAAAATGGAGCTTCCAACATTTGAACTCGACCACTTAATGAGTCGCGTATCGAGGAGCGACAGACATTTGAACTCGACGATATTTTAGTTGCATGTCGAGAAGCAACAGACATTTGAGATACATTCATACCTCTGATTAAATTATACGACGCGCGATACCGAATGTCAATTTCAGGCGGGTAAATTTGCTGCGTTGCTTACAAACTGAATAAATGTGAAGTTCCTTTGCATCCTTTCCTTTTAAGGAAAGGGTGAAGCGGTCCTTACCCCTCGGCCACGTTCGGGTCGAGGAAGGCGACGGCCTTGCCGAGGATGCGCATGTTCCCGCCCGCGCGCAGGACGACCGGCGCATAGCTTGGGTTTTCCGCCATGAGCACGATCTGCGTGTCGTTTTTGTACACGCGGCGCAGCGTTACCGCGCCGTCGAGCACGACGACCGCGACCTCGTGGCTGCGCACGTCCTCCATCATGCGGGCGTAGACGATGTCCCCGTCGTTGATGTTGAGCTTTTCCATGCTGTCGCCCGCAAAGCGGAACGTAAAGTCGCAGCGGATATTCTGCGGTACCTCGTCGTAACAGGCGATGTTCTGCTCGTCGAGCAGCGGCACGCCCTTGAGCGCGCGGTACAGCCGCGGCTTGACGACGGAGCTCGGAAGCGACGTGATCTGGTTCGTGCGCGGCGAAGTGGACGGATAGGCGCGGCGCGTCTCTCCGTCGATGACAAGGTAGTCGACCGTCACGTCGAAAAACTGCGAGAGCTTGACGAGCGTGGAGCGCTTCGTGTTCTCCGTGCCCTTCTCGTAAAAATTGACGATGGTCATATAGGGGATGCCGGACAGGCGCGCAAGCTGCGAACGGTTGATGCCGCGCTCCGCCATCAGAACGTCGAGCTTCTCCGTCATTGTCATGAAACCACCTCGAAAAACGATAGATAAAGTCCGCTTCACGCACGCGGATGGTGCGTCATACAGCAATCATACCCATCCGGAACGAAAAAATCAAGAGAAAATTTACCATACAGCGTAACATTTTTTCGAAATGGGGAAGCGCTGCGATTTTTCCGCGCAAATTCCGGGCCAACCCGCCTTCGGTCCCATGCTGGCGCGCAAAAGTGGCGCATGGATCGCGAAAAGCGTTCATTCGCCGGGTCACCATGACGTCCGGATCAGTTTTTTTGCTTCCTCCGGCGTGAAATATCTGAGCGCGGGTTGCCGGAGGCCGTCTTTTTTCAGCCTTCGCAGAAAATTGTTGCACAAAACTTCGGGAGTGATGTCCTTCGAGCCCCGGCGCAACTGTATCGCCACGATGCTTGAAACGAACCCGAAAAATACGGTGAAGCCGCCGGCCACAACGAGAATGATCGGAGCGCCGGGCGACTTTACGGAGTGAACCAGCAGGATGCCCGTCACCAGCACGAGCAAACCGCAGGCAAGAACGATCAGGCTGGTTTTCAGCCGCTGCTTTGCGTCGCAGATACGGCAGTAACCGCCGGTGCGGCGCGTGAAGTCCCGATAATACGTGGTGGTGACGACGCTGCCGCCGCCACCGGTCGATTTTGTGCCGGTGCTGACCGCCGTTGCGTAGTCGATTTTGTCATACGGCCGCCCGCACGCCGCGCAGCGCGTTTGCTCCTGCGTCAGGTCGTGCACGCATAGCTTCACCCGTTCCTTTTCTCCGGCGGGGACGGCTTGCTTTTGAATATCGCTTTGCATGTTGGCATCCTTTCCGGCCGGCCCTGCCGACTCGTTTATAACTGGATTATACGATTTCTTCCGGTGCGGATGGTATGCAGGCAGCACACGCGCCGGACGCGCAAAAACATTTGCGGCGATTGAAGAACGCGCGTGCCCGCACGCTTGCAATCGGGCCGCAAAAATGGTATTGTAACAAAAAACGGAGGCTGTTTATTTATGGGTAAATACGTGATCAAAGACAACGGTTCCGGGCCGTATTTCGTGCTCAAAGCGGGCAACGGCGAGCCGATCGGCAAATCGGAAAACTATTCCTCGAAGGCCGCCTGCAAAAACGGCATCGAGAGCGTTAAAAAGAACGCGCCGGCCGCCAAGATCGAAGACCAGACCGTCGAGGGCTGGAAGAACCTCAGCAACCCGGTGTTTGAAATCTACGCGGACAAGGCCGGGCAGTTCCGCTTCCGCCTGCGTGCCAAAAACGGCGAACCGATCCTCGCTTCCGAAGGCTATAAAGCGAAGGCTTCCTGTGAAAACGGCATCGAGAGCGTCAGGAAAAACGCAGGCTCCGAAATCGTAGAAGAATAAAGAGCGGATCGTTGCGCGCAAAACGCAATCATCTGCGGCGCCCAATGAATCCAGGCTGGAATTGGATGCGGCGGCATAGCTTGATATGCCGCCGCATTTATCAGCGGACGGCGGCGCCGCCGTATGTTTCGGTATTCACGGAGGAAAGATGATCTCGCTGCTTTCAAGGTGGTTGATCCACGATTATAAAAACTATGCTTCGCCGGACGTGCGCATCGCATACGGCGTGCTTTGCGGTGCGGCCGGCATCGGTTTCAACATCCTGCTGTTCGCCGGCAAGATCGTCGCCGGCATGCTCTCCGGCAGCATCGGCGTGACGGCGGACGCGTTCAACAACCTTTCCGACGCGGGCAGCTCGGTCATCTCCATGATCGGCTTCCGCCTCTCGAGGAGCAAGGCGGACAAGGAGCATCCCTTCGGGCACGGCCGCTTCGAGTACATTGCGGGGCTGATCGTGTCGTTTGTGATCCTCGTGATGGGTTTCGAACTGGCCAAGAGCTCGATCGGCAAGATTTTCGAGCCCGAAGCGGTCACGTTTTCCATGTTGACGGTGGTCATCCTCTGCGCGTCGATCCTCGTCAAGCTCTACATGTTTTTCTATAACCGCGCCGTCGGCAAAAAGATCGATTCCGCGACCATGCGCGCAACCGCGACGGACAGCCTTTCGGACGTTGCGGCGACGGGCGCCGTGCTCCTGACCACGATCGCCTCGCGCTGGACGGACCTGCCGCTGGACGGCTGGGCGGGACTTGCCGTCGCGCTGTTCATCCTCTATTCCGGCGTTATGGCGGCAAAGGACACGATCAGCCCGCTGCTGGGCCAGCCGCCGAGCGAAGCGTTCGTGCAGAAGGTCGAGCGCCTCGTGCTGGAGGAGCCGGATATCGTCGGCGTCCACGACCTGGTCGTGCACGACTACGGGCCCGGGCGGCTGATGGTTTCGCTGCACGCCGAGGTCCCGGCGGACGGCGACATGCTGCTGCTGCACGACACGGTGGACAACGTTGAAAAAAAGCTCCAGCGCGAATGCGGCTGCGAAGCGGTCATCCACATGGACCCGGTCGTGCTCAACGACGCGGAGACGAACCGCCTGCGCGCCGAGGTGGCGGAGATCGTCCATACGCTCGACAAACGCCTCTCCGTGCACGATTTCCGGACCGTGCCGGGCAAGACGCACACGAACCTCGTGTTCGACGTGGTCGTCCCGTACGAATTCGGCATGACCGACGAGCAGGTGCGCAAAGAGGTGCAGTCCCGCGTGCAGCAAAAGGAGGGCGGCTGTTTCGCCGTCGTGCAAATCGACAAATCCCTGATCGAATAAAAACAATGCGGCGCTGAGACGACGCACCAGACAATGGCGAGGAGGAACGACATGCGAACGAAATGGGGCAAAGAAATCGACCCGAACAACGTACTGACGGAATACCCGCGGCCGCAGTTTCAGCGGCAGAGTTACTATAACCTCAACGGCCCGTGGGAGTACGCCTTTGCGCCCGCCGGCGCGCAGACGCCGCCGCAGGTGTTCGAAGGGACGATCCTCGTGCCGTTTTCGCCGGAAAGCGAGCTCTCCGGCGTCGGCAGGGCGCTCTCGCCGGAGCAGTGTCTCTGGTACCGGCGGTTTTTGGAATCGCCGCCGGGCTACGACCCGAACACGGAGGACCTGATCCTCCATTTCGGCGCGGTCGACCAGTTCGCCGAGGTGCGCGTCAACGGCATGTCGGTTGCGAACCACGCGGGCGGCTACCTGCCGTTTTCCGCCGCGATCACGGAATATTTCGTGCCGGGCGCCGCAAACGAGCTGCTCGTGCGCGTACGCGACGAGACGGACGCGGCCTGCTGGTCGCGCGGGAAACAGAGCGGAAAACCCGGCGGCATCTGGTATTCGCCGCAGAGCGGCATCTGGCAGACGGTCTGGATGGAGCGCGTGCCCAAACGGCGCATCGAGGCGATCCGCATCACGCCGCTGTTCGACACGGCGGAGGTGGAGATCGTCGCCTGGACGAATTGCAACGGCGCGGGCAAGATCCTTTTAAACAGCACGGAGACCGCGTTTTCGGACGGCGTGCCGGTGCGCCTGCCCATGCCGGGATTCACGCCCTGGAGCCCGGAGGAACCGAAGCTCTACCGCTTCTCCCTCTCGATGGAGAAGGACCGCGTGGAGAGCTATTTCGCCATGCGCAAGGTCGCGCTCGGGGCCGACGAAGCGGGCAGGCCGCGTATCTTTCTCAATAACGAGCCGTATTTCCAGAGCGGCGTGCTCGACCAGGGCTACTGGCCGGACGGGCTGTACACCGCGCCGAGCGACGAAGCGATGGTCAGCGACATCGAGCTCATGAAATCCATGGGTTTCAATATGCTTAGAAAGCACATCAAGGTCGAGCCCATGCGCTGGTACTATCACTGCGACCGGCTCGGCATGCTGGTGTGGCAGGACATGATCAACGGCGGCGGCAAATACAAAAAAGCGGCGATCACCGCGCCGCTGCTCTTCGGCAATTCGCATTCCGACAGCGACTACGCCTATTTTTCGCGCGAGGACGTGCGCGGGCGCGAGGCGTATGCGCGCGAGCTGCAAACCATGGTGCATTTGCTTTACAACAGCCCGTGCGTCGTGGCGTGGGTCCCCTTCAACGAGGGCTGGGGCCAGTTCGACGCAAAGCGCGCCGTGGAGCTCGTCCGCTCGATCGACGGCACCCGGCCGATCGACCACGCCAGCGGCTGGCACGATCAGCAGTGCGGCGATTTCAAGAGCCTGCACGTCTATTTCAGGCCCTACCGGTTCCAGCCGGACAAGCAGGGCCGCGCGGTCGTGCTCTCGGAATTCGGCGGCTACGGCCACCGCGTGGAGGAGCACTGCTGGTCCGACCTGGAGTTCGGGTATAAGCGCTGCAGGACGACGGGCGCGCTCATGAAGGCGTTTGAAAAGCTTTACCGCCAGCAGATCGTCCCCGCGAAGCAAAAGGGGCTTTGCGCCTGCGTTTACACGCAGCTTTCGGACGTGGAACAGGAGACCAACGGGTTCGTCACCTACGACCGCGAGGTCGTCAAGTTCGACGTCGAACGCGTGCGCGCGATCAACGCGCTTTTGCAGGACTGACTTTCCTTGAAAGGAAAGTCAGCAAAGGAACTTACGGGATGTGGAGAAAGTTTTTTCGCAAGATGTGAAAATTCAGGATTTTCTAGGTACTTGTCTTTTGAAAGGAAAGTCAGCGAAGGAACTTGCATTTTCCAAAGAAGCATTTCCGTTAAATAGTAAAAGTATCAGCGTATATGCGGCTTCCTTTAAGGAAAACAGGATAAAATTTTTATATACGTTGCTTTCAGGAAAAGCATGGGGAACGATGCGGTCTTTTGCTTCTTTTCTATTGAATGAAAAGAAGAGTAAAATTCTTTTGCATGCTTTTCTTTCAGGAAAAGCATGGGGAACGATGCGGTCTTTTGCTTCTTTTCTATAATGAAAAAGAAGAGTAAAATTCTT
>Ga0116162_10001750_pt1 | contig 13971 bp, 8 predicted proteins | sample AD_UKC105_MetaG_FD_89875 | JGI IMG/M metagenome (GOLD analysis project Ga0116162, IMG submission 89875) | Active sludge microbial communities of municipal wastewater-treating anaerobic digesters from Hong Kong - AD_UKC105_MetaG | ecosystem: Engineered > Bioreactor > Anaerobic > Digestate... | reverse complement strand
TTATTGGCTTAGATAAAAACAAAATAGCATTATTAGGAGAACTTTCCAGGCAGAATGATTTAGAGAGAATAATTCAGTTGGGGAAACAAGCTTTAGAAGAAGAAAATAGAAATAATGCCGATTTCCAATTCAAACACTCGATTGGAACACATATAGAAAGACTTATTAGAGAGAAGATTGGTAAGGAACTAAATAATTTTCATATTAAGGTTAGAGACGAACAAGGTGGACAAGACATTGTGGTTGAGTATAATAATTCTATTATTTATTACATAGAAGTAAAATCTAGGTGGGATATCAGAAACTCAATTACTATGAGTCCACTTCAAATGAAAAACTCTGTTCTAAATAAAAATAAATATTCATTGTGCTGTGTTGAAATGTCAGACTTTAAAAATGGTGACCCTGATAGGTACAATGTCTCAGATATTCAAGAAATAATTAATAGAATTAATGTTCTTAATGATATAGGGAATAAGATTGAACCTTTATTAAATGGAATATTGGCAGTTAAAGATTATGAAAATGAAATTTCTTTAACTGGCGACTATCGAGGTACAATTCCACAATCAATAGTTAAATCTGGAAAAAATTTAGATAGTTTTGTGCATGATTTAATAAACCTAATAAAAAACAGGTGAAAAAACTTTCCGACATACCAAACATTGATAAACCCCGTGAAAAACTTGCATCACGAGGAATTCAGGCATTATCAAGCCACGAGCTTATAATGGTTTTGCTTGGCAGTGGTACAATTGGCAGAGATGTTTCAACGCTTGCAAAAGACATTCTAAAGGTAATTGAAACTGAAAAGGGAAACATTACTTTAGAAAAACTGATAAACATTTCCGGTATTGGTAAAGCAAAAGCAGGTCAAATTCTTTCAGCATTTGAATTGGCAAAACGCTATTTGATAAAGGAAGAAAAAAAGATACACAATACAGATGATGTGCTTTCTTTAGTTCAAGATATTCGTGACAAAAAACAGGAGCATTTTATTACAATCACATTGACAGGTGCATCTGCTATAATTGAGAAAAGAGAAGTTTTTAAAGGAACTGTAAACTTTAGCATTGTCCATCCACGTGAAATATTTGTAGATGCCATTTCCGACAGGGCAGCCGGAATTATTTTTGTTCATAATCACCCGGCAGATGATGCAAAACCATCAACAGACGATATTAAACTCACAAATCAACTTTGTGAAGCAGCCAAAATTCTTGGAATACAAGTGATTGACCATATAATTGTAACCAAGAAAAATCATTTTAGTTTTCAAACAGAAGGACTTTTAAATAAAAAATAAATATGAAATTATCAGAACACGAAATAAACGACTTAATTGAACGATTGCAAAAGGGGGAAAATCTGCCTGAGGATTATAAATACAAATTATTTCCTGTGAAGCAAAAGGAATATGAATTGGTTTATGGTGGTAAAATGCGGAAAGAAGATATTCTTGCAAATGAAGATGGCGTATTTCCTGTTCCACTTCAAGTTGAAAAGATTTTCAACGGTAAAAGAGAAATATGGAATGATGGCTGGAAGAACATTATTGCATTTGGCGATAATCTACAATTCCTTAAAACCATATACGAAAACAAAGACCCTTTGATTAAAGATAAAATTAAAGGAAAAGTTAAGCTGATCTATATTGACCCTCCTTTTGGTACTGGTGATGAGTATGATGGGAAAGAAGGACAAAAGGGTTATACTGCAAAAATAAAAGGTGCTAATTTTGTTGAGTTTGTTAGAAGACGTGTTATTGTCGCAAAGGATATATTAGCAGAGGATGGTAATTTTTTAATAAGATTGGATTATCACTTTGGTGATTATGTTAAAGTATTATTGGATGAAGTTTTTGGAAAAAATAATTTTAAAAATGAATTTACCGTAAATAGGATATCTAAGAAAGGTTTTGCAAACAGATCTACATTCAAAGCAGCAAAATATCCTCAAGCTTCTGATAAAGTCTTCTGGTATGTAAAATCGAGTGAAAATTTTTTCGAAATAGTAAAAATCCCCAAAGAGGCTACCAAAGAAAAGTGGCATTCAATGGATACAATGGATGTAAACCCAATGCCAAGACCAAGGGTAATTTTAGGAAAAACTCTTATTGCTCCAAAAGGTAGAAAGTGGATGTTTAAACAAGAAAAGATCGATGAAATGGAAAAACTTGGATTAATCCGATTTAATTCTAAAGGCGTTCCACAATATAAAGTAAAAAATCAAGATTTTGAATTATTAGATACTAATTGGTCGGATATTCCTGGTTATTCTTTTAAGACAGGATATCCAACAGAAAATTCTGAACAATTACTTGATAGAATAATTCGATCATTTTCTAAAGAAGGTGATATAATTATGGATTTTTTTGGGGGGTCAGGCACAACTATCTCAGTAGCTGAACAATTGAACAGAAAATGGATTATTTGCGACATCGGCAAATTATCATTTTATACTATGCAAAAACGGCTGCTGAATATTGAAACGAGCAAGTCCATTGAAAATCCAAAACAAAAATTTGGAAATCCCGCCAAAAGTTTTTTAACTGTAAACACAGGACATTACGATTTAGCAAAGATTTTTGATTTAAAACAAAAAGAGTACTCTGATTTTGTAATGAATCTTTTTGAAGTTGAACCAAAGAAAAAAACTATTAGCGGTATTCAGATTGATGGTGAGAAAAAAGATGGATATAATGTAATAATTTGGCAGTATTGGAAATTTAAAAACAGTTCGGTTGATGAAGATTTTTTGCACAATCTTCATGGTCATATCGGAAATAAAGCAGGGAAAAGAGTTTATATTGTTGCTCCTGCCAGTTATGTAGATTTCATTAGCGATTATTACGAAATAGATAAAGTGCGTTATTATTTTCTGAAAGTTCCTTACCACATAATTAGAGAATTGCACAAAGTTCAGTTCAAAAAATTCAGACAACCACAAAGCAAAAGCAATGTGAATGACTTGGAAGATGCTATCGGGTTCCATTTCATCAGGCAACCCGAAGTAAAAAGCGAGTTAAAAGAAAAATCCGGTGCTTATCATATTACTATAAACAAATTCCTATCTGACTTTAGTGAGGAAGAAACAAACAGGGATATGGATAATTTCGAAAGCTTGGCTATGGTACTGATTGATAAAAATTTTGATGGGGATACTTTTGATATGGACGAGTATTATTTTGCCGAAGATCTTTTACCTAAAAAGAGAAAAAAGAAAGATGATGAAGAAGGTACGGAGAATATTAAAGAGGATTTAAAACACCTAAATCAGATTGTATTACCCCCAATACCCAAAAATGAATGTGGTAAAAAACTAATGCTTGTATATGTGGATATATATGGTAATGAATTTAAAGAAGAATTTAAGTTGAAATAATGGTACAAGAAATAAAAACATACAAGACAGCTGATCTTGTTTTACAAGTTTCAAATAATTATAACCCTGCTATACTTAACATTGCAGAGTGGGACAGATTTTTAGATTTGCTGTGTAGCAATCGGCAGTATCAGAAAGAAGCTATCGTAAAATCAATAGTTTTTATGGCTTCAGGGTTATATAACTCAATTAATGATTTAATTAAGGAAAATTGGTCAAATCCAAAAATGTTTGAACTCAAGACACGGTACAATAGCATTGAAGAATATGAGAGCAAACTGCAAATGAACGGTAAAATGTCAGCAACGATAGACTTAGCAACTGGCACAGGGAAAAGCTATGTGATGTATGGCATTGCTCAAATAATGCTTGGTCTCGGACTTGTTGACAGAATACTTGTACTTTGTCCTTCATTAACTATTGAAGATGGTTTATTGGATAAATTTAGAAACCTATCAGCAGACACAGCATTGCTAAAATCTATTCCTGAAAACAGTAAAATAAAAAATCCGTCAATTAAAACAGCTGATGTTACAATAAAGGAAGGTGATATTTGCATTGAAAACATTCATGCTGTGTATGAAAGAACAGGTTCATCAATTAAAGATAGTTTTTCAGGTAATGGTGCAAGGACTTTAGTTTTAAATGATGAAGCCCACCATATTTTTAATCCGGTTGATGGTCGGGATAATGAAAGCAAGAATATCAAAAAGTGGAAGGAGTTTCTGCTTAGTGATGAATACAATTTCCAATATTCAATGGGCTTCACCGGTACAGCTTATGTTAAGGATGAATATTTTAATGATGTTATTTATCGTTACTCTTTAAGACAGGCAGTAGATGATAAAATGATTAAAATGGTTGATTATGTGAGCAAAAATGAAGATGCTGACGAAGATGTTAAGTTCCAAGAAATCTATGATAATCACCAACAAAATATAAATACATACAGAAAAGTTAAACCAATAACCATTCTGATAACCAAAGACATAAAAAAGGCAAAACAGTTACATTCTTGGCTTATTGAAAAACTTGCAGAAAAAGAATCTTTACCTGTTGAAACTTGTGAAAGTAAAGTTCTGATTGTAACTTCTGCAAATGAACATAAAGCCAATGCTAGAAAACTTAAGGAAGTTGACAATAAAGATAACGAAGTTGAATGGATTGTTTCAGTTTCAATGCTTACTGAAGGTTGGGATGTGAAAAATGTTTTCCAGATAGTACCAATGGAAGACCGAGCATTTAATTCAAAATTACTTATTGCACAAGTACTTGGCAGGGGTTTAAGAGTGCCTGAAGAATATCAAAGTCCGCAACCAAAAGTAAGAGTTTTTAATCATGATGCTTGGTCGAGAAGTATTAAAGGATTGGTTGATGAAATTCTAGAAATTGAAATGAGACTTATTTCATCTCCAATAAGCACAGGAGATAGAAATAACTTTCATTTTGAATTGCATCAAATAGACTACGAAAAGGAGGCAATAGAAAAAGAATCGACTAAAGAACATAAAGAATTTGATTATACTAAAGGCTTTATTGAACTTCAATCACAGGTAGAAGAAACTGAAAAAGATACGGAATACACTGATTTATTAGGTGGTATTAAATCAAAAAACACACTTATACTCTATAATACATATACAATTGATTGGATTGTTAATAAAATTCACGATGAATTGAAATTAAGAGCATGGGAAGGTAAAATATTAAAATTGCCAACAGGTAACTACTCTAAAGAAAAATTACCACCTAAAGATGAGATTAAAAAAATTATTATTAATTCTATGGATAGAGTTGGTATTAAAGGCGACAGATTAATAGAAAAAAATATGCAAAAAATACTTAGCAGCTTTAATACTTTGTTAAGAAAGTCTGGAAAGACTACAGTTTATGAAAGAAAAGCAAAAGTACCTTTTACAATTTCTACTAGTAATATTGAACGAGAAAGTATTGCTGTTGGTAATCTAAGACACAATTCAACGGTTTTTCATTCTTCAAATTATGAAACAGAACTTGATGTTGAAAATAAAGAAATTTTAAATGCTGTTTTAGAAGATGAAAGTTTTCCAAGAAGCTCATCAAAAGAAATTAATGCATTCATTTTTAAAACTCCCTTAGACTTGATTTTTACAAAGGGAGAGCCCGAAAGAAAGTTTATTGAACATTTATGCAAAAATGAAAATGCAAAAATAATTGAATCATGGATTAAATCCCGTGACATGGCATTTTATTCCATAGAGTATTCAATAACAAGTGTTGGAGGAAAACACTCAAAAACACAATCTTTTAATCCTGATTTTTTCATAAAAATTAATCAGAAAAATATTGCTCATTTTATCGTTGTTGAAATCAAAGCAGATAATGACAACAGTAATGAAAATAAGGCAAAAAACAAGTATGCTAAACTCCATTTTGATAATTTGAATTCTGAACTAAAGGCAAAAAAAATAAAAGAAATGTATCATTTCCATTTTTTAAGTCCAAATTCGTATGCAGTATTCTTTGAGTATTTGAGAAATGGGAAACTACTGGAGGATAAGTTCACTAGTGAATTGGAATTATTGCTTTTGGCAGATGAAGAATAATAAAATAAAAACGGAAATATATGAAAGTCAATATTGAATTTAATGGTGATTGCTACATAACAGCACACATTGAAAATAATCAAGTAGGGAATCTTGGCATTTATACAGATGACGATGGTTTTTCATGGTTAAATGAAATAGAAGTAAATAAAGATTATAGAAGACAGGGTATTGCAACAAAAATGATTAAGCGTGCCATAAAAGAATTTGGTGAGGTTTATGTCTCTACAGCTAGTCAACATCAACATGATTTCAACAATGATAACACAGCAAGATATTTATGTGATGATGGTGCTGATTTGGTAAATAAGCTCTTAGAAAGAAAGGTTTTTAAAAAAAAATGGATGAAAAATCCATTCGGAGAAGAGAATTATTAAAAAACTTTAGAATAATGCCAACGCATTTGCAAGCACATTTAAAAACCGCACCAGCCAACACTGCAACCAAAGTTTTTAAAAGAGCTTGCAAAGCCAGCCCAAAAGAAGAATTTCAAAATTTTTCTCCCATGCTAAAAAGAAATAAATTAAAACACGCCAACACACGGGCGACACAGACAGAAAAGAAAATGAAACGAATGACAAGTTTAATATGAAAGTACAATTTGACAGGAACCTACGGACAGACAAGAACCGCCAGTGCATAACAGGCGGTATATTTTATTGCCGAGATAGTGGGTATTTGAGCGTTTCTGCATCTAATAAACTTTCGTGTAACTTGACAGGACAGTGCTTCGAAATCGGCAACAAAAACATACCGCCAATCCGTTAGCGTTCATTGTAAAAACCTGTACCCCGACACTAATCAGAACTAAAAAAAACATTATGAAAAACCTTATTCTTTTATCAGTAACCCTATTATTAGCATTATTAAGCAATGCCCAAATAGTAAATATTCCGGATGCTGTCTTTAAAGCTGCTTTACTAGAAAATCCAGAAATTAACACAAATGGAGACAATGAAATACAAGTAAGCGAAGCAAGTGCTTATACTGGAGAAATATATCTTTATAATCAAGACATATCTGATTTAACAGGTATTGAGGCTTTTACTGCTCTTACTCATTTACATTGCTCTCAGAATGAATTAACATCATTAGATGTTAACAATAATACTGCTCTTACTTCTTTATACTGCAGTTTTAATCAATTAAGCACATTAGATGTTAGTAATAATACTGTTCTTACTGATTTACAATGCGTTGAGAATCAATTGACCACGTTAGATGTAAGCAATAATACTTCTCTTGAAATACTACGCTGCTTTAATAATCAATTAATCACATTAGATGTAAGCAATAATACAGCTCTTACTGATTTAAGTTGCTCTCATAATCAATTAATCACATTAGATGTTAGTAATAATACTGCTCTATCTTATTTATATTGCTCTCAGAATGAATTAACTTCATTAGATGTAAGCAGTAATACTGCTCTTACTGAATTACAATGCACAGATAATCAATTAGGTACATTAGATGTTAGCAATAATATTGGTCTTACTAGTTTATTTTGCGATAATAATCAATTAATCACATTAAATTTTAACAATAATACTGCTCTTACTCATTTACATTGCTCTCAGAATGAATTAACATCATTAGATATTAGCAATAATACTGCTTTGGAAGTTTTATATTGCGGTTTTAATGAATTAAGCACATTAGTTGTTAGCAATAATACAGCTCTTATTTTTTTACATTGCCAATATAATGAAATAAGTACATTAGATGTCAGCAATAATATTGGTCTTAATGGTTTAGGTTGCAGTGGTAATCAATTAAGCACATTAGATGTTAGCAATAATATTGGTCTTACTAGTTTAACTTGCGGTGGTAATCAATTAAGCACATTAGATGTTAGTAATAATACTGCTATAGAAACTCTAGCCTGCCTTAATAATGAATTAAGTACATTAGATGTTAGCAATAATACTGCTTTGGATTGGCTATTTTGCCAAAATAATCAATTAACATCATTAGATGTAAGAAACGGGAATAATTCACTTATCATAGATAATTATTTTGATGCTACTGATAATCCCAATTTATATTGCATAGAAGTAGATGATCCTGCCTGGTCATCAGCTAATTGGACTAATATTGACCCTCAAACCACTTTTAGCTACGATTGTATGTATGACATTGCTGATCCAAATAGTTTTATGTCAAATAGCACAGAGATAAAAATCTATCCCAATCCCACAAAAGGTAAATTTTCAGTTTTGGCAGAAGATATTGAAAGCATAGAGGTATTAAACCTTCAAGGCAAACTAATACTACGGGGTAAAGAATCAGAAATTGATTTAGGTAATAATCCTTCAGGTATCTATTTTGTCAAAGTAACAACCGGTAAAAAAACAGTAACCCGAAAACTAATAAAGAATAACTCATAAATTCTTAAAATAGTCAGGTAAGTTTATTGTCTTTGTGCTATGCCACTTTAGTGTTGTATTATAAATAATGTGAATAAATTAGTTTTAGAAAAAAGGAAATGAATGGCTAAATTCAATCCAAACAACAACGAAACGCTAACAACACCTATATGTCATGCGGAGAAATGTAGCAATATTAAAGGTAATCGTAATTTTACTCAACTCACTAAACCTGATAGAGTAATCGCAATTCCTTTACCGCACACCACATAGCTGCAGCCGTTACCGCCAAGTGTAAGAGACCGAATCGAACAGACAATTTGCTACTAAAAGACAAAAAGAAAAAAAAGAATCAACAGCCAACGCACAAAACAGCACATTTGCAAACCGCACAACCCGACACACAACCAAAGTTTGCAAAAGAGCTGTTTTCTTGCCGACGCACCCACGGACAATTGTATATTTGTAAATATTAATAACATATAGACTGATTTTTAATAAATGGAATTACAAATCTTGAAACCGAGAAAGGCACTTAATAAAGCGTTTTTAAAAGTTAAGCCAAACAGGACTGAAATTGAAAGTTTCAAGGCTAATCTCACCAATTTACTGGATAGTACAAATGATACGGAATCTGAAGAGTTTCATGAAAACCTTGTAATTGACTTTTTAAAGAAAACATATTACGACCCTAATCATTTTATAAATACCAAAGGACGAAATGACCTTGTAATCCACAACGGAAATAAAGCAGCAAGCACAGTCGGAGTAATTATTGAAGCTAAAAAGCCGACAAACAAATCGGAAATGCTTACAAAGCAAAATATTAATGTTAAAGCATTTCAGGAATTGGTTTTATATTACTTACGTGAAAGGATTACTCAAAAAAACATTGAAATAAAATACCTGATTGCAACCAATATAAATGAATGGTTCATATTTGATGCAACACTTTTTGACCGATTATTTGCTCAAAACAAAAATCTCGTAAAACAATTCAAGGACTTTGAAGGCGGGAGATTAGCAGACACAAAAACGGACTTTTTCTACAAACAAATTGCAGAGCCTTTTATTTCTGAAATCAAGCAAAACATTGAATTTACTTACTTCGACATCCGGGAATATGAAAAACCGTTAAGAAATGATGATAAAAAAGATGACAATAAACTCATTGCGTTATTCAAATTACTTTCGCCAGAGCATTTATTGAAACTACCTTTTGTAAATGACAGTAATAGTCTTGATAAACGATTTTACGGTGAATTGCTCCATATTATCGGTTTGACAGAAACAAAAGAGGGTAGTAAAAAAATTATTGAGAGAAACAAAGAAGGTGAAAGAAAAACAGGAACACTATTAGAAAATGCAATTATGCAGTTAGACAGTCTTGATAAAATTTCACGACTTGACAACCGCAATCATTTTGGAGCAAATAAGCAAGAACGCCTTTTCAATGTTGGTTTGGAATTAAGCATTACATGGATAAATCGCATTTTGTTTTTGAAGTTACTGGAAGCACAGATAGTTACTTACCATAAAGGCGACAAATCGCATGAATTTTTAAGCATTGATAAAATTAAAGATTACGATGATTTAAACACCTTATTTTTTCAAGTTTTAGCACGTAAACAAGACGAACGAAACGAAGATGTTAAAACGGCATTCTCAAAAGTTCCATATTTGAACAGTTCGCTTTTTGAACCGTCAGAAATTGAACATTCTACCTTGTTTATCAGCCAATTATCTGACGATAAAACAATTCCGCTTTATTCTCACACGGTATTAAAAGATGACAAAGGAAAAAAACGCACAGGAGAGTTAAACCCACTTGAATATTTATTTGCATTCCTAAATGCTTATGATTTCTCAAGTGAAGGAAGCGAGGAAATACAGGAAGATAACAAAACTCTTATTAATGCGTCTGTTCTTGGGTTAATTTTCGAGAAAATAAACGGTTATAGAGACGGCTCATTTTTTACACCTGGTTTTATTACCATGTATATGTGCCGGGAAACCATACGAAAAACGGTTGTCCAAAAATTTAATGAAACAAAAGGATGGAATTGTACCGATATTAATTCATTGTATGACAAAATTGAAGACCGAAACGAAGCAAATAAAATTGTTAACGACATAAAAATATGCGACCCAGCAGTTGGTTCGGGACACTTTTTGGTTTCTGCACTCAATGAGATGATTGCCATTAAAAGCGACCTCAAAATATTGCAAGACAGGGAAGGCAGACGATTAAAAGAATATCATCTTGAAGTATTAAACGATGAATTAATTGTAACCGATGAAGATGGTGAATTATTTGAATATAATCCGACCAATAAGGAAAGCCAACGCATACAGGAAACTTTGTTTCACGAAAAGCAAACAATAATTGAGAATTGTTTATTTGGGGTGGACATAAATCAGAACTCCGTTAAAATTTGCCGTTTGCGTTTGTGGATTGAATTATTGAAAAATACATACTACAAAAACGAAACAGAACTTGAAACGCTTCCGAACATTGATATCAATATTAAGTGTGGTAATTCGTTGATAAGTCGATTTGCCCTTGATTCCGATTTAAAACAAGCATTGAGAAAAAGTGAAAGTAAGTGGACTATTGACAGCTACCGAATTGCAGTTGACACCTACCGAAATGCCCAGAGTAAGGAGCAAAAGCGAGAAATGGAACGGCTTATTAACGAAATAAAAACAAATTTTAGAAGCGAAATTTCCCTAAACGACCCAAAAGCCAAACGCTTGCGCACTGTAAGGGGCGAGTTGTTTACAATTACAAATCAAGGTCAGTTATTTGAACTATCAAAAAAAGAGAAAACTAATTGGAATGCAAAAGTTGAGAAACTAACAACCGAAGCCCAAAAACTGGAAACCCAAATTGAAGAGATTAAAAGCAATAAAATTTACGAAAACGCTTTTGAATGGCGGTTTGAATTTCCCGAAGCTTTAGATGATAATGGCGATTTTGTTGGGTTTGATGTGGTGATTGGGAATCCGCCATATATAAGAATTCAAAATTTAGAACACAACACTATTGACTATTATAAATCAAACTATAATTCATTCTTTCAAAAAGCTGATATTTATTTACTTTTTATTGAAAAGGCAATTTCTATTTTAAAAGAAAACAACGGATTATCTTTCATTAATCCAACGCTTTTTCTGTCCTCTGGCTATGGACAAGGACTTAGGGAGTTCTTAGTTAAATACCAAGTTTCGAGAATCGTTGATTTTGGTGATTTACCTGTTTTTGAAGAAGCAATAACTTATACAGGGATATTCTTTATCAGAAAATCTAAACCTGCGAACATCGAGTTCAAAAAGATTGATTCACTTTCAGATATTATTGCAACTCTGAATGAATCAAAATACGAATCTTTTAATCAATCAAATTTCGGTAAAGAAAATTGGGTTCTTAAAAATGATAACCACAATAATCTACTGAATAAACTTCAGTCATTTCAACCCCTTGGGTCTATTGCTGTCATAAATTCAGGCTGCTTTACAGGTTTTGACAAAGCTTTTTTTGTGGATGATAAAACTATCAAAGAATATCATTTAGAAGAAGATATAATTAAGCCTGTTATAATGGGCAAAGAGCCTAAAAAATATCACTTACAAAAACCGATAAAAAAATGTATTTACCCCTACAAATTAGGTAATAATAATAAAACTGAAATTATTGAAGAGCTATCATTTAAAGCCAATTTTCCAAATTGCTATAATTATCTGCTAAGTTTTAAAAGTCAACTGGAAAATAGAATGGACAGCAGAAAAACCTTTAAAGAAATGGGGCGTGCTTGGTATTCCTATACTCGAAAAGGGTTGATAAATATTTTTGATGAAAAAAAGATTTTGGTTGGGTATATTGTTCCAAAAAATACTTATTGCATTGATGAAATCGGTTATATGTTTAGTGTTGGTCGAGTTTTTGCAATTCAACCAAATGACAAGCAATTGAGTGAAGTGGTTTTAGGAATACTCAACTCAAAAATATCGCAATTTTTAATGACTTCTTTATGTCCAATTAAGCAAGGTGGCTTTTTCAAAATTTCATCACAATATTTGAATTCATTTCCAATTCCAAAACTGGGAGGAGAAATTTGTAACAATATCAGAGGTTTAGTTTTAAAAATTCAATCAGCTAATTTATCTGAAACCAAAGATTTAGAAAACCAAATCGACCAATTAGTTTACCAAATATATGACTTAACGAAAGAAGAAATTAAGATAATCGAAAATAGTCTTTAATAAAAATGACTCAAAACGTAGCCATAAAATCCAATGCGAGTAAAATTGAGCTTCATTACTTTTTTAGTGATGAGAGCCACACTATGGATGCGGTTATCAGAAATAAATGCGAGCATGAATTTTTAGAAATAGTTAAGCATGTAAGTACACTTTTCAATGTTGAATTAGAACTAGAATCAGAAGCATATACCGAAGGTGGTTTACGCGAATGGTGGTCGTTAACGATTAAGAAGAATCCAACATTAGCAGCAATAATAATTGGCGTTCTAATTAATGTTCTTTCTAATTATATCACAACTGACCGGGAACTAAATGATTTACAGAAACAAGAGTTAATATTAAGTATTGAAAAATTAAAGCAAGACCTTGAAGAAAACAAAGAAGAGCCCCCGTACATTCACATCGAAAATGCCACATTTATAATAAACAACGACATAAAGGTTCAGAAACATAAATCAAATTTTTACAAGAACCTTGCAGGCTATCACAAAGTGACTAAAATTGAAACTACAGCACTGACTAAAGAAAATAAACCTACACATGAACCAGTTCCTGTAGAAAGACCTGATTTTGGAAAGTATATTTTGTCTTCTGACGAAATGCCTTCGGAATTCGATGATGTAGCTGTAATTGAAATAGTATCTCCTGTTTTGACCAATACAAATTATAAATGGAAAGGTATTTATAAGGGAGAATCAATTGATTTTTCTATGAAAGACAGAGAGTTTAAAGAATCTGTGATTTCCGACAAAGAGACATTCAAGAATGGAACTTACATTGAATGTGTATTAGAAATCTCAAGAAAAGTGAGTGATTTTGGTGAAGTTAAAAATTCTGGATACTCTGTATTGACTGTCATAAAAAAGGATGATGGAATTTCGCAAGTAATTACTAAACAAGGTAAAAGATACTTAGATGAACAAGATGCAAAGAGAAGACAATTAAGTTTAAATTTCAATGACAAAGAATAGCCGACGCTTCACAGCCACACACATTGTCAAGTCGCTCAAAAAGCCAACCGCACGACCAAAACTTGTCAATAAGTGTGTCTGTTCCAACACACGGCAGACAGAAAAGTAGTAGCAAATTGAAAGAAAAAATGACATAAACAATTGAACACCAGGCGGTAACATCGTGTATAGTGCATTTGGCGGATAGCGCTAATTTCAAGGGCGTTACATTTAATAAGCTTTGTAACGGTTTGACAGGTTCGTGCTTCGAATCGCCAAACGACACCATACACGTAACCGTTAGCATTCAGTGGAGAAAACGCAGAGCAAACAAGAAACAGTAAGCATAACAGACAAAATAAAATGAGTAAAAACAATTAAAAAAGGAGGACAAAAATGCGACACAAGCGATTAAAATTA
>Ga0116162_10001749_pt1 | contig 13974 bp, 11 predicted proteins | sample AD_UKC105_MetaG_FD_89875 | JGI IMG/M metagenome (GOLD analysis project Ga0116162, IMG submission 89875) | Active sludge microbial communities of municipal wastewater-treating anaerobic digesters from Hong Kong - AD_UKC105_MetaG | ecosystem: Engineered > Bioreactor > Anaerobic > Digestate... | reverse complement strand
TTCGTCTACGCCTACACCCCTGAACTCTTCCCGACTGAAATGCGAGCCCTCGGTAACGGTTCCGCCGGCGTCATGGCCAGAATCAGCGGCATCATCGCCCCATATTACGCCACATTCCTCATAGAAAGCGGCGGTAACACATCCGTCGTGATGACCATCACACTCGCCCTGTTCATGCTCGTCTCATCGTTCCTGATCTTCAGATGTGGTGTGGAGACTAAGGAGCAGGCGATAGAATAAAGATAAAAAAAGCCTCACATAAGTGAGGCTTTTCCTATACTCCAGTTCTATCTACATGTTTTATCATCTATTCAAGTCTTTCCATTTTAAAAACAGACTTTATTTAATTCAAAAGTATTAAATCTATGAATAATCCCCCCCTATACAATTGTAGAAAAAACATGGAATAACATAGTTTATTTTTCCTGCATTGTAGCATCATATTGGAATTCAAAAATCTTACTTTCATATATCGTATAAGTTTTTGGCCCACCATATCCACTGTTAAAAGTACAGTCTAGTTCGGAACTCCAACTATCATCATATCTGATTACGGCACTGATTACATCCCCACTGTTAACAGAAATGGTTTTTGTATCTTCAAAAAACCAATCCATTGCCAACGTTCCGTTAACATAGACTCTTAAATAATTTGGACAGTAAGATATCCCATGAGAATACGCCTCTATAGTAAGTGTAATTCCATCACCTTCTCCAGAAAATGAAATGGTTCCTGAGCATGAAACTAAAAAAAAGCACAAAATAAACAGCATTAAATAAAAAAATCTTTTTTTCATTTTTACCTCCAGCAATTATTTTATAACGCCCTCTCATTCAAGAGTTCTTACAACTCTGAAACCTGAATTAATATGTAAGGTGAAACTTCCTGCATCAGCATGATCAAATCTTTCTGTTATTTCACATTCTGCTAGCGGTTCTAACCAGCTACCACCTTTTTCAATTCTATCTGTTGAATTTGTGTTAATTGGATTCTGATAATAAGGATCAACAATTGTCACATTTGAATTGTAATCATAAAAATTATCCGAACACATTTCGCATACATTTCCGCTCATGTCATAAAGGCCAAATTCATTTGGTTTCTTTTGTCCAATTTCATGTGCATTAGATTTATTTGGAATATTCCAATCCAAATCATCACCAAACCAACCATACTCATTCACTGTCAACGGATTGGAAGTACCAGCCCATTTAACATTTTCCCCTCCTATTGCAGCATATTGCCACTCTGCTTCCGTTGGCATTCTATAACCTGTATTATTCGGATAATCTCTCAACTTATAAGAGAATATAGCTTCATCCCATACATAGGCTTCTTCCAGCCCGTTTTTACGACTCAGCCAGTTACAGTATTCAGCAGCCCCAATCCAACTGATCAGAGCAACCGGCATATTCTCATAATTGTATTGAGTACCTTCATATTCAGTTTTTACACGCCAGGAATTATTGTAAATAATACCAGATTGAAGTGTATTAAAAATTCCAAGTAAAATTAACTGATGATTATTTTTCATAATATATCCAGCCAGATTTTCTGGACCAGCTTGATCATGCAATAATACGTTGAAATCATTCAAAAACTCCACAAACTCCGCATTCGTCACCTCAAAAGTACCCACATAAAAATCCTTTGTCAAAGTCACATTATGCGCTGAAGCTGCTCTGCCATCAACTGCAGTCTCTCCACCCATCTGAAAAGTACCGGCTGAAACGGGAATCATCCGCATCTCGTTACCAGTTGCCGTTGTGAAAATCTTCTCGGCACTCGCTTTTACCTCCCCGTTATCCAGAAGGGCTTCCACTTTCCATTTATAACAGGTACCGGCAGTTAATCCCGAAATGGCATAATTCGTTTCCAGAGTGGAAAATGGCGTATCGGGATAACCTTCTTCCGTATTCTCGGCAAAATAAACTCTGTATTCAGAGACACCTCTTGAATAACTCCTTGAAAATACGGCATTGTCGGCTGTATCATCAACGGACCAATTCAGTTCATAATCAACCGGAATTCCAATCTCACCATTCGCCGGAGAGACGAGCAAAACCTGATCCACATTCACAACACCACCCGTTCCACCAGCACCACCACAAGAAACCATCATTAGTACAACAACCGTTAAAAAAATAAACCATTTTTCATTCTTCCCTCTCCCTTATTTAAAATTGTTTTTCAGCATCAGTACTAAAATACTTAAGCAATGTTATGTTTATACCTATTTATTCTTAGAATTATCAAATGATCAATTCATCTTTCTAATAAAAAAACTCAGTACTCAACAATGTAAAACCTTGAAGCGTCTAAAATTGGTTTATAATTCAGATCATTATCATTCTCATCTAATAACTCATAATGTGCATGAACATTACGACGCAGCAAAAGTAACGGAAACAAAATAGAAACAAAGAACGAAGCAAAAAAAGGTCCTTGAAAAGAGAAAAATCGGTACTCACAAGTAGTATTATTGAAGCTACCAAACAAGCAATAATCCTACCGAAAAGGAGAGTACCGACAGGACTATTTTGGCATCAATCGAGGCAATTGTCAAGGGATATTTTGGAGATCTGTTTGAAAACTGTGAGGCATTCTATCTGAAGAATTTTCTGATTCTCATACAAGGACTCCTGGCACGGACAAATACAAGTATCAGCGGGATGGCGCTGAATTCACTCAACAGTCTGTCCCATACGACTCTGACACGATTTTTAAAAGGATACAAGCCATTTTGGAAAGCGCTTCAAAAAGAGTTGTGCCAAGTTCTGTCTACACCTGCTCAGGATAAAAGAATCCTTATTTTAGATGATACCCTTATAGAAAGAAGAGGAAAACAAATTCCCTTTACAGCCAAACAGTTTGATCACTGCCAAAATCGTTTTACCAGAGGCCAGGTTGTTTTAGCCATCGGAAAAATCATCGGAAAACTGTTTTATCCCCTGGACCTGTTATTTGCAGGCACTTGTGAAGGAAAAAGCAATCAAACCAAAAACGAGATGGCTCTTTCTTGGTTAAAAGCAAATGATGTCGAGGGGAGTATCGTTCTTGCGGACAGCTGGTATACCAACTCCACTCTGATTGAAGGGTGTCATTGTTGGCTGAAAGCCACTTTTATTGGACAATTGAAGAGCAGTATCCTCTTAAAAACAGAAGGTCAAATCATGAAAGTGAAGAAACTGAGGACCTCTTCAAAACTCAACAGAACAACTAAGGTTCACGGGAAAAAGATTGCCTATCACTCTTATCTGGCTTACCCTCAACCGTTCAGAATTCCTGTAAAAGTGGTTGTCACGCAGATGGAAGATGGGGCCACAGCTGTTCTGCTTTCTTCCGATACGACTCTTTCCGGTGAAGCAATCATTCACTATTATTCCCTCAGATGGACCATTGAATCCTTTTTCAAATTCGCCAAGCAAACGCTCTCCTTCTCAAATTGTCAGATACGTTCTTCGGAGGCTCAAAATCATTTCATGCTTCTCGTTTCTATTGCGTATCTGGTTTTCAACGACCTGAAATCTCTTTGTCTGAAAGTTCAGCCTCATTGTTCCAATCCAGTGTTTTTCGCTGCCTTTCAGACCGCTCTTTCTATTTTGTTGGACATCTTTCTGCATGAGCTCGTTTTGGATTTTTCACTCTTAGCTTCTTTTCAACTCAACTGTCCAAGCCATGTTCGCCCTTTGTTACACCCCTTGTTACTTTCATGCACATCGTGAGTAATAATAAACTTTTCCCAAACATTTGCTTATATCCATAATTAGAATGCCATACATAAATGTAAGATTTAGAATTATCGGTTTTCCCTTTAGAAATAAAGATAGCCGCATGTTCTCTTCTGTCTTCTCCATCATAAGCATCATTTGTTCCAAAATTAGCAATGATTGTTCCAGGTTGAATGTTCTCGCATTCTAAAACGTTTCCACCCTTTTTCCACTCACTAGCGTATAAGTACGGATCAGAAGGTGACATTTTTGCACAGGTATAGGCACATTGACCTGTGTAAGAAGCATTTGATGAGTGTAATTGTAAAATATCCTCAGTGGTTTGAATACCATTACAATCAAATACATTCTCTGATTTACCATTCCATTCTCCAAATGTGCCACCAGTATTTATTTTTAGTCCATAATCTCCATAAAGCAAGTATTGCTTATTTTCTGACTGATTTGGAGCAGCTGTATATCGCCAATTGTAAAAATCAGCATTCAATTGCTTTAGTATTTCAAGATTTTCAGGATAGAGTCTTAAAACACTAGTTCTGTCTGTAACACTTTTGGAATTTATAGAATTCTGATTATTTTCTTGAGTGTTTCTTTCGAAGCTACAAAACCCTTCGGAATCATCTTGTTTAAAGAAAATTTTATATCCGGATGTTGTCATTTCATAATTATTCCTTACAGCAAATATCCAACTTGCCATTAAACTATCAACTATTCCTACTTTTGTTAAATCAAACTGTCCATTACTTGCAAAAATTAATTTCCCGTTGGTTTTTTTAGAAAGCTCCTTTGGATCACCCAGATATGAATAATCTTCAGAATCGTTTCCGATCCAGATAGTATGAACCTTCACTTTACCTTCTAAAGTTAATTGAACATCAGGTTTATAATACAATTCTGAATTTTTAGCCCCTCCTGTGTTATAGGGGTCAAATCCATATGTATCTGTTATTAAAATCAGATTTTTTTCGATTTGTGCATCGTCACTGAACAAATTATTGGCATACATGAGACCGGCAAACATATTTGCACCACCACTACCACCCGCAGGACGTAAAGGTTCCAAAAATGTTTCAACATCATTTATATTACTTGTAGGACTTAGAAAATTGCTTTCAGGAGTGTAATAATTCTGTTCTTTAGCAGGAACACTATCATCAAATGCAACGATACCTATTTTTACACTATCAATGTTCCAATCATTTTTTATGACCTCAGTAAAATTGAGAATACTTTCTTTAACAGATGATAAAGCGTTTCCCATACTTCCAGTTGTATCGATAACAAATATTATTTCATATCCTTTCCGGGCAGTACTTGTTTTTTTCATATAAAATCCCTTTTTAACATTGTCATTTTCATAAACAGAAAAATTATCAGCTGAAATAGTATCCATATCAATATTTCTTTTGTTAATACTACTGAGTAAACTGTTTAAACTAACTTCGAAAAAAAACACATCTTCACTAAATTGTTCTTCCAATGGCTGAAAAATCTCTTTTGCACTGAATTGTACATTCTCACCCCAAGCTATCGGCGGTTCTTCAATAATATCTGTTGGCAAAATAACAACATTTAAAGCACCTGTTCCACCACAAGAAACTAAAATCAATGCAATACCTGTTAAAATCAAAAAAAACAAAGCCTTTTTCATACGTCCCTCTCCTTTTTAAAAGATAAAACCAATAACACTCAGATTAATTAAAATGAAAGAACTGTCACATCGAGCCATTTCTTCTTCAAAAATCTGCCCAGTTTCTTTCGTGTGTTCTTCATATAGCATACGTAGCTCTGTCTCAGTGAAGTCTCCCGCTGTCAAAGATTCAGCTTTTAAATTGATGGCTTTTCTTCGAAAAGTCCTTGGAAGTTTTCGGTGGGACGTGAAAATTCCACAGTATCATCATTGGTAATAATTTGCTGATCTTTATCCGAAAAGATGCGATGATCCCTCCCATCTCCATCCACTTTTTTCAATTTTCAAAGAAATAATCATCTTTTTCGTTGATATAATCACAAAGTTCCAGTAAAGAAAATGTCTTCCCCGTCTGACGCGGAGCATGAAGAATAAAATATCGTCAATTATCTATAAAATGCATAATTTCAGCCTGGTTAATTCGCTTCAAAGGATCAATCATATAATTATTCACTGATACTACAGGTCCTGTAAACAATAAAGGGCTCACAAACGCTAAAAAGAAAGAAAGTGTCAGTTGAGAAACCTTAAGATATTTCACAAAGTGAATTATCAATGATCCTAAGATAAAACATGACGTTTTAAAAAAGACTCAAAAGGGATTGGTTTTGACAAGACGAAACCCCGTGTGATTGCTGTAGTGGTAGTCGCTGCCACTCCATCCGCAACGAGTAGCAACTCTACAGGAATGGTCACCCCAGCCCCAGCCTCCTCCACGTGCCAAACGACGAGTATAGCTTGTATTATCCGGCCTTCGGTAATAGGGATCAACTTGTGAATTTCTTGAGTATGGGCACCAGTTATCACTACACATTTCACATACATTTCCACTCATATCATGCACCCCATAACCGTTTGGTAATTTCTGCCCGATAACTTGTGCATGTTTCCCGGTTCCATCTTCAACATCACTGTTCTTGAAATACCAGGTATAGCTCTCCAGCAAGTCTATATCAAAGGTTCCGGCATATTTATAATCTTGCCCCCCTCGCGCGGCGTACTCCCATTCTGCCTCCGTTGGCAATCGATACCCATTGTTATCTGGATAATTGCTCAATCGATAAGTTTTGAAAGTTTCATCCCAAACATAAGCTTCTGAAATTTCCTCTTGTCGGCTCAGCCAGTTGCAGTATTCAACAGCTCCCCACCAAGAGATATTCACCACCGGCATTTGAGCATAATTAAGGGGAAGGTTTTTGATGACCCAGCTTGTTTCGTTATGATCTATTCCCGAATGTATGTTGTTGTCAATACCAATAATTCGTCTGCTTTCAATATAACCATTATTACCACATAAAATAACCCCTGTATCATTCAGAAACTGAACGAACTCTGCATTAGTGACCTCAAACGTACCGATATAATAGTCATGGGTAAGTGTTACGTTATGTACAGGTTTTTCATTACTATTGCCTACATCGTATTCATCTCCCATCTGGAAAGTTCCAGCTGATATAGGAATCAATCGTATCCCATTTCCAGTTGTAGTTGTGAATGTTCTTTCCTTGCTTTTTTTTGACGTGCCGTTTTCTAAAACAGCTTCAATTTGCCACTTGTAACAAGTTCCAGCCTTTAATCCTGAAAGAGAATATTTTGTTTCCAGAGTAGGAAATTGATCAACAGGATATCCTTCTTCTGTATTCTCGGCAAAATAAACCCTGTATTCTGAGATACCTATTGAAGAACTTCTTGAAAATACGGCATTTCTAGCTGTATCATCAATGGACCAGGTTAGTTCGTAATCAACCGGGATTCCAATTTCACCATTTGCTGGAGAACCCAGCAAAACCTGATCTATATTCACAGTGTTACCCGTTCCACCAGCACTACCACAAGAAGCCATTATCAGTACAACAACCGTGAAAACAACAAAAAAAAAATTTGCTTCATTCTTCCATCTCCTTTATAAAATCTAAAAACAAATCAAATTCAGGAAAATAATTTCGCAGTCTGGAAAATACTTTCATTGGATTAAATTTTAAAGTTGATATCTTCAATTTCATTTTAGTTTGCAATATTCTGACCTATGGTTATAAAAAGATTGTAAGCTGTTTATAGTAAAAATGCACCCGAAGGTGCATTTTTTATCTTGTCAGAGTAACTTCAATTTCAATTCTGAATGGAGTGCCGTTATAGGTACCCGAAACAATTTGAAGCATGCGGATCAAATTTGAATTGAAAATTGTACCAGAAATCGTATACGTAAACAATTCGCCGTCTATTACCCTTTGCAAAACTCCTGAAAATGTGTTTTGATCTAAATCAAACATCACTGTCTCCGAACTTTGACTATCAGAAAAAATCAACTGATTGTCGACTTTGTTTAACCTCACATCGTAATTGATCTCTTCTGTGTACCCAAATGGTTCCGGGTAATTTCCGGCAGGTATTACGGCATGCCAATCACCAGTGATACTGTAAGTGGCCCCTCCAGTGCTTCCTGAACCACCACATGAAACGAATACAAAACAGCTTAAAGAAAGCAATGCGAGCAGCCATAAAGTCTTTTTCATTATAATTTCATCTGCCTTATTGCTTTCTGATCGTGAACGATTCAGATTCTGGGCCACTTGAGATCGTACCGGTTATCAGGCTTTCGCTTTGGATGGTCCCGGTAACATAATAGTTGATATAATCTTCGTAATATTCATCATAAACCTGAATATATTCTCCAAATTGATTACCTTCAAGCACAAAATCTTCTGAGAAACTCCCCCCCGGCAAATAGTCGGTTATGGTCGCATGAACAACGTTTCCGGTATGCGTTAGTTGCAGGTTGATTTGAATTTGCCCGACAATATAAATCCATCTTCCGGTGAGACTATAACCTCCTGAGCTACCACCGACACTCACACTACATGATGTGACCATTAACAAAGTGATTAACAACAATAAGAATACAAATAACTTTTTCATCTTTGTTTCCTCCTTTTTTGTTAAGTGAAATTCAAATTGATTTATACTTCTTCTGTTTTCTGTTTAGAAGTCTCACTAACCTCTATTAGTGAAAATTTATAGATTTCTCCTGAATTGAAATTCAAAACCTCTATAATCTGATCAAAAATCTTGGCTTTTTGAATTACCTTCAAATCGTGTATATCTTCGACTCTCTCCGAAATATTTGAAAACTCAAGCAAAAAATCGGCTGATACGTTAAAAAATTTACAAACTTTTTTGATAAAATCCAGATTTGGTTCAAGCAACCCCGTTTTATAACAACTTAAAAGATACTCGGAAATATTGAGATAATACGCTAACTTTTCAACTTTTAAACCATTTTCAATCATCAATTTCTCAAGAATCTCTCCAAATCGCTTTGAGTATTCAGTTTTCCCACATCCTAATAAGAATTCGACAGAAACGTTGAAATAGTTTGCCAATTTACAGATAATCTCTGTTTTAGGTAAATTTGAACCGGCTTCGTAACGAGAAATACTCCCGGCCTGAATACCTATCGCTTCAGATAAAATTTCTTGGGTAATTTTTTGACTTATTCTAAGTTTCTTTAACCTTTCTGAAAAGATATTCATATTTAAATCCTACCAATATGTTATTCAGTTTACAACAACAGATTTGTATAAAATTATTCATAAACTTACACAATCCAACACTTGTTTGAGAAATTCGAATTTTTTGTTAACTTCATTTCTGCTCTTGCTAAAAACACATGAATTTTATAAACTCTTTTCACTCACTCACAAAGTGCATGAAAGTAACAGTGGCTGTAACAAAGACTGAATAGGTTTTGGATACTGAGTCTCAAAAGGAGTCAAAAGGAACAGATTCCACCTGGACTTAATGACAGACAAAATAGAAAGCGCGGTATCCAAAGCCTCAAAAAAGAGGGAATTGGAACAACTCTTTTGAGAAGTAGATACAAGAGATTTCTGATCATTGAAAATGAGATAAACAATAGAAACGAGAAGCAAGAAGTGATTTTGAACATCAGGATTTAGTATGAGAAAATTTTCGAGATAGAATTCCTCTATATTTTCAAATATGCCTCCAAAATACTACTTGACTTTTTTCTCAATTGATGCCAAAATATTCATGTTGGTACTCTCCTTTTTTTGTAGATTATTGTTTGTTTGGTAGCTTCAATAATACTACTTTTGAGCACCGATTTTTCTCTTTTCGAGGACCTTTTTAGCTTTCTTCTCTTTATTTCTTTTTCGTTTCGCTTGTTTGTCTCATGTCGTAATGTTCACGCACATCATGAGTTTGAATTTTAAAACCTAAAAAGAACACATCCTATACTTCAACTAGTTTATCTTGTCAGAACGACTTCAAATGCCCATAAATAGGTTTCTCCGTCATAATAACCAATTATAGTTTCAAGCATTGTAATAAAATTCGAACTTTCAATGTTTCCGATAACAGAGAATCGGTAAAGCTCACCTCCTATTTCTCTGTCAAAGTTTCCGGAAAAAATTTTATTATCCAAATCGAATGTTAATGTCTCGAAACTTTGTGAACCCGAAAAAATTAATTGATTTTCATTTTTAGTTAGTGTTACATTTACATCAAACGCTTCTGTAGGTCCAAATGGACGATAATCTCCATCAGGGAAATTCATCTGCCACTCTCCATTAATATCAATCAACACATCTGACCAATCATTATCTGAACTTATATTGCAGGATGTCATCACCAGGGCTAACATGACTATTAAAACAACGAAATACTTTTTCATTTTTTCATTCCTCCTCATTATCCCAATCACATTCTCAATCATCAACTTTTCAACGTTCTCTTCGAATATTCGAGCAGCTGCAGTTTCACCACACTACATTTCTGTATATTCATGTCCACAAATTTACAGAAGTGTTTACTCGGTCTCTAATGATTTTTAAGATCCACTGGCATCATTCCCAACAGTTTATTAAAATTATTAACATTATTTTTTTCATCCAGGAAACACAAACATATCGGCTGCCATTTTCGTTCCCTATTATGATTGTAGCATATTCATTTGATGCTGTCAACATATTTTGCGTTTTTATATATTATTTTAGATATATATCAAAATGTTCTCCGAAATTGTGCACTCAAGCAATTCATTATAACAATAAACACTCAAATAACATTTTTGCGACCTGTTATCTTAGAATTGATTTTTTCCCTTTTTAAGTGTAGAATAGTGTAGAATCAGGGAAAAGAATTTTGAAAAATCAGAGGTGATTTTATCAAAAAGGAAAAAAGAATAGCTGTAAGGGTAACTGAAGAGGATAAATTGTTACTGGAGGCCGAAGCAAAAAAGATGGATACTAACATATCCAGTGTGGTTGCTTCAGCAATCGCACAGTATCTTGATACTGAAAAAGGCAATGGGTTATCGTATATAGACTTTAATTACACGATTTTCCCAAAGTTCATAGAGTGTTTCGAAGATAATGAGATGGAATTTATCACGTTATTATCTTCGCCAGAATTATCCTTGATGACGATGGTTGAAAGAAAAATTCCTTTTATATTTTTGTTTTTAGCAAAAAAGCTTAAGCCAAAGTGCGAACGAACGGATTCTGATTTTATAGAAGTAAAATTTTTCGTTGATCAATTAAAACAAAATGGCACTTCAATCTTTTCCGTTCAGATTAAATTTCAGAATGGAATATTGGAGAACAGTATGAAAATCATCAAAAACGATCAATCTGAAATTGATTTAACCGATTTAGAAAAGAAGATAAATGGTTTGATAACCGTTTACGAAAAAACTTATGAGGCTTTATCAGATGAAGAATTTTCACAATATATAACTAAATACAATTTGGGATACAAAGTGCTGCAGGATTACAGCAAAGCTATTGAAACAACATCATTTATTAATAATTTAAATAAATTAATTAAAGATCTTATGAGTAATGAAAGCAATTCAAATGCTTCCAAAAACAACAACAAAAACAATATCTTAAACCTTTTAGCAGAAAATCCGGGTATTTCACAAGCATCCTTTGAAGCCTTAATGAAAGATCTCAGGCGTTGCAATTTTGATCTGATGCCCGTTTCAGTTTTAAAGGATTCCGAAGCAGAAAGCTGTCTTCTTAATATGATCAAATATTTCAGTACTAACAAACAATACTCAGAGGCATATTATACTATTTCAGCTTTGATAAAGGAGTTCCCTAATAGTCTGAACATTGGTGACTATAATGATTTAAAAAATGAAATAGAAGATAATCTCACAAAGGCTGAAATTGACTTTCCTCAAAAGCGACCGATAAAAAAAGATCATACAACTTTATTAAAAGAAGGGGAAATAATCATGGCCGAAGGCGAAACAGGTGATTATCTATATTTCCTTTCAGAAGGGAGCGTTGAAGTGAAGAAAATCTCACAAGAAGGCGAGACTCATCTGGCAACTCTTTACGCACCTGATGTATTCGGTGAAATGGCTATAATCAGTGATCAAAGACGTTCCGCAACGATAGTGGCAAAAGAGGATGTAACGTTAACAACGTTGACAAAAGATGGTTTTCGACTTCTGTTTGAAGAAAAAGGTAATTTAAAAAAGATTGATAGTTCAGTTGCAAAGGTCATCAAGAAATTCAAGAATTCCGGCATACACGAGATGATATATCAGGCATTGTCAGACAGAATAAATAACACTGAAGCCCTTTATGTCGCCAGAGAAAAGTTTGATGATCCTCTCGAAAAACTCTATGTCCTCTTAGGTAAAGTGACTGGTGATTTTGTAGAAGAAAATGGTAAACTTTTTAAGTTTGATATTGAAGAACTTCTTCTTCTTGCAGATATTAAAACTAAGGGTTCTTCAACCAAAATTGACGGTAACTTCAGTTTAGCTGATCTTTTAAACAGAATTGATGTACCCTATCAGACCGCTGTCCATGAAAACAAAAAAATTTTCAGACTTCAAAATAATCGTCTGTTTTGCAGTGATGTTAAACAGCTGGAAAAAAGCTACAATGAAGTTATAAAAAAATTATTGCTGGAGAAAGCTACAAATGATGTGGAATGAGGTAATTTCAAACTTTGAATTAGCATCAAAAAATCCCCGCCTCTCGGCGGGGATTTTCATTTAAAACCTCTTACTTCATCAAATTCTTTTCATCAAAGATATCGTAAGGATATTTCAGAAGATATTCGTAATCTTTCGTCGTTCCTCTTTCGATGATGTCTTTCATGATAAAATAACTGCCTCTCGTTGTGAGCTTCTTTGTCTCATAATTGACATGGACAAGCCCAAATCTTTGTCCATATCCGCTGGCCCATTCGAAATTGTCAACGAGCGACCAGTGCAGATAGCCTTTGACTGGTACACCATTTTCTATCAGCCGTTCCACCATGTTCATATGTGAGATGAGATATGCCTGTCTGATACCATCCTTACTGTCTGACGTTCCGTTTTCCGTCACATACAGATCTACCCCATATCTCTCATAAAGTAATTTCAATGTGTTATAAAGTCCTTCGGGATAAAATTCCCAGCCGAAATCACTGGTAACCCTTCCATCGCCGGAGAAATCATTCGGCTTGCAACCCTGTCCGTAATTGGAAAGCGCCTTGATTTCGCCATCCTCTTTCTTGAGTACAGCACTTCTCGAGTAATAATTCACGCCAAGGAAATCCATCTTATCCTGTACCTTGTCGAGATATCTTGAGAGTTCATGAGCCGTTGCCTCTTTAACCGCTTCTTCATCTCCCGTTGCGATTCCTATCGCATAAATACAGCCAACCGGTTTTGAAGTATGTTTTTTCATGGCATCGAAGGCGGCATTGTGTGCCTTTGCCTCATTATCCAGAACCTTTTCTTTGAGATCCGGTGCAATAATGCAGGGCGGGAATCCCATCTGTATACTGTTGTAAGGCATCGCAACTACGTTTGGTTCATTCTGTGTTGACCACATATCAACGAGATCATCAATCTGAGTTGTCATAAAGGCGGCATATTTCTCAAATTCATGAATGGATCTTTCATCGACCCAACCTGCACTTGTCATGTCTCTTTCTCTGTTCACCTTTATCGGGTCATGAAGCCAGAGCGGAAGCGTAAAATGACTGAGGTTTACCATGAGGGTAATCCCTCTGTCTTTGATATCCTTCATGATCTCTCTGTAATGGGCAACAGCTTCCATATCGGCTGCAGCATTCAGGTCTTCAGTTGTTTCAATTCCAAACGTTGCCTTCGGGAAAATTCGTGACCATTCCACACCTATTCTGAGCATATTCATTCCGGCATTCTGTGCCAGGTCGTGGAATGTTTTGTAGTTGTACCAGTAATCACAACCCTGAGCTGGGTCGTCCCCGGATACAACACCATTCTCCGCATTCAGTTTGTCTCTCGTCCAGACAAACCAGTCCGTGTTGGGGTCAACTGCCTTTCCGCTTCCCATCTCAACCTGAAAGCCGGCTGTTGAGGCTCCGTAATAAAAATCCTTTGAAAACATTTCATTTCCTCCATTCTGTGCCCCCTTTCATGGGTGGTTGAAAGGGGACTTATAAGTCTCAGCAAGACTTCCATGTTTAGGGACTATGGTTTTATTTCAAATTGTACGACTTTGTTAATGACTTCCACTGAGTCAATTTTTGCTTCG
>Ga0116162_10001743_pt1 | contig 13991 bp, 11 predicted proteins | sample AD_UKC105_MetaG_FD_89875 | JGI IMG/M metagenome (GOLD analysis project Ga0116162, IMG submission 89875) | Active sludge microbial communities of municipal wastewater-treating anaerobic digesters from Hong Kong - AD_UKC105_MetaG | ecosystem: Engineered > Bioreactor > Anaerobic > Digestate... | reverse complement strand
TTCTCACCAGCGCAGGTTAAAAATCGTGATAAGGCTGATAATACAAGGAACAGCAAGTGAGTGGTGAGGGAGCATACTGTTGCGTATGTGACCGATCCCGAATCGCCGCTGTGACGCAGTAGGCTTGGCCTTATCGAGGTTTTCCGGATTTCTCTGTGAGAAAAAATCCGGGTTAGTTCTTCGTATCCAGCCCCAGCCATGGTGTGCCGCTCGTGTACCCGTTCTGCTGAGCAAGGTAGTCCCAGTGCGCTGTTGCTATGGTCTCGAATACTGTGTCGATAAAGACATTGTGTTTTCTTGTGTCGATGAACTTGAGGAAATTCCTGCATTTGTCGCATGTGAAAGCGGTGTAGGGGGATTCTTCATCCGTCATCAAGTATTCAATAGTTTCCTGATCTTCGTTCCCGCAGAAAGTGCATTTCAACCTTTTGTAAAGCCATGAGCTTTCACACGCACCGCAGACAAGGTGCCTGAACCCTTCTTCCTCGATCAATTTCGCAAAAAGAGGTTTCCCGCCGCAAACAGGGCAGGTTGCTTCATAAGAATTTTCCTCCGGATCAAGCCTCGATCTAGCTATGCTGAGAATCCTGTCCATATATCTGCGCAGGGTCAGGAACGAAATAAAAACCATCTGCGCGGAAACAGGTCTGTCAACTTCGATCGAGCCTGCTTTTCCGGCGGCGGCAAAAACCCTGAAGGCTCTCACAAGTGATTCAACAGCATTCTCGTCGTTCGTGTCAGGGATATTTTTTACATCGTCTGCCGTCTCTACATTATCCACGAATACTTTGCATATTTTTTTGAACAAAGGAACTGCGGCAGCAAAATCAAGATCGGCATCCACAAGATCGATGAAAGGAAAAGGGCCTTTTGCGGCGGCTTCCGGTACATCGATAACAGTATTGAATTCATCAGGATCAAATTCCTCGTAAGCATCAAGGACAAAGGAATACAAATCAAGGGGTTGTATGAGATCCTCTCTCTTTTCTCTGAGGATTTTCATCTGGTGTCTCAAATCGTTTATCTGATTGCTGTCCATTGTAATCTCCCGGCAAATGGTTTCCCGAATTATATAATCAATAGGCGGAAACCAAAAGTTGAAAAGACAATAAAAAGGGGCGGTGGAAAACCCGCCGCCCCGAATTAATCAAAAGCAAACCGAACTCAGGTTCGGAATAATTTCGAAAGCCCTTTCGCCGCTTTTTTCGGGTTCAGCACATCGCGGCGCGAGGCATACTTTTTCTGTGAGTGATCCGCGGAAACAAGTCTTTCCGCGAATTTTTCCTGCTTCTGGTGAAGCAGGTAAATGAACGACACATCTTCATAGTCCGGGTGCAGGTGTGCATCCGGGAATTTGGTCTTGATTTTTTCGAGCCGTTCCTTTGCAATCTTCAAAACTTCTTCCCGTTTACCGAAAACGAGCGCATCCGTCGGACACGTAGTGACACAGGCGGGCTGGAGACCGTTGGTGATGCGGTCAATGCAAAGAGTGCATTTCACGTATGGGCTTCCGGGCGCGGCCTGTCTTGGAACATCATAAGGGCAGGCGTACTGAAGATCTTCTATCACAGCGGTTTTGTCTGTGTAGACAACAGCACCGGTCTCTGTCTGAAGGATTGCGCCTTCGTCGAATCCGTCTCCCATAGCTTTACATGGAGCATCTATGCAATGGCGGCAGGAATCTTTAAGATAAGTCCAAACAATTCCGCCTACGGCTTTCGGGTCTTCTGTTTCGGTGAATCTCATCACCGTTCGGGTGTTTGCCGAGAGGTCGGGCGGGTTTTCGTGCGAACCCCGGTTTCTGGTCTTTTCAAGCTTGTCCTGATTCCAGGTTTTGCATGCTGCCTGGCAAGCCTTGCAGCCTATGCAGCGCGAAGAATCAAAAAGTTTAGCATATGCCATTCCGATCACCCCTTCCTCTCGATATTTACCATGAATGCCTTTGATTCGGGAATCATGGTATTCGCATCGCCGACCGTCGGGGTCAGCAGGTTGGCGCTGTCTCCGCCGTCTTCGGGAGTACACCATCCGTAATGCCAGGTTGTCCCTACCTGATGAACTGTCTGGCCGTTGATCTTGAACGGTTTGAACCGGCTCGTAACCATCGCCACTGTCTCGATCTGGCCGCGAGCTGATTTAATGATGACTTTATCGCCGTTATTTATGCCTTTGAGCTTCGCGAGTTCTTTGCTGAGCTCAACAATGTTCTGGGGCTGCAATTCGATAAGCTGTTTGTTCCAGCGTGTCATGAGACCTGTCTGCCAGTGCTCCGTGACGCGGTATGTCGAACAGATGAAGGGATATTTCGGGTCGCAGGTCATATAAACGTCTTTGCCGGCGCCTTCTCCCTTTTCGCTGAACAGCTTGATGGTCGGGTTGATTCTCTGCGAATTGAGCAGGTTCTTCTCGACCGGGCATTCCAGTGGCTCGTAGTGTTCCGGGAACGGACCTTCCGCGAGTCCCGGTCCGAATATTCTCGCAACGCCCTCGGGTTTCATGATGAACGGTAGGCGGGTTCCTTCCTGTGACATGGGTTTCCAGCCACCGTCCGGCACATCGCCTTCCCACTTCGCGCCGTTCCACTTGACTACGGGATGTTCCTTGTCCAGCGGCATGCCGTCGAGATCGACCGAAGCGCGGTTGTATATGATGCGGCGGTTGACGGGCCAGCACCAGGACCATCCTGAATGGAGTCCGATGCCGGACTTGTCTTCGTTGTTACGGCGGGCCATCATGTTGCCGTCTTCAGTGTAACTGCCTGAATACAGCCAGTTGCCCGAGCATGTGCTGCCGTCGTCGGCAAGCTTGGTGAAGTTTGCCACCAGTTTGCCTTTATCCGGCCCCGACATATATCTGCCGTTGATCTCCTGTGCGATCTTGTGAGTGCTCAGGTGACCCTTTTCATCGTAGAAATCCCATGAAAGATTGAGGATGGGATCAGGGAACGCGCCGCCTTCGCTCTTGTACATCGCTTTGAGGCGTTTGAAGAGATCATCTATCATCTCGCCGTCGGGCCTTGATTCGCCCATCGGTTCCTGCGCTTTGTATCTCCACTGCCCCCATCTTCCGCTGTTGGTAATCGAACCTTCCTTCTCGACCGAGACACAGCAGGGAAGCATGAAAACTTCGGTGCCTATTTCCTCGGGTTTCATTCCCGGGCCTTTCCAGAATGAACCGGTTTCGTTGTCGAATATATTGACGTTAACCAGCCATTTGAGTTTGCCGAGCGCGTTCCGGGTTTTGTTCGAGTTCGCGCCGCTGCATGCCGGGTTCTGTCCCCACGAGAAGAAACCTTCAAATTTGCCCTTGCTCATCTCGTCGAAAATTGTCAGCCAGGAATAGTTCGCTCCCGCATCGAGCCTGGGCAGCCAGCCGTAACCGAAATCGTTCTCTTTTGTGGCGTTGTCGCCATAAAACGCTTTCAGAAGGCTTACCGAATATTTCGCGTAATTGCCCCACCAGTTTGCGCTGAGCGGGTCCTTGGTGGTCGGCGTGTAAGCCTTGTTATATTCGGCCAGAGTCGGCAGGGTGGCGTTCGGGGTTTTAAGATAACCCGGGATAATGTGGAAAAGCAGGCAATGGTCGGTTGAGCCCTGAACGTTGGACTCGCCGCGCAGCGCATTCACGCCTCCGCCGGCAATTCCTATGTTGCCGAGAAGAAGCTGAATCATCGCCATCGTGCGGATATTCTGTGTGCCGACGGTGTGCTGAGTCCATCCCATCGCGTACATGATGGTTCCGGATTTGCCCTTTGCGCCTGTTGTCGTGTAGGCCTTGTAAACATTAAGCAGATCCTGCTTGTCTGTTCCGGTTATCTTGCAAACCGTATCAATGTCATATCGTGCATAATGCTTTTTGAGAAGCTGTATGACACTGTTCGGATCGCTCAGCGATTTGTCGCGGATCGGAACTCCGTTTTCATCCACCTGGTAGCTCCAGGTGCTCTTGTCATACTTGCGTTTCTCGGGATCGTAGCCGGAAAACAGACCGTCGGTGAATTTGAAGTCCTTATTAACAAGGAAAGCGCCGTTGGTGTAATTGGCTACATAGAACTCATTATAGAGCTTGTTATCAAGGATATACTTTATCATGCCGCCGAGGAACGGAATGTCCGAACCTGATCTCAGGCGGGCATAGATATCAGCCTTGGAAGAAGTTTTTGTAAACCTCGGATCAACATTGATGAGGGTAGCCCCTCTGTCCATGGCTTTTGATACCCATTTAAAGGAAATGGGGTGATTCTCGGCAGCATTGCTGCCCATGATGAGGATGACATCACTGTTTCGAAGATCGACCCAGTGGTTTGTCATTGCACCTCGGCCAAACGACTCTGCCAGAGCCGCTACAGTGGCTGAGTGTCATATGCGGGCCTGATGCTCGATATAAGCAAGGCCCAACCCCCTTAAGAATTTCTGATAAATGTAACATTCCTCATTGTCCATGGCTGCGCTTCCGACAGAAGCAATACCCTCGGTGCGGTTAACAACCTGGCCGAGCGCGTTCTTTACGGCGAAAGTGCGGTCGCGGCTTTCCTTGACCCGCTTTGCAATTTCATCGAGGGCCCAGTCCCATGTTACTTCCTTCCACTCTTTAGCGTTGGGTGCGCGGTAAAGCGGTTTGGTTAACCTGTCGTCGTTGATCGCCAGGTGATAAAGCGACGCTCCCTTGCTGCAGAGCGAACCCCGGTTGATCGGAGCATCCGGGTCGCCCTCAGTGTTGATGATCTTTCCACCGGCACTGTGAACGAGAATGCTGCATCCAACCGCGCAGTAGGGACATATAGTTGTGGTTACTTTAGCCTTGCTTGTGCGAAGCTCTGCCGCGTATGCGCGTGTTCCATTTAAACCGAACCCCACGCTGCTTATGGCTAAACCGGCAACTGTTGCCCCTGAAACTTGCAGAAATGTTCTTCTGGTCAGTTCCATAATCAGGTGTTCTCTCCTTCCTTGTGAATATTTAAATTTGTATTCGCGTTGTTAATTCACTTGAAAATTTATAATCAATTGCAATGTGTGTCAAGTTTAAATAATAAACAACCATAATTAATGTCAAAACAGACATAATTAACTTGTTATGGCGCGATATTCATAAATGCTATCCCGGCTATAGAATAATGCTATATGGGCTATAAAAACGCTTTTTTATAAAGGTTTTATCGTGCACCTAAATGTTTTAATCCATTGATTAAGCATGTTTGCGGCAATAATAAATTGCATTGTAGATATGAAGATATAGTGTCTGAGCGTGATGTTAATAAATAAAAATATATTAATGATAAAGCGCCGGGCTGTTATGAGGCCGTATAGCAGGGTGTTTATAAGGGCATGCCAGAAATGCTTTTATGTGAAATATATCACTATCGGCAACGACTGCATTTGTATTCTATTTAGAGAATGTCTGTTTTGCCGGATAAGCGCAATATAACGGAATGCAGTTGCCGTATAATTGCCGGAAATATGGTTTTTTATGTTTATATCTTAACATGTTGTTGGAAAATAATAATTATGAAATCGGATTACCGGTTTAATTTGCCGGATTTTCTTGCCGGAGCCTCTAAGTTTGATAATATCGCCGTAACGATCAAATCTTGATGACTTTAAAATTGAATTCGTTCGATCCGACGCGCACATGGATTATATGATGGTAATTATTATCGGTATATGTGTTGAGCTTGCCGCCGCCGCCGCCTGAAACAATGTAGTGAATTCCGTTCTTCTCGTAATGGCCGTGGTGGTGTTCATGGCCGGTCATGACGGCAGTTACCCCGCCTTTTTCTATCATCGGCGCGAACCTGTTGTCGGGATCTTTCATGGGAGTGATATATTTACTGTTCAGATAACCGGGCGGTCTGTGCATGAAGATGAACTTTTTCAGGTTTGTATCAAGAGCTTTTTCAAGGAAGTTGTATTCATCGTCCGGCAGGATGTGGTTGGCGTTATCCAGGAATATCATTCTGGCCGGTCCGGCGTCGAAGAAGAAAAATGTTTTTCCGAATCTTTTTTTCCATTCGTTGTTGTCACTGTAATCGCTGAATGACGTGTCGTGGTTTCCGATAGCGCAGACGATCGGCATGTCGAATTTTTTCATTGCCGAGAAAAAACTTTTAAAATTCCTGGGATCGCCTACCTGGACCGAGTCGCCGCCTATGATTACGAATTTCGCGCCCAGCTCATTTGCTTTGTTTGCAATTGTCTTGACGGTTCTTCTGTCGTCGAAAGGTATGTGTGTGTCCGCGCAGAATACGAACTCGAACGGATCCGGGACGGGCTTCTGAGATATGCGTTTTATCATAAATTCGTTGAAAGACAACTTTTCATTCTGCGCTGTTGCCGGATCGATGAAGAGAATGGAAGGAAAGCTGAAAGCTATCCCTGCTGCGGCAGCGGCGCGTAATAGTTCCCGTCTTGTCAGTTCCATGTCATTTTTCCTTAAGTTATTTGAATTTGCTGCTCTATCCTGAAGCCTTCATATGTGGCGGCTATCCTTGTTGTTCCGGGTTTGTCGGCATCAAGAATCCAGCCATTCAATTTTCCGGGGCCGGATGTGATTTTCAATTCCGGTTCTATCCCCAGAAGCCGGGCGTCTTTTGCTATGCCGTTGACGATAATCGGTTCCTGCGATCCCGCGGGAATTGTGTTTCTGGGTTCGCAGAATTCTATTTTTTCAATCTCACTTTTTTCATAGTACATATGAATGGTATAATCTCTTATTCCTTTATTGTCAACAAATATATGCGCGAAACCGACAGCGCTGTCGTTTGTATGCGAGGGCCGCGAGCCGCCGCCGCCGCCCAGCCGCAGGTGCGTTATTCCGTCTATAACTTTGCGTTCGGGGCTGTGAATGTGGCCGTGGCATATGTATTCCACTCCCGATTCCTTGAACATCGTCATCATTCTCTCGACTTCCTGTTCTCGCACTTCAAAGCTGGTTCTCGGGATATACATCGGGTCCATCATGCTTCTTTTGCCGTATACCGGGAAATGAAAGAACGCCACCCTGTGCTTTGCCGGCTTTTTGAGCTCGCCGTCGAGCCAGTTCCATTGGGCCTGAGGCTTCGACCCGTCCATCGTCAGGGTTGCGTTGTTGTATTTCTGGGCGTTGTCCAGCAGCAGGAATTGCGTGTCATGAATAATGAAGCTGTAATAAAGGTCGCCGAGATGCTTTTTGTACAGTTTTGTATCGAGATAGCTGTCGTGGTTTCCTATTGTAGAAAAGAGAGGCATTTTAAGTTCGGCTGTTCTTTCTACGAAGACATCCCACTGTTTTTGCTCGTCAACGTCGATATTATCGCCCGCGTCGATCGCGAACAGCGGCGCTCTCAGGTTTGTGTGGTTTCTTACCCGCGCGAAATGCTCTTCCGCCTCGGGGTCGCCAAGGTGTGTATCGCTGAACGTTATAAAATTAAGCCTTTCACCCGGAAGGGGGGCGTAGCTCGAACTCAAAATAATGTTGCCGGGCCCATCGAGCAGAAGCTCCGCTTCTATCCTTGTATCTGTTTTGTTTATGTTTTTGAGCTGCTCGCAATCGATCTGAAGTTGTCCGGCCCTGACATTTATGAGTTCAAACCGGATTCTTTCCGGCGATGATTTCCCGGGCATTATTTTAAATGAAGGAGATAGAGATGTTGCTCTCACCTGGAGGAGACCGGGTTCTTTGAACCTTACGAATCCTCCCCTGGTGGCAATTTTGTAGTCTTCCGCCGCGTTTGCGAATATTGCGTCTGCCGCTGATAATGCCGGACCTGCTATTAATCCCGCGCCCGCGCCTCCTAGCAGTTTCAGAAATTCTCTTCGGGTTGTTCTATTCATCTGTTACCCTCAATCAACTCTATATTAATAATATTTTATAAAAACTAATTTTCAATTTAACCATAATCTTACGATATAGATCAATTTATTATCGAGAAAATCAGAGTGTCGCCTGCCCGGTCGAGCAGCCTGAACTTATCCGGATGCCCGAGAGCCCATAAAGTTTCCTGGGGCAGAAACGAGTTCGGGGGGATTCCTGTCGGAAGCGATTCCTGTTCCGCCGCCTTAATTTCCTCTTCCCTCAGTTTTTGTCCGAAATCAATCTCCCTCGATACGACAAGGAGGTTGATTCTTTCTTCACGGAGCCCGGCGTACCATGATTCGAAGGAGCCGTTTCCCCTGAAAACGTGGTTCAGCCCGACGGAAGATTGCAGTCGCGGGGCGGGGGTTCTCCCCCGTGATTCTTTTTCGTAATCATGAAAAGCGAAGCCCGATCTGCCGTCCGTGTTGACATAGACGACCCGGTTTTTGAGCATGTTCCCGTATAGCCCGTAGGGCGCGCAGTTTCCGGAGTAGGCGATGCTCACGGGCTCTTTGATGCGGGAGAGGGATTTCCATGACCGGGCGAGATAGTGTCCGGCGTACCAGTCATATCTGTGCCGGAGCATATGGTCGGATTTCAGCGCGGTGAAAATGCCGAGCGAGGCGGCGAAGAGCATGAAAGGGATGACGGCCCGGGCGGGTTTCGATTTTATCAGGATGTAAACGGTCGCTATGCCAAGCCCGAAAAAGATGATTCCGGCAAGCGCGGGGACAAAAGCGTCTGCCGTCCAGCCGGTTCCGTTTATCGAATTAAAAGAATCGAGCCAGAAATTTACTGTTCTGCCGAGCGGCTTCCAGCAGCCCGCCACGGCGCCGGGGACGAGCAGCCACCAGCCGGTTTTCCAGCCCGATTTCTCCAGCAGCAGGGCCGAGAAAATGAATATCAGGAATATTCCGGGAATTATGAACCGTGTATTATTAAGCGTATTATAAGGATTTACATACCAGAAAATTATCAGTATTACCGGGCCGAGACCGATGGCGTAACGCGAAAACCACTTTTCCCCGGGCGTCATGATGCGCAGTATAATCATCGATAGAAACAGGATTGCGGCGGGCAGGGCGGCTGCGAGGGGATATTTTTTCATGGCATGGAACCGGAACGATTCCGACCCGAAGGACTGATCGAAGGCCCCGCTGGAGTTTATGGATATTAACAGTGCGCCCAGCACGAAAATTCCCGTTGCCGAGAGAACTGTTCTTCCGTTGCCGCCGCCTTTTTTCAGTACGGTTACAACCAGAATCACGGAAAGTCCCATAACGAACCACACGCCGAAGCCCGAGATGATAACTGATTCATAAAAAGCCAGGAGTGAAGATGTATCCACATGCAGGTACGAGTTGAACATGGCGGCTCTGCCGTATGCGCCGTCAAAGATATTTATTCCGAAGAGTTCCAGTCCAAGCGGATAAAAGGGCGAACCGGTAATGAAAAGGTTTCTCAGGTACCAGAAAGCGCCTGTCAGGAAAGCCGTTGCCGTAAACACTGCGATTGAGGCAACCCTTTTTTTCCTGTCCGCAGTCCCGCAAAACAATAACGGCAGAAGTAATACTATGAATATTACGCCGAGATATTTTGAGCCCGCAGCGATGCCCGCGGCAAGCCCGGCGGCGGCTGTTTCAGGAATTGATATTTCCGTGTCTTTTTCAGGGAGCAGAAAGGATACGGCAGCGAGAAAAAAAGCTGCAAAGAAAAGCTCTATTCCGAACTGGTGAAGCTGGTTGAATGTTACCGGCGAAAGTCCCGCGGCGGTTGCGGCTGCTGCAGCGGGATGATGATGTAGCCCGGCTCGTATGCCGATCCTGTATGCTGCTGCTATTGCGATGAAGAGCGAGACCGGCTCAAGAAGCCCGACGAGCAGGTCGTCGTGCAGCGGGAGCATGAGCCACAAATACGCAAGTTCGCCGTTTGCCGGGTAGTATGACGTGGCCTGGTCCGGGCTCAGGGTGTGGACAATGAATATGCTGCCTGATTTGAGCCATTCCGCCGGAAAAAAGAGGTGGTCCAGGAATGCGTCCGTCGGCGCGGGCGGCATGATGATCGCAAAACTGCCCACGATCAGAACTGCACAGAAAAATACGACCGAAATAACCGTGAAGGAAAGAGAGGGTGGTTTTTCTTTTTTGCGAGGGGCTGTTTTCTGCGGATTTCTCCGTCCTTTTCTTCGTGTGAAATACCACACGATGACGAAGACGGCAGACTGGAACGCGAGTATCCACTCTATGCTTATTTTCCCGGATATGCCCGTCAATTGAAGAGAAATGATGATGAGCGAGACAGAAAACACGGATGTTGCCAGAAACCGGCCCGATCCGCTGTTATTGTCTAAAAGACGACCGGCCAGCATCCAGCCGGAAAGAAATACGGTCAGGTTGAGCAGCAATGCGACTGTGATGGAAAAGCTCAAAGACTGGCTCATGAATTGAATTATATATTAAAAGGGATGGCGATTGAACACGCCCGTGAACAAGAGGGCGGTAGTGGTTCGACTTTCGTTCAGGCAACGATGTTAATGTTCTGTCCGACACCGAGACTTTCGAGCAACTGGGCGGAAGCATCTTCAATGCTCTGAAGCGTCTGAAGCAATACATAAAGTCCCGCGTTCTGCATCGTCAGGGCCTGCGATAAAGCCGCTGTCTGATTTGCTGATTCTACATTGCCGATATCCATAACAAGCTCCTAAATAAGGATTACTCATATTATCGGCATGAAGAGGAGATATCTTTAATACGGGGGGAAATAAAATCAGCCGACCCTGCCGGGTTTCGGCACATCCGTCTTTTTCCCTATTAATTCAAGGTATTTTTCGCACATGGGCGAATCTATGTTTTCGAGAGCGTTCTCGATGGGTTTTTTCAATTGCGGCGGGCAGTTTCTGTGGAGTTGAATGAGAGGAATTGCAGCCACTCTTGCCCTGAGCCGCCCCAGGGCTTTCACTGCTTCAGAAATAACAATCGTATCCTCGTCCTTCAGCGCCTGGACCAGTGCCCATGCCCCCTGTTTGCCGCCGACCGACTCGATGATTCTTACAGCGTGGAGCCTCACATACGGGTTGTCGGAAAACTTGAGCCTGACGGACAGCTCTTCGAGAGACAGGTCTTTCGGCGAGACGGAATATTCATTTTCCGCGGCGGGCCGGATATGTTTTTCTTCAGCTTTTTTCTTCCTCTTTTCATCAAGAGCGCGGGATTTGAGGAATTCATAAGCGGCGGTGATTTTTTTGAAAGTATCGACCGCCATGGGATCGTTGTGGTTGACATCGGGATGCATTTTGGAAGCTTTTTTCCTGAACGCCCGCTTGAGTTCGCCAAGGTCGGCGTTTTCCCCGACGCCCAGCATTCTCCGGCAATGTTCCGCCCTGTCGATTCCCATCAAACCGCCGCCAGTTCATTCAGGTATATGCTCATTGTCTCGATCGCGGTTCTGATCTGCTGAATGTCGTTCCCGCGGAGCACGTTTTCGATATATTCGATCAACTCCTGGATTTCCATGCGATCGGAAAGCTGTTCTTCCGAGTCTATTCGATCACGGATTTTTGTAAGAAGCAGTTTCGCCTGTTTTATCAGCAATTGCCTGCCCAGAAACAGTTCGTCTTCCTCGCGGTGCGCGGTTGCTTCCTGGAGGATTTTTTCGATCTGCTCGTCCGTGATGCTGTCCGAAGCGTTGATTTCGATTTCGTTGCATTGGCCCGTGTTCTCGTCCCGCGCCCGAACATGAACGATGCCGTTGACATCAATGTCGAAGATAACTTCGATCCTTGGGGCGCCTTTTTCATCGGGCGGAATTCCGTCGAGAGCGAATTTTCCCAGCGAATAGTTCTGGCTCGCCCTTGCGCGTTCTCCCTGGAGAACATGGACTTCAACGGAGGTCTGCCTGTCGCTGACTGTTGTGAAAATGCGGCTCTTGGTCGTGGGGATGCAGCTGTTGCGATCTATTATCGGTATGAACACATCGTTTTCTGTTTCTATGCCCAGGGTAAGCGGAGCGACATCGACCAGAACGAGCCCTCTCAGATTCCCTTTCATAACGCCCGCCTGGATCGCGGCGCCCGACGCGACGCATTCATCCGGGTTGACATTGCGCATCACGCGGTTCGGGAACCTGTCTTCGAGAAGTTTTTGCACCACCGGGATTCTTGTCGAGCCTCCGACGAGCACCACTGAGTCGATCTCGTCGTGTTCCGTTCCGGCATCGTCTAGAGTTGCATCGACGAGTTCGAAAATTTCATCCATGTAATCGTAGATCAATTCTTCGAACTTCTGCCTCGTGATAGTAAGCTCGAGGTGTTTCGGGCCTTTTTCGTCTGCCGAAATGAAAGGCAGATTAATGGAGGTCTGGTTCGCCTCGGAAAGTTCTTTTTTCGCCTGTTCCGCGGCGTCGATAACTTTCTGCAAAGCCATTCTGTCTTCGTTAAGATTTATGCCATGTGATTTCCGGAACTCCTCGCAGATGAAATGAACAAGCCGGGCATCAAAATCGTCGCCGCCCAGACAGTTGTTTCCCCTTGTCGCGAGAACCTCATAAACATCATCGGAAATATCGAGTATGGAAACATCGAAGGTGCCGCCGCCGAGATCGAAGACGAGGATCTGGCCCTGTTCTTTTTTCGATAGACCGTAGGAAAGAGCGGCGGCTGTAGGTTCGTTGATAAGCCTCATCACGTTCAGGCCCGCGATTTCTCCGGCGCGCTTCACCGCCTGTCTCTGCCCGTCGTTGAAATACGCCGGAACCGTGATGATCGCCTCTGTTACGGGTTCGTCCAGGTAAACTTCAGCGCAGTCCTTGAGTTTGCTGATAATGATCGAAGCGATCTGTATCGCGTTGTATTCCTGGCCGTCGATGTCCATTCTGAAATTATCGCCGATGTTGCGCTTGACGGATTTGATGGTCCGCTCGTGATTGATCACGCTCTGATTTTTAGCTGCTGTTCCCACGAGCAGATCGCCTTCTTTCGTGAAGGCAACTACAGAAGGCGTGACACGCTCGCCGCGCTGGTTTGGAATTACCAGAGGCTCGCAGCCATCAAGAACACAAATTACCGAGTTGGTTGTGCCGAAGTCTATGCCGACAGCTCGACTCATAGATATCCTCCGGTGGTTCGGTCCGGATACATCCCGGGCATGAACCGGATAACTATAGGCATGGCGACTGAATTTAAAATAGCAAAGCACGCAAAAAAACTAATATTCGCAACTGCCTATAGTTAACTATATTATTACGGCCACATGTTTATGTAAAGAGGTTTTCCAAGTTTAGTTTGAATACGGGATATATACTGCTTGTCATAAATAAAATGGAACCCGGTGCGGAGCGTGGATTGCGGCGATTCATCGCCGCCTTGGTTTATAGTGTGCCGGGAATAAATTCCCGGCGATGAAAGCAAAAATGAATTTTCGCACTCCAAATAAACCACGCCTGATGCAACATTCATCGTTACGATGCTCTGCGTCGTAACGCGATAGCCGGGCGCTCTGCGCCCGAAGTTAGAGTGATATATGACGCGGAGCAGGGGAACGAGAAACACTAAGGTGTTTTGAGATTAATCCGTCCACGAAGTGAGCAAGTAAGAGGACAAAAAGCAGGCGGTGGCCACAGGGAGGGTGGCACCCACAACCAGTTTGTGGGTGGTCGCTGAACGGCATATATTAAGGAGTAGATTCCCGCTTTCGAGTCTGTTGAAAAATGTTGGCATAGAGAGTATGTCATCCTGAGCGCAGCGAAGGATCTCGCTTTTGGAGCTTATTATTGAGAGTCTTCGGTCGCAATATTTCCTCAGAATGACAAGCGGGGATTTTTCAACAGCCTTCTTCGCAGGAATGACAACAGACTCATTCCCCCGCGCGCCCGTCATTCCGGCATGCAGTCAGCCGGAATCCAGATAAGACATGCACACTTCAGCGGGAAATGCTTCATGCACAAAGAACGGCGCTTTGTACATGGCACAACAGATAATATTTTTTACATTAGCCCGGATTTCTCACAGAGAAATCCGGAAAACCGCGATAAGGCCAATCCTACTGCGTCACAGCGGCGATTCGGGATTGGTCACATACGCAACAGTATGCTCCCTCACCACTCACTTGCTGTTCCTTGTATTATCAGCCTTATCACGATTTTTAACCTGCGCTGGTGAGAAATGC
>Ga0116162_10001741_pt1 | contig 14014 bp, 8 predicted proteins | sample AD_UKC105_MetaG_FD_89875 | JGI IMG/M metagenome (GOLD analysis project Ga0116162, IMG submission 89875) | Active sludge microbial communities of municipal wastewater-treating anaerobic digesters from Hong Kong - AD_UKC105_MetaG | ecosystem: Engineered > Bioreactor > Anaerobic > Digestate... | reverse complement strand
TGTCTTTTAGGTTGAAAAGCCCTATTTCGGTTTTTAACATAAACAATACAGTTCCCAAAAGCCTAATGTTAAATTGCATTAACTTAACAGAAGGAACCTTTTATGAGGAAATGAATGTATGTAAATCCGGCAAAAAAAACACATAATTAGAATTATGAATAATTATATTCAAGAGTTAATACTAGATATAAATTATTGTGAAAACTTCTATGTTAATATAATCGAAAATTTAGTTGAATTGAGAAATTAAATGATTTGAAAGTAAACTTAAATTCAAGAGTATGAAAAGCAAAATCAAACAAATAAGCACTCTTGCTATGTCTGTGCTTATTTATATTTCAGCACAAGACGACGAAGGTATGTGGTTGATGCACTTGTTAAACAAGAATTATGATGACATGAAAAAACAGGGCTTGGAATTAACCGCAGAAGATCTGTATAGCCTTAATCAGCCCAGTCTGAAAGATGCAATTGTTCTTTTTGGGGGCTATTGCACTGGAGAAATAATTTCTGATAAAGGCTTGATTTTAACCAACCATCATTGTGGTTATCAATCCATACAGCAGCACAGCACTCTTGAGCAGGATTATTTAACCGATGGTTTTTGGGCAAATAGTTTTGAAGAAGAAATACCAACTCCGGGATTATTTGTAAGCTTTATGAGAAACATTAGCGATGTTACAATAGAAGTATCAGGGGATATACCGGAGAATATAACCGAAGAGGAAAGAAATAAAATCATTGCTAACCGCAAGAAAAACATAATCGATTCATTGTCGAAAGATGAGTTTTTAGAATATAAAGTTTATTCATTTTTCGAAGGCAATCATTATTATTTGATTTCTTATGAAATATATCGGGATGTAAGAATGGTAGGTGCACCACCTTCATCAATCGGACGTTTCGGACATGAACAGGATAATTGGGAATGGCCCCGCCATACACCAGATTTTAGTTTGTTTCGCGTTTATCAAAGTAAAGATGGAAAGCCGGCAAATTATTCACCTGACAATGTTCCGTTTCAACCCTCAAAGTATTTAACTATTTCAAAAGAAGGCTATAAGGAAGGTGACTTTACAATGACAATTGGCTATCCTGGAAATACAAGGCGTTATATGAGCTCATTCGAACTGGAAAGAAAAATTGGTATTGATAATGAAGTAATGATAAAAGCAGGCAGAGCATACTTGGATATTATTGAGCAGGATATGAAAGAATCAAATGATGTGCGTATCAAGTATGCCAGCAAACAAGCAGGATTAAGCAACGCCTGGAAAATGAGCCTTGAGCAAAACAAAGCCTTAAAAAAGCTTAATATTCTGGAACAAAAAAGAATTGAGGAAAATGATTTTGAACAGTGGATAAGTTTTTCCCCCGATCGTAAAAAAATGTATGGTAATGTTTTCTCTGATATAAAATCAGCCATTGAAATGGGGAATGACGATTACCAAGCACAGAAATATGCCAGGGTTTGCTTATTTATTGGTTCAGAATTTGTAATGCTTGCCAGCCGATTTGCCGCACTGCAAAAAAGGTTAGAAAGTAATACGGAGCCAGAGGTAGTTGATAAAACAGTAAAGTTTCTAAAAGAATATTCAGAAACGTTTTTTAAAGATTACCATCAGCCAACCGACATTAAGGCAACTAAGGTTATGATACAATTGTATCTCGAAAATACTGAGAAAAAATATCATCCCGATGCTTTGAAGGAGGTTAAAAATCTTGATCGGTATATTGATGGTATTTTCTCAAAATCAATATTCGGATCACAGGAAAAAGTAAATGCATTTTTAGAAAATCCATCGCTTAAAAAGCTTAAGAAAGATAAAGGCTTTATTCTAGCAAACTCTATTTATTCAAAATACCTGGAATTATACTCGTTGACAGATACTATGTACAATATTCTAAACAAGAATAACAGGTTATACGTTAAAGGTATTCTGGAAAAATCTGGAAATAAACCATTTTATCCCGATGCCAATGGTACTATGCGGTTGTCATATGGAACGGTTGGAGGTTATAGTCCGGCAGATGCCATTAACTACAATTACTTTACAACCTTCAAAGGTATGATAGAAAAGGATATTCCTAGTGATCCCGAATTTGGAGTTGACCCAAAGCTAAAAAGACTCTATGAGGCCAAGAATTTTGGAAATTATCATCAAAACGGAATAATGCCTGTTTGTTTCACTACCAACAACGATATTACCGGCGGCAATTCGGGAAGCCCTCTTTTAAACGCTAAGGGAGAACTAATAGGTATTGCGTTTGACGGAAATTCAGAAGCCATGAGTAGCGATATACAATTTGAGCCAAATATGCAAAAATGTATAAATGCCGATGTTCGATTCATTTTGTTTGTAATTGATAAATATGCCGGTGCTAAGCGGATTATGAATGAGTTAACTTTCTCAAAATAATTTAAACTTAAAATTTATGAAAACATTTTTAAAATTTACATTAAAAGTAATTGTAGTACATACAGTTACTTATACAATAGCAGGTATTATATCGTCAAATGCTAACGATTATGAAACTTTGTTTCAGGCGCCGATTATAAATAATTTTATGAGATCGTTCGATGAGCCTATTCTTATGTTCGGACCATTATTACAACCTATTAGAGCTATTTTATATGCCATTGTTTTATTTCCTTTTCGTAATTTCTTGCACCAACAGAGAAACGGCTGGCTGCTTTTATGGAGTTTGTTTTTAGGATTGGCAATATTTGGTACTTGTGGCGCTGCACCAGGTTCAATAGAAGGAGTTATATATACAAAATTGCCTTTTTCATTTCATTTAGTAGGATTACCTGAAATTACTTTACAAACACTGGTTTTTAGTATATGGTTAATTTACTGGGATAAAAGATTCAATAATAAATTAGAAAAAATAAGGTGACAGTATAAACCAGTTGATTTTTTAGATTATTTAGTGCGTTTCAAAGATTAAAATGCCCAAATTATTGAATTCTTTTGTAACGGAATTGTTTATTTAATTGATTTGTTATTTAACTAAAAAGGAAAATCAAAACATGGGCAGGCAAACTTATCAAAGTTACTTAGTAGAAAATATATGTAGCTTAATATATTTAATTTGAAATAGAGAATAATAGTTATTTTTTTAGTCAATAAAATAATTATATGATTAAAAATTTCATCATAACAGCCTTGCGTAATATTTTTAGGCACAAGGCCTATAGTATAATAAGCCTGGCAGGTTTAAGCATTGGTATAGCAAGTTTTGTGTTAATACTTATTTATGTTCAGCATGAGTTAAGTTTTGATACTTTTTTCAAAAAATCTGAAAGATTATACCGGGTTGGATTAAACTATGATATTGATGGAATTCAGTATTATTCTTGTTTAGATCCTGTGCCGCTTGCTAATGGATTAAAACAGGATTTTTCTGAAATTGAATGTGTTACCAGGTTGTATAATAAATATTTTTCGGGTGGTTATACATTTGTGCAATACGAAGATAAGTTGTTTAAAGAAGAAAAGCTTTTTTGGGCCGATTCTACTGTATTTAAAGTTTTAGGAATAGAGTTATTGTCCGGAAATCCTGATGAGGCATTAAAAAATACAAACTCCGTGGTTATTTCTCCCGAAACAGCAAAACGATATTTTGGAAATGATAATCCTGTGGGGAAAATGCTCAAATTCGACGATGGGTTTATTTACCAGGTAACCGGAATTGTTAAACCATTCCCTGTTAATTCGCATTTGCATTTCGATATGCTGGCATCTATTCACACCAACCAGCGCTTAATAAAGCATCCCGACTGGATTGATGTTAAGAATTATGTATATATTTTGCTTAAGGAAGGAGCCAGGATTGAACAACTCGAAAGCCAGATGGATGTTTTCCAGGAGAAACATCTTGAGCCTGAGATAAAATATATTACAAAATTGAGCTACAGGGAATTCAAAGAAAAAGGGAATAGTTTCGATTTTATGTTCGAACCGGTAAAAGATATTCACTTAAAAACCATCTTTGAGGGAGATACAGAACCACAATCTAATATAAAGCAGGTAGTAATTTTTGCGATTATCGGAATTATTATATTATTGGTAGCTTGTATTAATTTTATTAACCTTACAACAGCCCTTGCTTCTCAAAGAGCTAAAGAAGTTGGCGTGCGAAAAGTAGTTGGTTCAACAAAAAAGCTTTTAATTATTCAATTTCTTATCGAAACAAGCTTGTTGACAACAATAGCTGTGTGTATAAGTTTAATTTTAGTATATTTTAGTATTCCGGCTTTTAACGCTATTCTTAATTTAAAACTCCAATTCTCGGTATTTGTAAACTGGATATATATTCCTTTTGGGTTAATACTTATTGTTTTAGTAAGTTTCCTTGCGGGATTTTATCCATCTATTATCCTTTCATCGTTTAAAGCAGTTGATATAATGAAAGGTAAATTTACAAAAGGAAGATCCGGTAAAAACACACGATTTGCTTTGGTTCTTTTGCAAAATATAATATCAGTGCTATTAATTCTTACAACGCTTGTAATATATCTGCAATTGGATTTTATGCAAAATAAAGAGTTAGGATTTAATAAAAAGAATTTAATTATTGTACAACGGCCAAACCGGTTAAGAAATCAGGCTCAGGCTTTTAAAGAAATTATTGATAATAATCCGGATATACTAAATTCGACATACTCATATGGGGCACCTCAAATGGTTGTAGAATCAATGGTTTATTTCACCAAAGAAAAAGATGTAGAAGAAAGCTACACTGTCGATAGGTTTCCTTCCGATTTTGATTTTATAGATACCTATGAGATTCAGTTGTTGAACGGAAGGAAGCTTGATCGGGATTTTTCAACAGATTCTACTGCTGTAGTTTTAACAGAAACAGCAGTTAGAGTAATGGGATTAAATAATCCATTGGAAAAAGAAATTTATTATTCGTACGAAAAGGATGTCCCTTTAAAAATTGTAGGAATAGCTAAAGATTTTCATACCGGGCCATTACAAATTCCTATTCGTCCGACAATAATTATAATTAATCGCGATCGCCCGCCAATGTATTATATCGTTCGTTATAAGGAGTCGAAGGCAAAAGAAGCAATTGAATTTTTAAAGGAAAAGTGGAACGAATTTTTACCAGGTGAGGTGTTAGATTACCGGTTTTTAGAAGATCATATTAAAACGCAATATAAATCAGAAAATCAAGCTGGTTCTGTAATTTTTATTTTTTCTGTACTTGCCATTTTTATTGCAAGCCTGGGATTGTTTGGTATGTCATCTTATATGATTAATACACGTGTAAAAGAAATTGGCATTCGTAAAGTGTTGGGAGCTACATTTAGAACTATTATGCGAATTATGCTTTTTGATATCTTGAAATGGGTTGTAATAGCAAATGCTATTGCATGGCCTTTGGGTTGTTTTATCATGAATAAGTGGTTGAATAATTTTGCTTTTAAAATAGGCCTTAGTGTTAGTGTTTTTATAATATCAGGATTGGTATCACTAATAATTGCATTGATAACAATTTCTTATAAAACCATAAAAGCATCTGTTATTAATCCATCCTACTGTTTAAGGTATGAGTAATTAAATAATTGAGAATATTCCTTATTAAAATCATATATTCCCTTTATTTTCAAGTATGTAATCATAAATAAAACATGATAGGCCTTTTAATAAGTAGTTCAAATTAAAATATTTATTTATTTTTACGACTTTAATTTAAAACACTTTAAATATTAGCTAGATATGTTAAAAAGAAGTCTGTTATTCTTTTGTTTAATTATTGCTACAATAATTACAAATGCCCAGGACAATGCATTGGTAAATAATTTATATGAGTACATGAAAAGTGTTCGGGAGAATACTTATTCATCAAGCCCTGATAAAGAACTTTACAAAGAAGATAATGCATTTGGCCTTTTGGAATTATTACAAATTTATTATACAGATACGTTACCAAGGCTACGTTCAAAGGCTTATTATTTAACCTATAAATGTGCATACAGAAGTGCCAATAAAGAATTAAAGCACAAAGCAGTTTATAATCTGGTACAAGGCTTAAAAGATGAAGATTCGGGAAACATTGGAAATGTAGCCGAATGGCTAACAAGCTTTAAATCATCTGATTTTAATGAAATGGCCAAGGATAGTTTAAGGGCAATTTATAAAAGGCAAAAAATGTTTGAAGATAGAATTCTGAAAATTGTTGCATTTGCCGGATTAAATGATCAGATCGATAATATTAATAATAATTTAGTAAACGGAAATTATGCCTCTAGAAAAAGTAGTTGGGCAGCTCATTTATCTCTGGCGCGTATGGGTGTTAAGAGTGAATTGGATTATTGTTTAAATCTGATCAATAAGCAACCAGTTAATGATGATTTTATATATTCTCTCGCTCCCGATTTAGTTTTTATTAGGCAAAAGGAAGCTATAGATATTCTTGTAAAAATTTTAATGGACGATTCAAAATTATGTTTTTCATCCAACCCTGAAAATCCACAGAAAATATCATGTGGTTACCGGGTGATGGAATACTTAGCTCCAATAATTGAAAATTATCCTATACAAACTGACTATACAGGCGACTTATTAACCGATGATTACGAAAACTCATTATTAACAGTGAGGGTTTGGTTTAATGGACAAAGTGGAGGGTATTCTTTAAATAAGGATGTTTATTAGCGAAAAAAGCCCTAAAATAATAGAAGGATAAAAATTGTAAAATCGGCTGCCGATTTAAATTTTCAGATATCTTTAAAATTTAAACGAATTTTTTACGGCTTATACCCGTTGTATTTATTGATATACAGAAAAAAGTGTTATAAAACATAAATTTACAAAATTGATTTAATGGCTAAATAACTATTTTAGTGAACACTTTGAATTTTATATACATTATTTATTAACCTGAGCTAACGAAATATTTTCTTAATGAATAAAGTTCTACGCACTTTAATACTATTAGGGTATGTAACAGTTTATAATAACCCTGTTATTGCTGATTCGAATAATTTACCAACGATTGACGGTTTAAAGCTTACTGCCGAAAAGGCATATTCAGATGTAACAAAAGAATTATCGGAAAAATATTATATAAACCAATCGCGTAATTTTAATTTTTCAAGTAACGAACAAGGCCTTGATAATGAAGCTATATTAGAGTCGATGGTTGAATCTTTTGTTACCGATACAAACGAAGATTCTGCGTTGTATTACCAAGATAAAGCCAGCCAGTTATTAGATATAGTTAAAAGTGAAAATCGGTTTATTGATAAACTGGATTCTGCAGCTGTAATTAGTTTACCTGTTGGTATACGTACTGAAATTGCCGGATTGGAATATATCATTTTAATTGATGAGGTGAGCTTTAGGCCTGATGGGGCTTATTTTGATGCTTTTATGTCGTTTGAAACTCCACAAGGTAAAAAATTAGCTTTTAAAGGATTAGATATTCCTTTTTCTTTTAGCGGAGGATTAAAAGGGGATGTGCGTCTGGAACTGGTAACGCCTATTAAGCTTAATTTTGGCGAAGGTATCGACTTGGTTATAAAAGGTGATGGAGGCAGTTATGTTGTTTGGGATTGCTATGGTTTCAAGCAAATGGGAATAGCTGCTGATGTTATTTTCTCGAGGGATTTAATTGTTCCTGAAGATCAGGCAGGAAATGTTATTGCAGGTAATGTTGCAACCAGTTTTGCTATTGAAATGAGCGACTGGAATAACCTTTTGGTAAGCATAAATATGCCTGCATTCCAGGTAGCAGGTGTAGAAGGAGTAGGTTTTACTATTACAAATGCAGTTTTCGATTTTAGCGATTACCAAAATTTTGCATCCATAAGGTTTCCACAAGGTTATACTTCTACCTACTTTGTAGCAACAAATACAAATTTATGGAGAGGAGTTTATATACAACAAGCATCTGTCAGATTACCTGAAGAATTTGGTGCTGATGGTGTGCGTACAAGTTTTAATGCATATGATCTTTTGATAGACGAACAAGGTTTTTCGGGCAAGCTTATTGCAGAAAATATACTTTCTCTCGAAAAAGGGAAGATGGGAAACTGGGCCTTTTCATTAGACAAGATAGGTGTGGAACTCACTGCAAACCAGTTGACAAAAGCCGGGTTTGAGGGTTTGGTGCAGGTGCCAATAATTGATAAGGAACATCCTCTTAAATACACTGCATTAATAGATATGGGTGGAGAGTATGCATTTACTATTTCACCTACTGATAATGTAAAGTTTGATGTTTGGTCGGCTGATGTAAATCTAAAACCAACATCTTATATTGATATTCGGGTGGTTGATCACGAATTTCAACCCAAGGCCGTATTAAATGGAAATGCCAGTATAAAACTTTCTGATGGAGGTGTTGAGTTAGCTGATCTATCGTTTGAAACGCTGGAAATTAAATCTACTGCCCCATATGTGTCTGTTGGAGCATTCTCATTTGGCTCGGAAGCACTTCAGCAGAAAACCGCAAATTTCCCTGTAAGCATTCAAAACATAGCATTTCATCAGGTTTCTGATAATAAAATTGGTATAGGTTTTAACCTAATTCTAAACCTGGTTGGTGAAGGCGATGGCGGATTTGGTGCCGATTGCGGGCTGATGATTGTTGGAGAAATGGCAGAGTCGGGTGGTATCCAATCCTGGAGATATAGCTATCTTGAATTAACCAAAATTGCTGTTAATATTAGTGGTGGTGCTTACAAAATTGCAGGTAGCCTTGAGTTTTTCAAGAACGATCAATACTATGGCGATGGATTTAAAGGAACAGCTGATATCGAAATCATAAATATGGTTAAGATTCAAGGGATGGCTTTATTTGGTAAAGTTGATGGATACAGGTATTGGTATGCCGATGCTATGGCTACTTTCAGTTCAGGAATCCCCTTAGGGGCTTTTTCTTTAAATAAATTTGGCGGTGGTGTTTTCCATCACATGAGGCAACTTGACTTTAACGAGAATTTTGGTGGTACATTAGGTATGACTAATTCGGGGATTATATACAGGCCTGATAAAGAAGTACTGATTGGGATAAAAGCATCAGTAGGTTTGATTTTAAATAGTTCGGAAACTGTATTTAATGGTGATGCAACACTCGAAATTGTTTTTAATGTGGGTGGAGGTATACGAACCATAGACTTTTTAGGTAATGCTAATTTTATTACACCTAAATTGCCGGGTGCTGCTCAGCAATTGGTAAAACTTAAGAGTCAGATTGATGATATGAAGGGAGGAAAGACCCCTCCACGAAGTTCTGATGCTTCACTTTCAGCACAAATTCATATTAATATGAATTTCCCCGAAAGGACTCTGCATGCTAATTTAAAGGTATATGTAAATGTAGCAGCAGGTCTAATAAGGGGAATAGGGCCTGGTGATTTGGCCGGTGAATCGGTAATGCATTTTTCTCCAGGCGAATGGTATATACATGTTGGGTCACCTGATAATCCTGTTGGATTAGAAGTGCTGGGAATGCTCCGTTTAGAAAGTTATTTTATGGTAGGTACCAATATACCCGGAAGTCCGCCACCTCCAGCCGAAGTATCGCGAATTTTGGGAGGTATAGACCTCGATTATATGGGCGACTTAAATGATCTGGGCACTGGTAAAGGAATAGCTTTTGGAGCAAGGATTACCATGGATACTGGTGATTTAACATTCCTGATTTTTTATGCTCGGTTTGCAGCCGGATTAGGATTTGATATCATGTTAAAGAATTATGGCGAAGTTCATTGTGTTGGGCAAACCGATCCATTAGGTATTAATGGCTGGTATGCTAACGGGCAGGCTTTTGCATATTTCTCGGGTAAAATAGGTATTAAGGTTAAATTATTCGGTAAATCTAAGAAACTTGAAATTATTGACCTTGGTATGGCAGCAGTAATGCAGTCAAAACTGCCTAACCCATTCTGGATGAGGGGTATTGTTGGTGGGTATTATAGTGTACTTGGCGGTATGATTAAAGGGAACTGTAAGTTTGAAGTGGTTATTGGAGAGGAATGCGAAATAGCTCCAGGTGGCAGTGTTTTACAAGGTGTTGAAGTTATATCTGAGTTAACACCCGAAAACGGGAAATCGGAAGTGGATGTATTTAATTCGCCACAGGCTGTATTTAATATGGAAATTAATAAAGATTTCGAAATGGTTGACCTGGATGGTATCAGAAAAGCATTCAGAATTAAGTTAGACCATTTTAAAGTATTAAAAGGTAACCAGGAAATAGAAGCAACACTGAAATGGAACGATGATCATACCGTAGTAGCATTACAACCAGTAGATATTTTTGACGGCGAATCAGCATTTAAAGCAATTGCTCAGGTAAGTTTTGAAGAGCGCGAACGAAGTGTTTGGAAAACAGTTGAGGTAGATGGGGTAAAATTAACTGAATCAATGGAGGTTTCGTTTACTACAGGCAAAGCTCCTGATTATATTCCATTAAGCAATGTGGAGTATTGTTATCCAAAGTTAGATCATTACAACTTCTACTTTAAAGAATATCCAAAGGGTTATATCAAATTAAAACAAGGCCAGGATTATCTGTTTGAGTCGAATAGTGATTTTGTTCAAAAAGGAAGATATGTTTCATCGTTAGGCAATATATACATGTTTGATATTGTATATAATCAAAATAACGAAATTGAGTATTCTATTCCTTCAAATCTTGCATTAAATACTATCTATCAGTTTGATATTGTAAATGTACCTGTTGGCCAGGGTGCAATAGATCAGAATATTACAAACAACGAACAAAATGTTGATTTAGGTGAGCAGGGCGAAGGGCAGGAAATGACCATAACCACGAAAGCTGCCGAAGGCGATATTAAGAACTTAAAAGAAAAATCGATACTGACAACGCATTTCAGGACAAGCTTTTATCAGACTTTCTTGCAAAAGTTAGCAGATATGACTATAACAACTGGTTTCCGAAGAAATATCCATTCTGATATACATGAGCTTGGAGTAACTATATTCGGAAAAGAGCTTTTTGAAAAGTATGAAACATTCTGGACAACAGAAATAACCCCATTGGTTCAGTTCGAAGCCATATTAAGCGATAGTTATTATACAGGAACCATAAAAAAACTGATTTATGAACCTTACAATGCACAATCAACACTAAAAATTACGTGGCGGAATCCGGATTTTGAAATTGGATATCCTCCTGTAAAAGCATTGTATATAAGGCAAGTACCTTTTAATAAGACCTTGACTCAGAGTGAAATTGATGGTGGCTTCTCATTAGGAACAGCGACTGAAGGAGCATTTGTATATAACCTGATTTGGTTTTATGCCTATGATTTCTTTGACCTTCAAAACGAGGCTTCATACCAATGGTATAGGGGTAATACAAAAACCTGGTATCAAACATTGATGACTACAACATTCCCAATAGTTAAATCGGGTACGTATCCATTTAATATAAAATATGTTATACCGGGGCGAAACAAAGTTACATCAACATACAAGGTTAATATTTCGAATACATTATAACGATTTTTGCAAAAAAGAGATAATACAAAAGGAATGAAGAGAATATATTGTATCATAGTTTTATTTTTACTATCAGTATCATTTGTGAAAGCGCAGGGTGATGCAAAAATAAGGGTTATAGCAAGGCCATATAAGGATTCTATTGCATTGCGCTGGGCTCCTTCAAGCCATGTAGCATGGCAGTATTTAAACGAATATGGGTATATTATCCAGCGGTTTACACTTATGCGCGATGGCAATATATTGGAGCATCCCGATTCGGTATATCCATCAAATAAAATTTTTAAACCTGAGCCATTGGCATTTTGGGAACCTTATTCAGAAGATGATGATTATGTTATGATTGCTGCACAATCTATTTATGGTGAAACATTTGAATTGACACATGGAATAACCGGCTCTGATATAATGGAAGTGATAAACAAATCGAAAGAATTAGAATCGAGGTATTCGTTTGCATTGTTAGCTGCCGATTTCTCCCCACTTGCTGCAAAACTCTCGGGATTGATGTTTACCGACCATACGGTAAAAAGTAACGAAAAGTACTTATACATCATTATTTCGCAGGTTCCAGCCGATAAAATGGCAATTGATACCGGTTATGTGTATGTAGGCGTTGACGATTATAAACCATTACCCAGGCCAATTAATGTGCGTGCTGATTTTAGTGATGGAGCAGCTATGGTCAGTTGGAATCACCAATTGTTTCAAAATATATTTATTGCTTACCAGGTAGAACGATCCGACGATGGCGGTAAATCGTTTAATCCCATTTCTGACGATCCCTTGATTAATACTACTGAAGCAGTGTATGAAACACCCGAGCGGATGTTTATTATTGACTCGCTGCCACAAAACGATAAAGAATATTTTTACAGGATAAAAGGTATAACTTCTTTTGGCGAAAAATCAGAACCTTCAGATACCATTTCAGGATTTGGTTATAAGCGTTTGCCTGCAAACCCTTCGATTAGTAATGTAAATGTATTTTCGAATAAGTATGTTACCATTGAATGGAACTTTCCCGATTCTTTAAATACACTGGTAAAGCAATTCGATATATTAAGGTCGGTAAGCGACAAAGGGCCGTTTGATACAATTAACCAAAAGCCGATTTTACCTCATGAAAGAAAATATGCCGACGAACCACCATATTCATATAATTACTATAAAATTATGGCAAAGGATCATTATGGGCATTCCTATCAATCCTACCCATATATGGTGCAAATTATTGACAGTATACCGCCGGTAAAACCAAATGGTTTAATAGGATTAATTGATACCTTGGGAGTTGTAACATTAAATTGGGTAAACAATAACGATAAGGATTTACTGGGTTACAAGGTTTTCCGTTCGAATTTTAAAAACTCCGAATTTGCACAAATAACCATCGATCCGGTTGAAGATACCCTTTTTATGGATACCGTGAATATTAAAACCTTAACACGGAATATATATTATAAGATACAAGCCGTTGACCAACATTTTAACCCAAGTGAATTTTCTGAAACACTGGAGCTTAAAAGACCCGATAAAATCCCACCTGTTTCTCCGGTTTTTAATCGTTACGAAACCAATGAGCAAGGGATATTTCTTAGTTGGCATAACAGCTCAAGTATCGATGTGGAAAAACATGTATTGTATCGTAAATCGGAAGGTGAAGCCAGTTGGAAAGTTATCTCCATTTTTTACCCACAGGATAGTATTAGCGAATATAAAGACACTTTAACCACCGAAGGGAAAATTTATGATTATACTATTTTAGCGGTAGATGAGGCAGGATTGGAATCGAAACCGGCAAAACCATTAAAAATTAAACAGTTCGAAAAGAAAACAAAGCCGGCTGTTTCAAAAATCTCACAATCTGTCGACAGGCAGGATAAATTTATAAAACTGCAATGGAAATATAACGAACCCGGAGTAAATAAATTTTTAATATACCGGGGAAGTTCTGTTGAAGATCTATCGTTTTACGCATCGGCAATAGATAATGAATTTATTGACAAAAACCTGACCATAAATAAAACTTACTACTATGTAATAAAAGTAGTATTTAATAGTGGCCTGGAATCGGCAATGAGCCAGATTGTGGTAGTAAAATATTAAAGTATAAATTATATGGAAAGTGGAATTTTAAACCCCACTTGCACGCTTTTATAACATAGGAGGCAAGCAATTTGAAAGAAAATATAAATAAATGTTTAACCGCAGAGCACACAAAGAAGACACAGAGCACACAGAGAAAAACCTCTGCGAACTCCGTGTAAAACTCGGAGCCCTCTGTGGTAAAAAAAGAAGAGAAAGTGAATATAGATTTTTATATTAAAATAGAAAATGTAAATATATGTTTAACCGCAGAGTACACAAAGAAGACACAGAGCACACAGAGAAAAAACCTCAGTGTACTCCGTGTAAAACTCGGTGAACTCTGTGGTAAAAAAAGAAAGAAATATGGAAAGAAGCATTTTAAAAACAGTATTTTATTTGTTAACAGCACTTTTAGCAGTGCTTGTATGGGGATG
>Ga0116162_10001740_pt1 | contig 14015 bp, 10 predicted proteins | sample AD_UKC105_MetaG_FD_89875 | JGI IMG/M metagenome (GOLD analysis project Ga0116162, IMG submission 89875) | Active sludge microbial communities of municipal wastewater-treating anaerobic digesters from Hong Kong - AD_UKC105_MetaG | ecosystem: Engineered > Bioreactor > Anaerobic > Digestate... | reverse complement strand
GTCGAGCTCGGCGAGCACCTCCGCCTCCGGAAACATCGGCAGCTTCGGGCTGCCGAACTCCGCCTGACCGTGATGGGCCAGCAGCATGTGTTCGACGAGCATCGCCGTTTCCTCCGGAACGCCCAGCATATCGCAGGCCGCACTGACTTCGGAAATGCCGATTGAAATATGGCCGACAAGCTGGCCGCGCGCGGTGTATCCGCCCGCGATGCCGAGTTCTCCGGTGTCCAGCTCTTCCAGCTTGCCGATGTCGTGCAGGATCGCGCCCGTATAGGTCAGGTCCGGATCAAGCGCCGGATAAATTTCGACGACGGCTTTGACGAGTTGCGTGATCGTCCAGGTATGATGGAGCAGCCCGCCGCGCGTTGCGTGGTGCAGCTTGACCGCGGCCGGGAAGAACAGGAGCTTTTCCTTCTTTTCGCGCAGGAAATACTGCACGAGGCGTCTCAGATCGTCGTCCGAGAATGCCTCGGCGATCTCAAACAACTGGTCGTACAGCCATTGCGGGTCGAACGGCGAACAGGGGAGCAGCAGCGCCATATCCACGGCGTCTTCAGCCGCGCTGTGACGGATTTTATCGATTTTGATCTGCTCGGTGTCTTTCCATATGTTGATGGAACCGCGGATTTTTATTACGTCGTCCGCAGCGTATACGCCCTGTTGCTCTTTGTTATAGTCCCATAATTTTGCAACGCACTCGCCTTCGCAGTCCGCCAGCACAAGGTCGAGGTACTCGCTGCCCTTGATGTTGGTTTTAACCGCCGCAGACTTGACGATGCAAAATCCCTCGACGGTTTGCGCGTTGCTTTCGTTTAACAGCCGCATGCGGCTCATGAAAGAATCCTCCTTTGGTAAGCTAAAAAGTGAAGTAACTAAATTAGAGTATAGCACATTCCGCCGCGTCGCGTGTACGGAACGTCCGATATTATGGGCGGAAGGATGTCCCGCGTTGCGGGCGGTCAAAGGATGTGATAGAATGGCGCACGTGATAATAAGCCGGGTTTTGCAGAGGAAACACCCGCATAAAGATACCGGTGGACGTATAAAGAAAAAAATAGAAACGACAGAAAGATGAAGACGTTAAACACACAAATATTCGATATTGTTGTAATCGGCGCGGGGCACGCGGGCGTGGAAGCCGCGCTGGCGGCCGCGCGCATGGGGCAGAAAACGCTCATACTCACGCTGAATCTGGATTCGGTGGGCCTCATGCCGTGCAATCCGGCCATCGGAGGCACGGGCAAAGGCCACCTTGTACGGGAAATCGACGCGATGGGCGGCGAGATGGCGCTTGCCGCGGACGAAACGCTGATTCAGATGCGTATGCTCAACACCGGCAAGGGCCCGGCCGTGCATTCCCTGCGCGCGCAGATGGACAAACGCCGTTATCACGAACGCGTCAAGCACGCGCTGGAGATCCAGCCGAACCTGTACCTCGTGCAGGGCGAGGCAAGCCGCTTTTTGACGAAAAACGGATGTATCGGCGGCGTCGTCACGGCGGAGGGGTTTACCTATGCCTGCCGCGCCGTGGTTGTGTGCACGGGGGTCTACTTAAAGAGCAGGATTTTGATCGGCGAATGCGTGCGCGAAAGCGGGCCGGCGGGATTGCTTCGGTCCGAAACGCTTTCCGATGCGCTGGCCGAACTCGGCATTCCGATCCAGCGGTTTAAAACGGGGACGCCGTCGCGCGTGAACAAGCGCTCGCTGGACTTTGACGAAATGGAACGGCAGGACGGCGACGTGCCGACGCCCGCGTTTTCGTTTTTGAACGGGAGGCTGGAGCTGGAGCAGACGCCGTGCTATTTGACCTACACGAATGCGGAAACGCACCGTATCATACTGGACAACCTCGACCGCTCGCCGATGTACAGCGGACTGATCCACGCGACCGGCACGCGCTACTGCCCGAGCATCGAGGATAAAATCGTCCGCTTTGCGGACAAGGAGCGGCATCAGATATTCATCGAGCCGGAAGGGCTTTCCACCGACGAGATGTACGTTCAGGGAATGAGCACGAGCCTGCCGGGCGACGTGCAGCTTGCAATGCTGCACACGCTGCCGGGACTGCGGCGCTGCGAGGTGATGCGGCTCGGCTATGCGATCGAATACGACTGCATCGACCCGACCGTTATGGACGCGGCGCTGCATGTGCGCGCGATTCCGGGGCTCTACACAGCCGGACAGATCAACGGCACGTCCGGCTACGAGGAAGCCGCCGCGCAGGGACTGCTCGCAGGGATCAACGCCGCGCTGTACCTGAAAAACGAAGAACCGCTGACGCTCGGGCGCGACGAAGCGTATCTCGGCGTGCTGGTGGACGACCTTTCCGTGAAGGGCACGCCGGAGCCGTACCGCATGATGACGTCCCGCTGCGAATACCGGCTGCTGCTAAGGCAGGACAACGCGGACGAACGGCTGACCGAAAAAGCGCGCAGGACGGGGCTCGTCAGCGACAAACGGTACGACCTGCTGATGCATAAACGGGAACGCGTGCAAAAGGCGCTGGCATCGCTGGAGCGCACCGTGCCGCCGGGCGAAGCGCTGAGGAAGCTGCTGGTCGAAAAAGGCGAAAGCGTTCCCTCCGCCGGCGTGAAGCTGTTTGACCTGCTCAAACGCGTAAACATCCGCTATACCGATCTGCTTTCGATCTTTGATTCGCTCGATCCGCTGGACTGGGAGACGGAGGAACGCGTGGAGACGCTTGCCCGCTACGACGGTTATATGCAGAAGCAGGCGGAGCAGGTCCGAAGGAGCCGCGCGCTCGAGGATACGCCGCTGCCGTCGGACGTGGATTACCTGACGCTGGACGGGCTGCGCATCGAGGCGCGGCAGAAGCTGAATAAACACAAACCCGCGAATATCGGCATGGCGTCCCGCATCTCCGGGGTGACTCCGGCCGACGTAAACGTGCTGCTGATCTATGTCAAGCGCGGGTTTCAAGCACAACGACCGACCGCCTGATTTGAGGGATTGCGGAATGAAAGAAACGCTGCGCCGCCTGCGTCCGGAACTTACGGAAGAACAGCTCGACCGGTTCGGCGCATACTATGCGCTTTTGACCGAATGGAGCGCGCGCATGAACCTCACCGCCATTACGGAAAAAGAGGATGTCGCAAAAAAGCACTTTGTCGATTCGCTTGCCGCGGAGCCGTATCTTAAGCGGGGCGCGTGCGTTGCGGACGTCGGCACCGGCGCGGGATTTCCGGGCTTGCCGCTTTTCATCGTGCGTCCCGATCTGAAACTGACGCTGATCGACAGTCTGAACAAGCGCGTGACGTTTTTAAAGACGGTGTGCGAAACGCTCGGGCTGAACGCCGCTTGCCTGCATATGCGCGCCGAGGACGCTGGCCGCGATCCGCGCTACCGCGGAAAGTTCGACGCCGCGCTGACGCGTGCGGTTTCCGCGCTGCCGGTGCTCGCCGAACTGACCGTGCCGCTGATTAAGGTCGGCGGGATCAGCATCGCCTACAAGGGCGATGCGAGCGGGGAACTGGAATCCGCAAAGAACGCCCTGCGGCTTTTGCATGCCGAAGCGAAAAAAATCGACGTTCCGTCCGACTATGGCGTGCGGTCCCTGATCGTTATGAAAAAAACCGCACCGACTCCTAAGATGTATCCAAGGAAGGCCGGCACACCGGCAAAAAAACCGCTCTAAGACGTTTTAATAACAGGATGGCAAAACAAACGCGAAAAACAACAAAAGCACCCGCACGAAGGACGGCGACATCCGCACGCAGGTTTTCGAACCGGACGGCCGTCGGCATTCTGGGCATCTTGCTCGGCCTTTGGCTGCTCTATGAAACGCTGAGCATCCGGCCGTTTCGCTGGGGGACGCTCGCCGAAGAGTTGATCGTGGTGCTTTGCGTCGTCTTTGCGCTGCGGTTGCTTTGCATGGCGAAACTGCCGGGCGGGCTTGTCGTCGCCTGCCTGATCCTGCTTCCGGCGGGCGTCATCGTTTACGGCGCGTATGCCGCGGCTGCCGAAGGGGCAAACTTTTATCGGTTCCTTTGCCTTGCGGGGGCAGTCTTGCTTTCGCTGCTGACGGCGCGCCTGCTTGATTCCAGGCCGGACGGCGTTTTGGTCGCGTTCCTGCTGCTGCTGGCGGGACTGCCGGGACTGTTCGCGGCGGACACGCTTCTTGTACAGGAACTGATGCGGCTGTTTTTAACCGCCGGCGTGTTTTTTTCAATGGTTTCGATTCGCGAACGGTCTCCCTGGATGTCGCTCTGCGCCGCGCTGCTGTTCGGCTTTGCCGGAGCGGCGGGGCTTTACGCGGTGTTTGCCGCGGCGGGGGCGGCGGCCGGAACGCTGCTGTTTGCGCCGAAAAAACAACGCGGGGTATGGGTTCTTTCGGCAATGCTAGCGGTCGGACTTGCGCTTGGCGCGCTTCTGCTCGCCAAACAATATCTTCCGCAGGATTCGGTTTTACTGCTGCAAAACGTCGGCGGAACGAGCGAATGGGCGGCGTTTCTAAACAAACATCTTTCGCGCGTTCTTGCGGTCGGCGTGCTGCTGCTGGCCGTTCGTTTCTTCGTTTCGAACGAGGACGCGGCGACGCCGGCGCTGCTGGCGCTGCTCGGCGGGGCGATCGTCCGGGTGATTTTTTCGGGCAACGCGCCGGACCTTTCGATGGATACGCCTGTGCTGGCTGCGATTGCCGGGGCGGGTATCGCAAAGACTGGACGAAGAAGCCGCCGATAGCATGTGTGAAATCATGCATAAAGCTTGATTTTACAGGACAAATGCAGGAAACAGCAGATTGCAATTGCCGCGGGTTCCGCGGCTTTTTGCCGTCTCTGGTTGCATTTTTATAACATGCAGCGTATAATGCGTACAAAATGGGGAAGAAGAGCATTTGTAATATACAAATTGTGTCGAAAACCGCGGGAAACCGGTGGGAATATTTTTGAAAACACGATTGTTTAAAAATATATAATAACCTAAAAGGAGACGGAAACATGAAAGAGTATCTGGAATCTTTAGGCATCATCGCCCCGAAGGCCATCTATTACAACGCCTGCCCGGCAGTGCTGACCGAAAAGGCGCTCGAGCGCGGCGAAGGCGTGCTTGCCGATACCGGTGCGCTGGTGATTACGACCGGCAAATACACGGGCCGTTCCCCGAACGACCGTTTTATCGTCGATTCTCCGAACGTACACGACATGATCAACTGGAACAAAGCCAACGTTGCCATCACGCGCGAGCGTACGGATGCCATCTTCAATAAGATGACCGCCTATCTGCAGCAAAGGGATGTTTTCGTATTCGACGGCTACGCGGGTGCGGACACCAAATACGCGCTTCCCGTTCGCGTGATCAACGAGCTGGCCAGCTCCGCCCTGTTCGTCAACAACGCTTTGATCCGCCCGACGGAAGAACAGCTCAAATCCTTCGTTCCCGGGTTTACCGTCCTGGCGGCGCCGGGGTTCAAGTGCGTGCCCGAAGTCGACGGCGTCAATTCCGAGGCCGCCATCGTTCTGGATTTTGAAAAGAAGCGCATTCTTGTGGCCGGTTCGCAGTATGCCGGCGAAATCAAAAAGGGTATCTTTACCGTTATGAACTGCCTGATGCCGCAGCAGGGCGTTTTGCCGATGCATTGTTCGGCCAACATCGGGCACGAGGGGGATTCCGCCCTGTTCTTCGGCCTTTCCGGAACGGGCAAGACCACGCTTTCGGCGGACCCGAACCGTAAGCTGATCGGCGACGACGAGCACGGCTGGACCGAGGACGGTATCTTCAACTTCGAAGGCGGCTGCTACGCAAAGTGCATCCGGCTTTCGAAGGAAAACGAACCGCAGATCTGGAACGCCATCAAGTTCGGCGCGCTGGTCGAAAACGTCGTGATGGACGACAAGCGTCATATGGACTTCGACGACAACACCTACACCGACAATACGCGCGCGGGCTATCCCGTCGAATACATTCCCGACTGCGTGATCCCCGGCATCGGCGGCCAGCCCAAGGCGGTCGTGTTCCTCACCGCGGACGCATTCGGCGTGATCCCGCCGATCAGCAAGCTCGACAGGGACGCCGCCATGTACCACTTCGTTTCCGGGTATACCAGCAAACTGGCCGGGACCGAGCGCGGCGTTACCGAGCCGCAGACGACATTCTCCACGCTCTTCGGCGCGCCGTTTATGCCGCTGAATCCGTCCGTCTATGCCGAGATGCTGGGCGAGCGTATCGACAAATATGACGCGAACGTATTTCTGCTCAACACGGGCTGGTGCGGCCATAAGGCCGGCGACGGCAAGCGCATGAGCATCAAATATACGCGCGCCATGCTGACCGCGGCGCTGACCGGCGAACTGGACAAGGCCGGCTATGATTCGGACCCGATCTTCAATGTTCAGGTTCCGAAGGCCTGCCCCGGCGTGCCGGACGAAGTGCTTTCCCCGAGGAAGATGTGGGCAAAGGAAGCGGGCGAAGCGGCTTACGAAGCCACCGCGAACGACCTGGCATCGCGCTTTGAGAAGAATTTCGAGAAGTATGACCATATGCCGCAGCACATCGTCGACGCGGGCCCGAAGGCGAAGAAATAAGTCCTTCCGTTTCAACATGGTTCTCAACGAAGCGCCAGCCGATTTTCGGCTGGCGCGAGGCAGTCAAAAAACTTGTTTTTTGACGGGATAATCACGCTTTGCTTCTCGCCCTTCGGGCTCCCAGGCGGCAAAACGCACAAAGAAACCGCCGCAGCCGGAAGATACGGGTTAAAGGTTGCGACCCTTAACAATTCCTTGGGCTTTTTGACAGGCTGACGCCAGCCGATTTTCGCCTCACTCTTCAAGCCGATTCGGCAAAACCGCATCATTTAGACTTTGGAAACACACCCTAGGAAAAGAGGACGCTAGCGGATGGAGCAAACCGTCGAAAAACAGCATGCGAAACCGTTGGACCCGATGCTACGCACGGCAAACGCGCTTGAAGCCGCGGCGCTGGCGGTCGTGCTGCTGGCGGCGCTGGCCCTGAGCGTTACGAGTCTTGTTTCAACAAACTATATCGATCCGGCGCATTATACGGCGCAGCATGTCGTTTCCAGAACGGATTCTCTGTGGTTCAACCTTGCGATTACCCTTGCGGCAATCGCTCTGCTGCGGACGCTGCGGCGTGTTGGGGTTTCCGATCGGTTTGTGAAAGTTGCGGCGATCGTTATCTTGTCGCTCCTGGCTGCTGCCGGAATTGTGTGGACGCTGATGGCAAAAGCGTATCCGACGTCGGACCAGGGCATTCTCTACGAAAGCGCGCGAATGATTGTCGATCAGGATTTTTCCGAACTGCGGAACGCCGAGAGCTATTTGCATTTCTATTTTGTACGGTTCCCGTTTCAGTTCGGATTCCTTTCCTATTTGGAATTGCTGATCAGGGCGTTTGGCGAAAAAGCTACGCTGGTTGCAGCGCCGATACTAAACGTTCTGATGCTGATCTCCGGCTATGCGGCGCTACTGCTGACGACGCGCCGGCTGTTTCACGATAACCGCGTGACGCTGCTGACGCTGCTTTTTTTAAGCGCCGGAGTTCAGCCGGTGCTGTCCTGCACGCTGATTTACGGCCTGATTCCGGCGCTGTCGCTGTCCTTGTGGGCGGCGTGGTTCACGGTTCGGTTCGTACAATCCGGCAGGAAGAGGGAGATTGCCGGGATCGCGCTCTTTTGCGCGGCGGCGGTTTACATGAAGCCGAACGCGTGGATCTTTGTTGTTTCGATTGCGATCGTTCTGGGACTGACGGCATTGCGCAAACGCAGGTGGAGCCCGCTGATTGCCGCCGCCGTAGCGGTGGTGGTCTGCGTGCCGTTGCCGAAAATTGCACAAAATGCATACGAGGCGCGCATCGGCACCAGCGTGGGAGCAGGATATCCGATGTCGAGCTGGATGGCGATGGGGATGCGTGAAGGCGCTATGGCCTGCGGCTGGTACAATAGTTATTCGCAGGAGATGTACCGCACGTATGGAACGGACATCGAAACGATCAAACGGCGTAACGCAGAGGATATTCGGGACGGTCTAGCCGCCTTTGCGGAGGACCCGGCATACGCATATTGGTTTTTTCAGGATAAATTTTCCTCGCAATGGAACGAGCCCACGTTTGAAAGCGTTTGGGTGAGCGGCGTCTGCGAATCGTACGGTGAGCGGAGCGAACTGGCCGAGAACATGTATGACGGCGAATGGCCCGGCACTGTTTACGACAAGGCCATGAACTATATGGTTCAATTGATTTATGCCGGATTTCTCCTCTCGGTGCTCGCCCTGTTTAAAAAGAGGGACCCGGGGCAACTGCTCTACCCAATTGCGATCCTCGGCGGGATTTTGTTCCACTTGCTGTTTGAAGCGAACTCGAAATACGTGATCAGCTATCTGCCGTTGTTCTATCCTCTGGCGGCATATGGCGTCCTGTCGTTCAAACTGAACATTGGCAGGCTTACGCGGCTTGTAAAACGACGCAGGAACAGGAAAAAGAACGCCGCCGGTACCGCCGTGTAAAATGACCGTCGCAAATCGGACGATTCCGGCTTGAACCGCTTGCGTCTTCCTGTTATACTAATAGGCCGACCGCCCGATACCGTTCACCGAAGCGGATTCGGGCGCCCGTACCGCGCGGATGCAGCCTGCGTTCCTTTTGCCAGATTGCGTCTGCCGGCGACCATGCGGAGGAAAACCAACATGCGACGGCGAATCTTCGGGCTGCTGGACCGGTCGTTCTGGGAAGCGGCGCTCCCGCTTGCGCTTCCCATTGCGTTTCAAAATTTACTGATGACGTCGTTTCGTCTGGTCGATACGCTCATGATCGGACGCCTTGGCGACGTTTCTATCGCGGCTGTCGGCCTGGCCGGATACGCCTCTTTTCTGGTGGAGCTGATTTCGTTCGGCATGGCCAGCGGAAGCGCGGTGTTTATTGCGCAGTATCACGGTGCAGGCGACCGGGACGGAATCCTGCGCACGTATGGAACGATGCTTCTGTTTATGGTGCCCGTAGGATTGCTGTTTACCGTCGGCGTCGGCGCATTCCCTGAATTTGTGATGAACCTTTTTACGGACGATGCGGTGCTGATCGGCGAAGGCGTGCGGTATCTGCGTTTCGCGTGCATTTCCTATGTTTCGCTGACGGTCAACATGGCGGTATCGACGCTGCTGCGCTGCACCGAGCAGGTTCGTCTTCCGATGATCAGCAGCGGCGTCAGCGCTGCGCTGAACGCGGTGATGAACTATATTTTTATTTTTGGCGTGTTTGGTTTTCCTGCAATGGGCGTCGCGGGCGCGGGGCTTGCGACGGCGATTTCCTCGCTGCTGAACCCGCTGCTGCTGATCGTGATTTCCATTGCAAAAAAGAATATCGTTGTTTCGCCGTTCAAAAAAATCTTTGCGGTCCGCGGGTTTTTCAGGACCTTCTGGTCGCGCGCGCTGCCGGTGCTTTTAAACGAGTTTTTCTGGAGCCTTTCCGTAGTCGGCATCAACATGGTGTACGGCCGTATGGGAACGGACAACTACGCCGCGCTGACAGTGGAGCGTACGCTGGAAGGCCTTGTCTTTGTTTTCTTTGTCGGCATCTGCAACGCCTGCAACATCCTTGTGGGAAAGGCCGTCGGCGCCGGAAGGATCGAGGAAGGCAAGGCGACCGCGAAACGCTTCCTGCTGTTTACGCCCGTGCTCGGCGTCGTGTTGGGACTGATGATCGCAGTGCTTCGGACGCCGCTTGTCGGGATGTTCGATCTGTCCGATGCGGCGACGTCGACCGCGCGGACGATGCTGTTGATCTTTGCCGTGGACTCGGTCGTCCGGTATATCCCGTATGTCGAGGTCGTCGGCATTTTTCGCGCGGGCGGAGAGACCCGATACGGGCTGCTCACGGACGTTTTTTCACAGTATTTGATCATACTGCCGACCGTCGTCCTGTGCGGTCTGGTCTGGAAAGTACCGTTTGTTACGACGTATCTGCTGATGCTGATCGTGGATGACGTTTCCAAGCTTGCCATCACGATTCCGTATTTTAAAAGCATGCGCTGGATCAAGCCGATCACCGGCGTCTCGCCGTACGCGGGAGAGGAAACGCAGATACTTTTGCAAACCGGAGAGGAAACGGGTATACTATAGCCGTTATATTAGATCAAGCGTGCCGGCAGGGCGTGGGTAAGCCGTTTTTGACACTGCCGACTGGGAGAAAAACATATGCGTAAGGCGCGCCAGGGAATACGACCGATCCGCGTGCTTCCGCTGGGGTTTATCTGCATCATCCTCATCGGAGCACTGCTTCTAATGCTTCCTGTTTCAACAAAGGACGGCACGTCCATGCCGTTTTTGAACGCGTTGTTTACGGCGACGAGCGCGTCCTGTGTAACGGGGCTTGTCGTCGTGGACACCGGCACGTATTTTTCGCTGTTTGGCCAGATTGTCATCCTGCTTCTGATCCAGCTCGGCGGATTGGGATTCATGACCATGGCGACGATCCTGTTTTCGCTGACCGGGCGCAAAATTTCGCTGCATGACCGCATGACCATGGCGGAGGGGCTTGGCGAGAACCGACTGCAGGGCATCGTCCGCCTGAGCCGCGCCGCGATCCTTGTGACGGCGATTTTCGAGCTTGTCGGGACGGCGTTGCTCTCCGTCCGGTTTATTCCGGCATACGGCCTGGCGCGCGGGCTCTGGTATGCGCTTTTCCACAGCATTTCCGCGTTCTGCAACGCCGGCTTCGACCTGATCGGCGGATACCGCTCGTTCACGGGTTACAGTGCTGACCCGTATATCCTGTTTGTGCTTATGATGCTGATCGTATGCGGCGGCCTCGGCTTTTCGGTCCTGCTCAATATCCGGCGGGAGCGGCACTTCAAGCGCATGCGCCTGCATACGAAGATCGTGCTGACCGGCACGCTGATATTGATCGTTTTTGGCACGCTGTGCTTCATGCTGATCGAGTACGACAACCCGGACACCATCGGAAACATGCCGTTTTTCCAGAAACTGCTGAACGCGCTGTTCCAGTCGGTGACGCTGCGTACGGCCGGGTTCAACACGATCGACCAGTTTTCGCTGCGCGACGCCAGCAAAGGCGTCAGCGTGCTGCTGATGCTCGTCGGCGCCGGCCCGGCCGGCACTGCGGGCGGACTGAAGATTACGACGATCTTTACGCTGGTGCTGGCGGTCCGCGCATATATCCGCGGACGGTTCGACACCGTAGTGTTCGGGCGCACCATCCCGTTGGAGCAGGTACGCCGCGCGCTGACGCTCTTCTTTTTCGGGCTTATGTTTGTCGTTGGCATGACGATCGTTGTTTCGACGGTGGAGCAGCATCAGGCGGCGGGGGCGCTCGGCATTATGAACCAGCTGTTTGAAGCCACCAGCGCGTTTTGCACCGTCGGCGTGTCCAGCGGTGTGACGGCGGCGAGCAACACGGTTTCACGCATCCTGATTATCTGCATGATGTTTATCGGGCGCGTCGGGCTGCTGACCGTTGCGATGTCGCTTGTGGAAGGCGGCGTGAAAGAAACGGTTCTGCACTATCCGACCGAAGACATCCTGATCGGCTGACCGGCTGTAAAAAGATTTATCAACCATCGCAAGGAGAAGAAAGCATGAGTAAAAGCTTTATCATCATTGGCCTGGGACGCTTCGGCATGAGTACGGCAAGAATGCTGACGACGCTCGGCCATGAGGTTCTCGCCGTCGACAAGCGCGCCGACCGCGTGAATGCAATCAAGGAAAGCGTGATGCACGTCGTTCAGGCCGACACGACGGACGAACGCGCTGTTTCACAGCTTGGCATTCGCAATTTCGACTGCGTGGTGATCTGCATCGGCGACGATATCCGTGCGTCGGTGCTCGCCACGGTGCTTTGCCGCGAGATGGGCGCGAAGAAAATCGTCGCAAAGGCGCAGGACGACCTGCATCAGAAGCTTTTGATCAAAACCGGCGCGGACCGCGTCGTCCAGCCGGAACATGACGGCGGCATTCGCCTTGCGCGTTCGCTCGTTGCGGAAGGCGTGCTCGATTCGCTCGACCTTTCTGAGGAGTACAGCATCAACGAGATCGAAATCCCGCGCGACTGGGTGGGCCGCTCGCTGGCGCAGATCAACGTTCGAAACAAGTTCGGTTTCTCCGTCATTGCGATTCGCCGGGACGGGCACGTTGCGGTCAATATCGACCCGAACGAACCGTTCCACGCGGACGACTCCATCTATGTGCTGGGCGACAACAAGAGCCTGGAAAAAATCTGACGATGCAAAAAAAAGGAAAACGACGGCGGGCGGATATCGCGTCGTCGTTTTTTTACGCAGGCGGATATTGTTTTGGCGGAGTTGCCGCTACGGGATTGCACGATGCTCCGTGTTTTGCTAAAATTTTTCAAATGACAATTTTGCGATTTGACGAAACATAGCGCAGGGGGAAACGGTATGCGGAACAGTAAAAAGACGCTGCAGCAAAAGCTGCATGCACGAAAAATCAAGCAGCCGCCGAAAGCGGTCTATTATACGCTCGGGTATCTCTGGAGAATCCTGTATTTTAAAAAGCTTGGCCTGCGGGTGGAAATCAGGGACGACCCGCGCAAATGCAAGGGGCCGTATATCATCGTGAGCAATCATGCCTCCCGGCTGGACTATATCTATACCGGTGTCGTACTGCTGCCCGACACGCTGAACTTCGTCGCCGGATACAATGAGTTTTTCCGTTCGCACCTTGCGGGGATCTTCCGGCTCTTGCAGATCATTCCGAAAAAGAATTTTACGCCGGATGTTTACACGATCAAGGAAATTGCGCGCGTCATTCGCGGCGGCGGGCGCGTCATCCTGTTTCCGGAGGGCATGAGTTCCATCGGCGGCGGCAACCAGCCGAGCGCGATCGGCAGCGGTAAGCTGCTTAAGCACTTCGGCGTGCCGGTCTATGTTTCCAAAATATCGGGCGGGTATTTGACCAGCACCAAGTATTGCCTGGACGAGCGTCCGGGCCTTGTGGAGGTCGTGATCGACAAACTCTTTACGCCGGAGCGGCTCGCGGAGCTGAGCGCCGACGAAATTCAGCGGCAACTGGACGAAGCGATTCAAAACGACGACTACGAGTGGAACAAAACCGCAAACGCCGCCTTTGACGGTCGCGGGCGCATTGCGCACAAGCTGCATACGCTCCTTTATCGCTGCCCGCGCTGCGGAAAGGAGCTGACGATGCACGGCGAAGGGGACACGATCGCTTGCGCGGCCTGCGGAAACGGCGCGCGGATCGATTCCGCTTACCGGCTGATCCCGCTGAACGAAACCTGCGTGATTCCGGAAACGCCGCGCAGATGGTTCGACGACGAACGCAAAGCCGTCTACCGGGAAATTCTGGATCAGTCGTTTCGAATGACGGAAAACGTTACGCTTGGCATGCTGCCGGCGTACCGCTATCTGAAGCGGCAGGCGACCAGCGAACCGGTCGGCGCCGGCGAAATCACGCTTGACCACAGCGGGTTCACATACGACGGGACAAAAAACGGGAAGCCGTTTTCGTTTCATCTGGAACCCCGGCTTTTGCCGACGTACGGAATGTGTACGGACGTTTCAAGGTTTTATACGTTTTTCGACGGAGAGTTCTATGAATTTTATCCGCAGGCCGAATGCGTCGCAAAATGGCTGCTCGCAACGGAAGAACTCCACAGGCTTCACGGCGGAGAATGGAAGAATTTTTCCTATGCGGACACATATGCATAAAAACGTCCGGCAGCCGGCGGACAGATCGACCGAAAGGAAAACGGATGCGACGAAATACGGAAGCAACGCTTACGCTGGATCTGCACGGGAAAAACCAATATCAGGCGCGGGTCGCGCTTGAGGCGGCTTTGCGGCGCAGCAAAGGCGTGTACCGGGTTCATGTGATCCACGGGTACCATCGCGGAACGGCGCTCAGGGACATGATCCGGCAGGAGTATGCAAACGATCCCCGCGTCCTGCGATTGCAGGCCGACGGGGACAGTGCGACCGATTTGATTCTGAGGGAGCTGTTCTGAATCCGTTACGCATCGTTTATACTGTGCCGGGCAAATTACAATTTCAACGC
>Ga0116162_10001737_pt1 | contig 14020 bp, 9 predicted proteins | sample AD_UKC105_MetaG_FD_89875 | JGI IMG/M metagenome (GOLD analysis project Ga0116162, IMG submission 89875) | Active sludge microbial communities of municipal wastewater-treating anaerobic digesters from Hong Kong - AD_UKC105_MetaG | ecosystem: Engineered > Bioreactor > Anaerobic > Digestate... | reverse complement strand
GAGCTTGATTTAGATGATCAATAGCTTCATAAAACAACGAGAGCCTGTCGACCCATCGACAAGCTCTCGTTTTCTAATATGATATTCTCAGGGAGTATTCTTAATACTCACCCCAAGCCTTGATTTCAAGATCTTCTGGAGTCATCTCGCAGAATGCATTGATAAAGGCACTCGCTAGACGGCTATTGGTCAATAGAGGGATATTCAAATCGACTGCTGCACGACGAATCTTATATCCGTTGCTCAACTCGCGTACGGTCAAGTTCTTAGGGATATTCACGACCATATCGATCTCACCATTGCGAAGCAGGTCAAGAGCTTGTGGCTGTTGATCTGTGCTTGGCCAGTGGGCCACTTCACAAGGGATGCCGTTTTCAACCAGCGATTTGGCGGTACCTTCTGTACCCCATAGCTTGTAGCCTTTGGCAATCAATTTCTGTGCGGCATCGAGCATGTCGACTTTTTGTTTGATATCGCCAGTAGAGAGTAGGATGCTCTTCTTTGGGATACGCAAACCGACCGATAACATGGCGCGTAGAACGGCTCCGTTGACATCTTCGCCGATACAACCTACTTCACCAGTAGAGGACATGTCGACACCGAGTACTGGGTCGGCTTTCTGCAGACGGTTGAAGGAGAATTGCGATGCCTTGATACCTACATAGTCTAGGTCGAACAAGTTCTTCTTTGGCTTTTCGACTGGCAGGCCAAGCATGACTTGGGTAGCTAGGTCGATCAAGTTGATCTTCAACACTTTGCTCACAAATGGGAAGGAACGAGAGGCACGTAGGTTGCACTCGATCACTTTAATATCGTTCTCTCTAGCTAGATACTGGATGTTGAATGGACCAGAGATGTTGAGTTCGCGGGCAATCTTGCGTGAGATGGCTTTGACTCGACGTACGGTCTCTACATATAGTTTCTGAGGTGGGAACTGGATTGTGGCGTCGCCTGAGTGTACTCCAGCAAACTCGATGTGCTCGCTGATAGCGTAAGCTACGATCTCACCGTTTTGAGCGACGGCATCCATTTCGACTTCTTTGGCGTGCTCGATAAATTGGCTGATCACCACTGGGTGTTTCTTGCTCACATTGGCGGCAAGTTCCAAGAAGCGGTGGAGCTCTTCTTCATTGGAGCAGACGTTCATGGCTGCACCAGATAGGACGTAGGATGGACGTACCAAGACGGGGAAGCCTACTTCTTGGATGAATCCGTCGACATCTTCCATTGAGGTAAGCTCTTGCCAACGAGGTTGGTCTACGCCGATGCGATCGAGCATGGCAGAGAATTTCTCACGGTCTTCGGCATTGTCGATGCTCTTGGCTGTGGTACCTAGTATCTTGATGTCTTGTTCGTCAAGACGTAAGGCTAGGTTATTTGGAATTTGACCTCCAGTAGAGACAATCACTCCGTGGGGTACTTCTAGGTCCATAATATCCATGACACGCTCGAAGGTCAACTCGTCGAAGTATAGACGGTCGCACATATCGTAGTCGGTCGATACGGTTTCGGGGTTGTAGTTGATCATGACGCTGCGGTACCCTTCCTTGCGGATGGTATTGAGGGCTTGTACGCCACACCAGTCAAACTCTACAGACGAACCGATACGGTAGGCTCCCGAACCAAGTACGACGATAGAACGGTCATCGTTTTCGTACTGGATGTCGTGGGCAACACCGCTATAGGTCATGTATAGGTAGTTGGTTTGGGCTGGATATTCGGCAGCTAGGGTGTCGATCTGTTTCACTACTGGAAGGATGCCTAGGGCTTTACGACGGTTGCGAACTTGGAGGATAGCGTCTTCCATGTCGTCTTCTTCTGGACCGAAGATGGCGCGTCCGATTTGGAAGTCGCTAAATCCTTCTACTTTGGCACGGCGAATCAGGTTGGCAGGCACGGCTTGAAGGGCATCATAGGCTTCAAGGGATGTGGCTGTGTCCATGATTTTGCGTAGCTTGTATAGGAACCATTTGTCGATCTTGGTCAGGTCGTGGATTTGGTCTACGGTGTAGCCTGCACGCATGGCTTTGCTGATTACGAAGATACGCTTGTCGGTAGGTTCGCATAGGGCTTTGTCGATGTCTTCGATCTTAAGCTCTTTGTTCTCTACAAATCCGTGCATGCCTTGGCCTATCATACGAAGGCCTTTTTGGATGGCTTCTTCGAAGGTGCGGCCGATGGCCATCACTTCACCGACAGACTTCATAGAGCTACCTAGTTCGCGGTCTACACCGGCAAACTTACCAAGGTCCCAACGTGGGATCTTACATACGCAGTAGTCTAGAGCTGGCTCGAAAAAGGCACTGGTGGTTTTGGTTACGGAGTTTTTCAAATCGAAAAGGCCGTATCCTAGTCCCAACTTAGCGGCAACGAAGGCTAGTGGATAGCCTGTGGCTTTGGAAGCTAGGGCTGATGAACGCGATAGACGGGCGTTGACTTCGATCACGCGGTAGTCTTCGCTTTCTGGGTCGAATGCGTATTGTACGTTACACTCACCCACGATGCCGATATGGCGGATGATGCGGATGGATAGTTCACGTAGTTTGTGGTATTCGCTATTGGTAAGCGTTTGGGATGGTGCGATGACGATAGACTCACCGGTGTGGATGCCGAGTGGGTCGAAGTTTTCCATATTACATACGGTGATGCAGTTGTCGAAACGGTCACGCACGACTTCATATTCTACTTCTTTCCAGCCTTTCAAGCTCTTTTCGACCAATACTTGTGGTGAGAAAGAGAAGGCTTTCTGGCAGAGTACTTCTAGTTCGTCTTCATTATCGCAAAAACCTGAACCTAGACCACCTAGGGCGTAGGCAGCACGCACGATGATAGGGTAACCTAGACGTGCAGCGGCTTTCTTGGCGTCTTGGATGTTTTCGACGGCTTGGCTCTTGATGGTCTTGACTTGAATCTCGTCGAGCTTCTTGACGAAGATCTCACGGTCTTCGGTGTCGATAATGGCTTGTACTGGCGTACCTAGTACTTGGACGTTATATTTTTCTAAGACGCCGCTCTTGTATAGAGCGACCCCGCAGTTGAGGGCGGTTTGACCTCCAAAGGCAAGGAGGATACCCTGAGGGCGTTCTTTTTCAATCACTCGCTCTACAAATTCGGGAGTGACTGGAAGAAAGTATATCTGATCGGCTACGCCTTCTGAGGTTTGTACGGTAGCGATGTTGGGGTTGATAAGGATGGTTTCAATACCTTCCTCTTTCATGGCCTTGAGGGCTTGGGAACCGCTGTAGTCAAACTCGCCAGCTTCACCAATCTTAAGGGCACCAGAACCTAGAAGGAGTACTTTTTGTATCTTTTGATCTGTCATAATCTAATCGTTTGTTTGAAGGTGGGTTAAAGCATCTGTACGAAATCATCGAATAGGAATTCGGTGTCGATTGGCCCTGAAGCAGCTTCGGGGTGGAATTGAGCCGAAAACCATGGGTTGGTCTTGTGGCTGATGCCTTCGTTACTACCATCGTTCATATTGATAAATAGTGGTTCCCAGTCTTGACCTAGGGTGGCGTTGTCAACGGCATACCCGTGGTTTTGAGAGGTGATAAAGCAACGGTTGGTGCCTACCTGACGTACGGGTTGGTTGTGTGAACGGTGGCCGTACTTTAACTTGAAGATTTGTGCGCCTCCTGCTTTAGAGAGCAGTTGGTTACCCATGCAGATACCGAAGATAGGTAGCTTGGGGTTGTTCATCGCTTTGCGGATGTTGTGTACGGCAGCTTCGCAGGTATCTGGGTCGCCAGGGCCGTTGCTGATAAACAGACCGTCAAATTCGAGGGTGTTGAAGTCGTAGTCCCAAGGACAACGAATGACTTCGACATCGCGCTTCAATAGGCAGCGGATGATATTGGTTTTTACACCGCAGTCGACTAGGACAACTTTTTTCTTGTCATCGCCTGCGTTGTAACGTATTACTTCTTTGCAGCTTACACGGGCTACTTGGTTGATTAGGTTGGGATCGACAAAGGCGATCTCATCATCCCCATTGAAGACGATTTTACCTTTCATACTTCCTTTCTCGCGAAGGATCTTGGTCAGCTGGCGGGTGTCGATACCAGTGATGCCGACTACTTCTTCGCGCTGCAACCATTCGCCTAGGCTTTCCTGGGCATTCCAGTGGCTGTATTGTTGGCTATAATCTGATACGATGATGGCTTCGGCGTGAATCTTTTCACTTTCCATCAGCATGGGTAGATCGTACTCACCGCTCGCTGTAGTAGGTACACCATAGTTGCCTACCAATGGGTAGGTAAGGGTCATCAACTGGCCTGAGTAGCTGGGGTCGGTAAGGCTTTCTGGATAGCCTACCATCGCGGTGTTAAATACGACTTCACCTGCTACTGGCTTTTCATAACCGAATGAATATCCGGTCATGCGTGTTCCGTCTTCTAGAAGGAGGGTTACATTCTTCATAGGTTAATAATATGCTTGACTTTATAAATGTTCAATATGGGTAGGACATCAAGTCCTTGAGATGCTGGTCTCCGTGAGGTTGCTGGAGAGGTGCCTTGTGGTGGACACCTCTCCAGAGGCATCTCATTGTGTTGAGTGCATAATCGTTGCGGACGATTTGTTTTGATGCGCTCAAGAATGTAGCATCTCACGGGAATACCAGTTGATGTAGGCGTTGTTAATCGCACGTACACCTCCAGGTGTTGGATAATCACCCGTAAAATACCAGTCGCCCTTGTGGTTAGGGCATGCTTTGTGTAAGCCTTCTATCGATTGATAGACAATTTGTACATCGGCCTGCACGTGTGCAGGTTTTAGTAGGTCAACCATCTTGGCTGAGATTTCCTCGGCTGTAAATGGTTTATAGATTTCTCGCACGTAGTTGACCATGCGATTCATCGGATATTCTCGTTGAGCGAGGGACAGTTGGTACACCTCGTTGATGATATGGGTCATGCCGCGTTCTTCCAAGAGGGCAATGGCTGCACGGAAGGCTATAAACTCTTCCATTCGGGCCATGTCGATACCGTAGTAGTCGGGGTAGCGTACTTGGGGTGAGGAACTGACGATGACGATTTTCTTGGGGCCTAGGCGGTCTAGGATACCAATAATACTTTGTTTAAGGGTGGTACCACGCACGATGCTGTCGTCGATGATGACTAGGTTGTCTTCGCCACGCTTGAGACTACCATAGGTAATGTCATATACGTGGGCAGCTAGGTCGTTGCGACTATTGCCTTCGGCGATAAAGGTACGTAGCTTGATATCTTTGATGGCTACCTTCTCACTGCGGATGCGCTTGGATAGGATCTCTTGCAGTTCTTCTTCACTAGGGTTGTGTCCTAGTTCCATGATCTGACGTCCTTTGAGGGTGTTGAGGAAGGTGTCAAACCCTGCTAGCATGCCATAAAAGGCTACTTCGGCGGTGTTGGGCACGTAGGAGAAGACGGTCTTATCGACTTCAAAATCGATGGATTTCAAAATCGGTTCTACTAGTTGCTCACCTAGTGTCTTACGTTCGCGGTAGATATCTATATCCGAACCACGACTGAAGTAGATGCGTTCAAACGAACAAGGTCTTACGCCGCGAGGTTCATTGATTTGTTGGGTGGTAATCTCTCCTTGTTTATTGACAAGAAGGGCTTCGCCTGGTTGCAATTCTGTAATCTGGTCGGCACGTAGATTCATTGCTGTTTGTATCACTGGACGCTCACTGGCCAAAACCATGATTTCGTCGTCATGATAGTAAAATGCAGGACGGATGCCCCATGGATCACGTAGGGCAAAACTTTCACCACTACCTGTGATGCCGCAGATGACGTATCCGCCATCCCAGATAGGTGAGGACTTGTGTAGGACGTTGGCCATCTTCATGTCGCGTTCGATGCGGTGGGTGATGTCCATGCCTTCTAGGCCTTCGGCTTTGCATTGACGGAATACGCGTTCGACTTCTCGATCTAAGCGGTGACCGATTTGTTCGAGCAATATATAGGTGTCGGCGTATTTACGTGGGTGTTGACCATAGTTGGTGATCTCTTCGAAGATCTTATCAACGTTGGTCATATTGAAGTTGCCACATAGGCAGAGGTTCTTGGCACGCCAGTTATTACGACGTAGAAATGGATGGACGTAGCTCAACCCTTTTTTACCAGTGGTCGAGTAGCGTAGGTGACCCATATAGAGTTCGCCGGCAAAAGGGAGGTTTTGCTTGGCGTATGTGCTATCGGCTAAGTTTTCTGCAGGGATACCTTTATAATTCTCGTGTACATGCGAAAAGATCTCTTGGATGGCACCTGCACCTTCGGCACGTTCACGAAACATGTACTCCTCGCCTGGGTTGGCGCGAAGCTTTACGCAGGCTAGACCAGCGCCTTCTTGTCCGCGGTTGTGCTGCTTCTCCATCAAGAGGTACAGTTTATTAAGACCATACATCCATGTACCGTATTTCTCTTGATAATATTCTAGTGGTTTGAGCAAGCGAATCATTGCTACTCCACACTCATGTTTTAGTTGTTCCATAACTTAAAAGAAAACAGGCACAACTGCCCAAGCAGTTGCACCTGTATATATTGTACATAATAACTCGCAAATATACATAAAGAAGCACATAAAACAATTGGCGTCAGTAGAGCCAATATTCCCAGAAGCCCAAAAAGCCTGAGCCTGTGGGCTCCAACTATTTGTTTGGATAGTATGATAAGTATAACACTTTTTCATCCTTGTGGGTGTTTAATTTTTGATCCTTACTTTGTTCTTGTTTTTCAGGGTGCAAATATAGAGAAAAGTTTTGACATAGTAATGTAACAATCTAATTTTTTGCCCCCTTTCGTCGCTTTTTTTATGTGGTGTCATGATTTTGTTTTTTTCTATTCTTTTCTTGTGTTAAAATGCTAAGAGAGTATAAACAAAATCGACAACTAATGGATATGTATGCGACTCAAATACGCGTATGGTTGACGAATAGATGTTAACTATTGCGTTGGACCTTTTTGGCCTCTTCCCAGTACACGTCCATTTCTTCCAAACTCATATCTTTTAGATGCTTGCCTTGTTTGATGGTTTTCTCTTCAAGATAGTTGAATCGTTGGATAAATTTCTGATTGGTTAGTTCGAGGGCGTTTTCTGGATTGATGCCGTATAGGCGTCCAGCATTGATGATGCTGAACAGTAAATCGCCATATTCTTCTTTGGCTTTTTGGGCATCCATGGCCGCGATTTCTGTTTGCAGTTCCTCAAACTCTTCGTGTACTTTGTCCCATACTTGGGCTTTCTCTTCCCAATCGAAACCGACATTGCGGGCTTTGTCTTGGATGCGGTAGGCTTTAATGAGGGCGGGCAGTCCAGATGGAACACCACTTAGTACGCTTTTGTTGCCATCTTTTTCTTTGAGTTTGATCTGTTCCCAGGTCTTGCTCACTTCGGCGGCTGTTTCGGCTTTCTCTTCGCCAAAGACGTGGGGATGGCGGAAGATGAGTTTATCGCAGAGTTTATCACAGACGTCTTTGATATCGAAGTCGCCTTTCTCGCTACCGATCTTGGCATAGAAGATGATGTGTAGGAGGACGTCGCCTAGTTCTTTGGTGATCTCGTTGGTGTCCTCTTTCAATAGGGCTTCGGTGAGTTCGTAGGTTTCTTCTATGGTGTTGGGACGTAAACTTTCGTAGGTTTGTTTACGATCCCATGGACACTTCTCGCGTAGTTCATCGAGGATGTCTAGAAGGCGGCCGAAGGCGATCATTTGTTCTTGTCTTGTTGATGTCATATATATTATAATATAGTTATTCTGATTTAATGAATGGTGAGTATCATCTCTTGGGCAAAGAAAACGGCAATTCCTGCTAGATATCCAATAAGGACAAATAGCGAAAAGCTCTTAAGGTACCAGTTGAAAGTCATTTTCTCTAGACCCATTACGACCACACCTGCGGCACTACCTATTATTAATATACTACCTCCTACGCCAGCACAGTAAGCAAGCAGTTGCCAAAAGGCACCATCTTGTACAAATAGGCTCATAAAGGTAGGGTCGGTGCTATTGGCGAGTTCGGTAGCGGTAGGAATGGTATACATCCCCATGGCAGCGGCTACCAATGGTACGTTATCTACGATGGATGAGAAGATGCCTATTAGGCCGTTGATGATATATATATTATGTAGATGGTCGTTGAGCTGGGTGGCTGCATAATCCAAGATGCCAGATACTTGAAGAGCTGCTACGGCGAGCAGGATGCCCAAGAAGAACAGGATGGTCGACATATCAATATGGCTAAGGACGCGGCTTACTCGGTTCTGCTTGTGTTCTTCGATATTGACGTGTTTAGTGTAAACTATTTCGGTATAGACCCATAGGACACCTAGCACGAGGAGGATGCCCATAAAGGGAGGCAGACCAGATATGCTTTTACAGATGGGGACAAACAGTAGTCCGCAGATACCAAGTATAAGGACTAGCAGGCGCTGCCTTTCGGGGAGCTGATCATAGAAACGACCGCCAGTATCGGGCATGGCTTGGGCTTCGACGACACCACGTAGGCGATAGTGAATAAATAGTAGGGGAACGATCATGGCAGTCAGTGAAGGGAGGAATACGTGGCTGACGGTGGGGAGGGTACTAATATCTCCCTTGACCCATAGCATGATGGTGGTGACATCACCAATGGGAGACCAGGCTCCTCCTGCATTGGCAGCAAGGATGATAACGCCACATATCCACCAGCGAATTTCTTTATGGGCCACAATCTTGCGGGCTAGCATGACCATGACGATGCTGGTTGTTAGGTTATCAAGTAGGGCGGAAAGGAAAAAGCTCAATAAGCCTATAATCCATATGAGAATGCGGATATTGCGGGTGGTGATGTGCTGGGTGATAAAGTTGAATCCTCCATGGTGGTCAATGAGTTCGACGACGGTCATGGCTCCAAGTAGGAAGAAGAGGGTTTCACTGACATCTCCTAAGTGTTCAAGCAAAAGTCTATCGACAAGGAAGCGAACGCTCTGCATGTCTATGGGCAATTGCGTGATGCTGGGGTTGTCTAGGAGGTATTGATTAAATGCTTCGGTGTTGAATAGGGCGGTTACATCGGTAGCAAAAAATAGGACGATGGCCCATAGGATGCTAGCAAGTAATAAAGCGATGGCGCTTTTGTTGACTTTGGTTACATGTTCGATGGCTATCAAAATGTATCCAAAAAGAAAAATGGAGATAAGGATGGTCCACATCATAATGTAGTTGTTTTTAGTTTTTCATGAGGGTGAAACGGTGGTGTATGAATAGTATGTCGTTTCGTATATAAAAAGTGACGATAACCTATGGCAGATGCACTAGGTTATCGTCATAGTATCATTAATCGAGTTTAAGGACGGCAAGGAAAGCTTTTTGTGGAACTTCCACATTGCCCACTTTCTTCATGCGTTTTTTACCTTTCTTCTGTTTCTCGAGTAGCTTACGTTTACGGGAGATGTCACCACCATAACATTTGGCAGTTACATCCTTACGGACGGCTTTGACTGTTTCACGGGCTATAATCTTGGCACCGATGGCGGCTTGGATAGCGATGTCAAATTGCTGTCTTGGGATGAGCTCTTTCAGTTTCTCACACATGCGTCTACCCAGAGTTTGGGCATTGTCTACATGGGTGAGGGTAGACAGGGCATCGACCGGTTCACCGTTCAATAGCACATCTAGTTTGATGAGCTTGGATGGACGGAATTCGGACTGTACGTAATCGAAAGAGGCGTATCCTTTGGAGATGCTCTTTAGTTTATCGTAAAAGTCGATCACAATCTCTCCGAGGGGCATGTTGTAGTTGATTTCTACACGGTTACCCATCAGGTAGTCTTGTTTGGTCAATTCGCCACGTTTGCTCAAGCATAGAGTCATGATAGGACCGATATATTCGGTACGGGTGATGACAGATGCTTTGATATAGGGTTCTTCGATGCGATCAATTAGGGTCACGTCGGGCATACCACCTGGATTGTGTACTTCGATCATACGACCTTGTTTATCATATACTTTATACGATACGTTGGGCACGGTGGTGATGACATTCATGTTGAACTCACGATCTAAACGTTCTTGGATAATCTCCATATGAAGGAGCCCAAGGAATCCACAACGGAATCCAAATCCTAGGGCTAGTGACGATTCTGGAGTGAAAGTCAAAGAGGCATCGTTGAGTTGTAGTTTTTCTAAGGAAGCACGAAGGTCTTCAAAGTCTTCGGCATCAATAGGATACACGCCAGCAAAGACCATGGGCTTGACTTCTTCAAAACCTGATATGGCCGATGTACATGGTCGTTCGATGTGAGTGATGGTATCACCCACTTTAACTTCGTTGCTGGTCTTAATCCCTGAGATGATATAGCCTACGTCACCTGTGTGCAATGCGTTGCGTGGAGACATGGCCATCTTTAAAACACCGATTTCATCGGCATCGTATTCTTTACCTGTATTGAAGAATTTTACTTTGTCTCCCTTTTTGATGCTTCCGTTGAGGATCTTGAAGTAGGCAATGATTCCACGGAAGGAATTGAATACAGAGTCAAAGATCATGGCTTGAAGCGGTGCTTCTGGATCGCCTGTTGGAGCAGGAACACGTTTGATAACGGCTTCCAAAATTTCGTCTACACCCATGCCTGTCTTACCTGAAGCACGGATGATGTCTTCACGATCACAACCGAGGAGGTCGACGATTTCGTCTTCTACTTCTTCGGGATTGGCGCTGTCCATATCGCACTTGTTGATCACGGGAATGATCTCTAGGTCGTGCTCAATGGCCATATATAGATTGGAGATTGTTTGGGCTTGTACACCTTGTGAAGCATCAACTACCAATAAGGCGCCTTCGCAGGCGGCAATGGAGCGGGATACTTCGTAGCTGAAATCGACGTGTCCTGGAGTATCTATCAGATTGAGGATATACGTCTGGCCTTCAAAGGTGTGTTCCATTTGGATGGCGTGGCTCTTAATGGTGATACCGCGCTCTTTTTCAAGGTCCATATCATCAAGCATCTGACCTCCTGTGACGTCAATCGTCTTGGTCTTTTCGAGCAGGCGATCGGCTAGGGTGGACTTACCGTGGTCAATATGGGCGATGATACAAAAGTTTCTAATATGCTTCATATATATAATCTTTCTTCTTTTAGCCTACAAATATACGGCTAAATTGTTAGAAGTCCTTCAGTATGGAGCCAAAAAAAAGTGTTATTTACTCCCGAAATGAGAGGATAACACTTTTTTTGCGATTAGTAAGTCGTGGATGTCTAAACTAATTTGATAAATGGTTCGTCTTTTACTTCAGTGACTTCGATTTTTTCTTCACGAAGCAACCAACCTAGACCTAGATACAAGTCGTTATAAATAAGCTTGCTTTCTTTCTTTAGATCTTTAAGTGACATCCCTTTTTTTCCGTTCAGTGTCTCCCAGATTATACCTGCAGTGACACCCGCTTTTTCTTTAAACATAATACTTTGTTTGTTTTAGTGAGACAATTCAATAGAGTTTGAGGTTGTGCGTTTTTTATTCATAAATTTGGACAACCATTCTACCTTTGAACACAAAAATAAATAAAAAAGCGAGTATCACAATGATTTTCACTGGAAAAATGTAGATAAACACTAAAAATGTCACTTAAAACACAAAATTAGAAACATTTTTGTCTTATTCGCTTCTGTCAGGGAGAATCAGATTGAGGAAAACGCCAACTACAGCTCCTAAACCGATTCCGTTTAAACTAAATTCACCTGCTTGTAAGACGGCACCACCGATACCGACGGTCAAAATAAGGGAGGCGATGATGACATTTCTGGTCTTATTCATATTCACGCAATTGTTGATCAGATTGGTGAAACCTGCTGAGGCAATAGTTCCAAATAATAGGAGCATGACACCTCCAAGGATGGCTTGGGGGATGCTGCCTAGAATGGCGCTTACTTTGCCTATCATGGAGAAGATAATGCCTGTGATGGCAGCAATACGCATTACTACGGGCAGGGTGATCTTGGTCAATGACATGGCGCCTGTAACTTCTGAATAGGTGGTCACGGGAGGGCCTCCTAGTAATCCTGCTACTGCACAAGCTAGTCCATCACCAAGGAGAGTGCGGTGTAGACCTGGATCTTCGACAAAGTTTTTCTTGGCTACTGTGTTGACTACGTAGATGTCTCCGATATGTTCAATCACTGGGGCGATGGCTACGGGGATCATATAGACTATGGCTTCCCATTTAAAGGCGATGGGCTGTAGTTTGGGGAGGGCAAACCAGTTGGCTGCTTTGATGGCTTCTAGTTTGCTCACACCATCCGTGACAAATAGTTCTGGAAAGAATATCAGGGCGCATATATAGCCTACGAGTATGGCTGCAAAGATAGGAATCAGTTTGAGCAGACCTTTGGCAAACATGGTGACCACTATGGCTGTACATAGGGCGATGAGGGCTAGGGGCCAACACGTTTTGGCCATATCGACGCCGTTGTGGGCTAGGCTTAACCCGATGAGCATAATGACGGGGCCTACCACGATAGGGGGAAAGAGTCTATTGATAAAGGAGATGCCTTGCCATTTGACGAGGGCGGCCATGGCGAAGTAGACGAGGGCCACTCCGATAAGTCCTCCTAGGGTGCCTGGCATGCCGTACATCTTGGTGGCAGCTACAATAGGGGCTATAAAGGCAAAACTGGAACCTAAAAAAATCGGCACCTTGCCCTTTGTTACTAAGTGAAAGAGTAAAGTACCGATACCGGCTGTAAATAATGCGGTGCTAGGATCTAGTCCAACGAGCAGGGGAACTAATACGGTAGCTCCAAAAGCGACGAATAGGAATTGGATCCCTACGACGACTTTCTTGGTCGGGGATAGATTGTGAACGACACTGGTAGGGGACGAACTCCCCGATTCTTGAATAATTGTTTTTTTGTTTGTTTCCATGTGGCAAAATATTGCTTCTATATTATGTGAGGCAAAGATAGTGAATTCTGTAAAAAAAAAGAGGGATGTGTTGGGTAAACTGGTAGAAACTTCTAATTTTGTAGCTGTTGATGCTATTTAGATATAATTATAAAAACGTATTTCCATGAACAAACAACTGAACATTATCACACGCGATCCATGGCTAGAACCATATGCTGATGCTATTCAAGGTCGCTATGATCATACACAATGGGTAGAAAAGGAACTAATAGGTGAAAAGACTTTGGTAGAATTTGCTACTGGACATTTGTATTTTGGATTGCATCAAGAAGATACTTATTGGGTGGTCAGAGAATGGGCTCCTAATGCCCAGAATATCTATTTAATAGGTGATTTTTCGGCGTGGAAAAAGGAGGATGGGTTTAGGTTTACTTCGCTCGATAATGGGGTGTGGGAACTGAAACTACAGAAGGACCAATTACATCATCTAGATTTATATAAACTCTTTGTGGAGTGGGATGGTGGATGCGGAGAACGTATCCCAGCTTGGGCCACTCGTGTGGTGCAGGATGAACAGACGAGTATCTTTAGTGCGCAGGTGTGGGCACCAGAAGTAGCTTATACACAAAAAATAGTAGATTATAGACCAAATACAGAACCTCTGTTGATTTATGAATGCCATGTGGGTATGGCGCAACAGGAGGCTGAGGTCGGCTCTTATAAAGAATTTCAAGAAAACATATTGCCTCGTGTCAAAAAGGCGGGATATAATTGTATCCAGATTATGGCCGTGCAGGAGCATCCTTATTATGGTAGCTTTGGATACCATGTATCGAGCTTCTTTGCGGCATCTTCGCGTTTTGGTACGCCAGATGAGTTGAAGGAATTGATCGATACGGCTCACGGAATGGGACTTGCGGTCATTATGGATATTGTGCATTCGCATGCGGTGAAAAATGAAGTGGAAGGATTGGGCAATTTGGCTGGAGATCCTAATCAGTTCTTTTATCCTGGCGATAAGCATGAGCATCCACAATGGGATAGTTTGTGCTTTGATTATGGCAAGCATGAGGTGATGCATTTCTTATTGTCCAACTGTGTCTACTGGCTTACTGAATATCAATTTGATGGATTCCGCTTTGATGGGGT
>Ga0116162_10001730_pt1 | contig 14062 bp, 14 predicted proteins | sample AD_UKC105_MetaG_FD_89875 | JGI IMG/M metagenome (GOLD analysis project Ga0116162, IMG submission 89875) | Active sludge microbial communities of municipal wastewater-treating anaerobic digesters from Hong Kong - AD_UKC105_MetaG | ecosystem: Engineered > Bioreactor > Anaerobic > Digestate... | reverse complement strand
CCGGATGGCTCGGAAAATGCCCATCTTGTCAGAAGTTCAACACCTTTGTCGAAGAAACGCCTGTATCCGCGGCACCCGAAGGAGCAAAACCTTCATTGCGTGCCGGCTGGATTGCCAAGCGGGGGGTCGAGAGTCTCTCCGAGGTAAGCAGCGAAGAGACGCCGCGCTTTTCTTCCGGTCTTCCCGAGCTTGATCGCATTCTCGGTGGCGGCTTTGTCGAGGGCTCATTGACACTCGTCGGCGGCGATCCCGGCATCGGAAAATCCACGCTATTGATGCAGGTTTCCGATTGTTGTGATCGAAAAGGTGAAATTCTCTATGTATCCGGCGAAGAATCCATGTCGCAAATTCGCATGCGTGCCGATCGATTAGGGGTAAAGAACCCGAAGATATCTCTCTGCTCTCAGACCTCTTTTGAATACATTTCTGAAGTCATCACAGAGCGAAAGCCGGCTCTTTGTATTATCGATTCCATCCAGACACTTTACTCGGAAGACATCAGCGCCGCTCCCGGCTCTGTATCACAGGCACGCGAGGTAACCGCCGGATTATTGCGGCTCGCGAAAGCACTCCTTGTTCCTATCGTTTTGGTCGGTCACGTAACGAAGGACGGCGCCATCGCCGGCCCGCGCGTTCTCGAGCACATGGTGGATACTGTCCTTTATTTCGAAGGAGATGGTAGCGGTGCATTTCGACTCATTCGCGCCACGAAGAACCGTTTCGGTGCAACTGGTGAGGTTGCCTTTTTCGAAATGACGCAAACCGGATTGAAAGGCGTCGAAAACGCTTCCGCCATTTTGCTTTCAGGCCGTCCGATGGGTGCACCGGGCTCTGTCATCACCTCCACCATGGAAGGTACTCGCGCAATCTTTGTCGAGATTCAGGCTTTACTCTCTCCGTCAACATACGCGAACCCGCAACGCATGACCCAAGGTCTCGATCGCTCGCGTGTCGGCATGCTCCTCGCCATTTTGGAGAATAAAGCGAAGGTCATGATATCTGGCATGGACGCATATATCAACGTAATTGGCGGTATTCGCATTGACGAGACGGCATGCGATTTGGCAGTCATCCTCGCCGTTTTTTCTGCCACTCAGAACAAGCCGCTTCGCGGAAACACATTAGTGGTCGGCGAAGTGGGTTTAACTGGCGAAATTCGTCCCGTTTCCGATATGGAAAAACGCATCGCCGAAGCATCTCGCCTTGGCATCACCACCTGTGTTTGCCCAGGCGCTTCGAAATCGTCACTCACACGGTTGAAAAATGCTCCGGAGTATATCTTTGTTGATTCCGTTTCCGAAGCCATCGATGTTATGTTCACGAAATAGGAGAGAATACAATGCAGCGTCAAGAGAAAACACTATACGTCATCATCCCTGCCGCCGGAATCGGCTCACGCATGGGCATCAATGACTCGAAACAATTTCTCGAGATTCAAGGTGTCCCCGTACTGTTGCGTACCATCCGTGCTTTTGAAGCTTTCGGCCAAAAGGAAGGCTTAATCATTCACGGCATCATTGTCACTACTTCAGAAAATATCGAGCGCGTCCGTGATTTACTATCCGCTCATCAAGTTACCATTTTCGAATCCGTTGTTTGCGGCGGTGATACACGTCAGGAATCCGTACGTAATGGCCTCCTTGCCTTAGCTAACCTCGCATGTCCTCCGCAAGAAGATGATATTCTTTTTGTCCATGACGGTGCACGCTGCTTCGTCGACGAAGCAACCCTTCGTGCATCCTACGAAGGTGGTCTGCAATATCCGGTTTGTGTTGCATCTGTCCCCGTCAAAAATACTATCAAGCAAATGCATTCCCCTTCGGATTTGACGGTCGAAAAAACACTTGACCGCGCGCTTCTTCGCGAAGTGCAAACGCCGCAGGTTTTTCATTATTCGCTCTTTATGAAGGCTATGGATGAAGCAATAAAAAACGGCATCGACGCAACCGACGATACCGCATTGGCGGAAGCGATAGGCTTGCCGGTCTATTTGACGAGTGGCTCCTATCGAAATATCAAAATAACAACGCCTGAAGACGTCTTTATCGCACAATCTTTTTTGAATGAATAATCAGAATATGCTACGGCATAATGCCGTGCTCAGCATTCGCCCTTCATCGTAACGACACAGGTGACATAAATGCCAACGCCGCGGCCGCATTCGCTTAACAGCTCGCCCGTGGTTGCCGTAATGCCGACATGAGAAGGCGCAATGTTTAATAACTCGCCGATGCTTGCTCTCATTTTCTCGATATTTGGCGTAATCTTTGGTTTCATACATTCGATAGAAAATGAAGCATGTACAACCTTTAGGTTCTGTTCTGCAGCATCCTGAAGCGCAAGTCGCAAATATGAACGACTGTCGCGATTGCCGGCTCTGCACAATTCATCCGCTCTCTTCCCTAATACATTTTTGCAGGTAACGCCGGAAATGGCATTCGTTAAAGCATGTAGTACAACGTCGCCATCACTGTTCGCATCCAAAGGTGTTTCACCTTCAAATACTACGCCACCGAGCACCAGCACCTTCGCATGCCAATCTGCCTTCAAATTGCCTTTTACCGATGGAGCAAGAAAACGATGACTATCTTGTCCGATACCGGAATAAAATACAGTTTCCATGTGCATTTCCTACCTTTATGTTAATCGAACGCCAAGGCGTCATAATGAATCAATCGGTATCTAGTCTAAACAAATTTCTTTGCTGTGTCCAATTTTATGTCGAAAAGCATCACCCAAAATCAACGACTTTCTTCGTAAGCCCATGTTGCCAAGTCAATTGGTGCCCATGTTCCCTGTGAGAGTCCGTCAAAATGAGCCGTCACGCGGTCATTTTTAATGATGATGGCATCAGGAAGTGCCTCGATACCATACGCTTCCGTGATTTCTGCTTCCGACAGCGCGTCTATCATAACCACAAAAAGAGATGCGTGGTATTCTTCGGTCAATTGCTCCATAACCGCAATCATACCATCCTGATCGGTACGCATGCTCGAATAGAAAAAGAGGCAAATCGGAATCGGACACGTCTTTATAAGCGCATCCAAATCCGTTACCTCTCTTATCATTACACCTGGTTCTTCTTCGCCTTCCGGCGTCTCGAAAACCATAGCACCAATGGATGTGTCGTAGTAGTATTCACCGAGGTAATCCTCGTAATTTCCGATGTCATCATTCTCCTTCGTTGTTTTCGCACAAGACGCGCACGAAAAAAGAAGACTGACAATCAGACAAAGCCCGATGAATTTTACTCCGACCGCCCGACTCATGATTTTTCAATCAATTCTTCGACATATTTCACAGCGCCGGCAAGTAAATCTCCCGGTACCTTCTCGATATGTCCTTCATCCACCAAACGTGTGACATTCGAATCCAAAGGAAGCTTATCAAACAATGGAACATTCATCTCGTCCGCTGCCTTTTGTACTTTTCCTTCTTCACCGAAAAGTGGAGTTTTTTCGCCGCAATGTGCGCAAACCGTGTAGCTCATGTTCTCGACAAAACCTAAAACCTTCACTTGCATCATCAACGCCATATTACGTGCTTTGTTGACAATCATGGAAACCAAATCCTGCGGAGTCGACACCAGAATGATGCCATCGAGCGGGATGGATTGGAATACAGTAAGCGGTACATCGCCCGTTCCCGGAGGCATATCAATCAACATAACATCAATTCTATCCCAGATTACATCGGTCCAGAATTGTTTAACAACACCTGAAATGACAGGGCCACGCCATACGACAGGCGCTTCCTCATTATCCATGACCAGATTTACGGATACAATTTGAATCCCTGAATGCGAAACCATCGGCAAAATGCCGTTCTCATCGCCTTTTAGCATGCCCTTCAGGCCGAAAGCCTTCGGTATAGACGGGCCAGTCACGTCCGCGTCCAAAATTGCCACACGATATCCGTCGCGAGCCAATCGTGAAGCGAGTACACTTGTCACAAAAGATTTACCCACGCCGCCCTTGCCGCTGCAAACACCGATGACGCGCTTGACACTGGACTTTTCATGCAACGAAGCCAATAACGATTCTGGAGCACTATCTCCACCGCAGCTCCCTCCGGCTTGTGCCGATGCACAGGAGTCTTTTGATTTACAACTATCACACGAACCCATACAAATTCTCCTTTAAACGTAATTCCCCGCTATTTTACGCCCGCGGGACATTTCTTTCAATGACGAACGCACACGAAGTGCGAAAGCATTCACTTTACGGCACGAATTACCCAATATCCATCTTCCTTCGCCAGAATCTCGCAAGCCCCGAAAAGCTCTTCCAGCTTCTTTTGCGATGATGCAGCGCCTTGTTTTTTTTGAATAACAACATACAAACGCGCCCCTGTTTTCATGTGCGCGTAAGCTCCCTCATAGAACGAAAAAACCGTCGCTTTCCCCGCACGAATCGGTGGATTTGTTAGAACCACATCCATCTCTGCATCGACCGCAGATGTTCCATCCGATGCAAAAATATGTACGAAAGCACATTGATTCCGTGTTGCATTCTCTTTGCAAAGCGCGAGTGCCCGTTCATTCACGTCGACCATCGTTACATCCATCGCAGGAAAAGCCCTTTTCATCGTAATGCCAATCGGGCCGTAGCCGCAACCGATATCCAGCATGTTACCGGCCTTCACGCCATCTTTACGCAAATCAGCGACCGTTGTCTCCAAAAGAATACGCGACCCATAGTCAACATATTTTTTCGAAAAGACATCTGAATCGGTCACAAACTGTAAATCAATACCGCAAATGCGAGCCATCACCAATCCTGGCTTCGATTCGATATCCGGTTTCTCGTCAAAATAATGTGCCATAATACTCCTTCACAAACTGCAAATACTGCGCACCCACGTGTCGTCACTTCTGCCAGCGGTCGACTCGAAGACGACGCAAGAACAGCAAAAACGGCAAGCCCAAAAAGAACACAACCACCAGCTCACTGGCGCCAATATACAGAATATTGATTACAATCATCGCGCCCGTCACTTGTGTGTCCGCTAATAGAAATGTTAAATACGTGCCTACAATCAGCGCGTTCCAAACAACCGGCGGAATGAGTGACAGGATATCCTTGAGTACAGCTCTCGTCGTTTCTAATTTCGTGGCAATCAAGCGCGTCGACACCGCCGCCAGAAAAGTCGCAAGTGTCCCGAAAATCACATCAATCGGTCCCAGACTGCCCGGATTCAAAAGATTACTCAGAAAGCATCCGATTGTCACTCCCGGAATCGCCGCCGGAAAAAGAATCGGCAGCACCACTAACAGCTCCGCCAATCGAAATTGAATAGGCCCAAACGCAAATTGTGCAAAGGGCAGTGTCAAAACAACATAAAGCGCCGCAACCACACCTGCAATTGCGAGATAGAGTGATTTGCTTTTTGAACGTGAAACCGAGTTATTCTTCGTCATAAACCTTTTCTTCCAAGCGTCCGCACTGGGACGACACCCTTTTTATTCTACAAGAAACTATATCACAGAACGCACTTGAAGAGTATTATTCTTTGGTATACTGGTAGGCGAAAAAGGAGATTACTATGAGTGTAACGGATATCATTCACCAACTCCAAAAGGAGCAAACCCTCGATGACGCAGATTTCCTAGCCCTCTTGCGCGCCGCCCCCTCCGTTGACGAGCTGCTTTTTGCATGTGCACGCGAGGTTCGTGAAAAACACTACGGCAAAAGCATTTACATACGTGGTCTCATCGAGGTCTCCAACATCTGCCGCAACGATTGTTACTATTGCGGCATCCGTTGCGGCAACCCGCATCTCGAACGATATAGACTGACCGCCGATGATATTCTCGAATCTGCGCGCATCGGTCATGCGCTTGGGTTTCGCACCTTTGTTCTACAAGGCGGGGAGGATCCCGGCCTCACCCGTGACACTATATGCTCCGTTATTTCCACCATCACCACGCAATACCCAGACTCAGCCGTTACACTTTCGCTCGGAGAAAAACCCCACGCCGACTATCAAGCATTCTTTGATGCCGGTGCAACACGTTATCTTTTACGCCACGAAAGTGCGAACGCCGCACATTATGCCATGCTTCACCCCGAGCGGCAACGCCTCGAAGACCGCATTGCCTGTCTCTATGACCTCAAAGCCATCGGCTATCAGGTCGGGGCAGGCTTTATGGTAGGTACACCCGGTGAAACCGATGAAATTCTTCTTGAAAACATTCGTTTCATGCAAAAGCTTAACCCTGCCATGATTGGCATCGGCCCGTTTCTTCCCCAGCACGATACCCCATTCGCAGACAAAAAACCCGGCACAGTATCCGCCACTCTCCGTCTGCTCGCCATACTTCGGCTAACTTTCCCATATGCCCTTATTCCTGCTACGACCGCACTCGCTTCCCTCTCCGAAGACGGCCGAATTCGTGGCATCCTTGCCGGTTGCAACGTCATCATGCCGAACCTCTCTCCCGCCGACGTGCGCTCCCTCTATGCTCTATACGACAATAAAGCCTCCTTTGGCACAGAAGCCGCAGAAAGCATATCCATAATACGCAATCTGGTCGCAAGCATCGGTTATGAGGTGGAGATTACTAGAGGAGATGTGAAGCGAGGTAGCGCTTCATAAAATCAGATTTTGCGGTGGAAAGCGTCAAGCTTTCTCGAAACGTTTTACGCCACCGGTCACGATTTCCAACCACATAGCTGCCGGTCGTGCCCATACTCTTTTTTCACCGTAGAGTGCTCGATAGACGATTTGCCAATCGAGTGTTTCTGTGTGTCGTGCAACTTCGAGAAGTTCGTAATCGTGTCCTTTATAGTGGTGGTAGATACCGCGAGAGAATCCGGCAAAGTGATAGATGGCATCAGCAGCTCTGTATTTGACTTCTTCTTGCTCGGATTGGTCAAAAAGCTGAAGCAACAGAAATGCTTCTTGGCAGGATTGCTTCCTCAATAACGGGATTAAAGCGATTCGCCATTGCTTGTCGCGCGAAACGGCATAATCGGTAAGGACGGCCCACTCTTCCAGTGTGAAATTTGCCATTTCGTTAACCGCAAATGATAAGAGCTCTTGCGGCACATTATCATTCGGCAAAGGGATGGCTTTCAACTGTTCATCCAGCATTTCCACGCGATTACTCATAGTCGCTTTCCTCGTCTTTTCTGTATATTCGTATTTGTGTTTACTTCAAGAGGTACTCAATGGAAACAACAGTGTCTCCATCAAGTGTAATCCAAAGAGCGGTATTTCCATCGTTATATACGAGCAGGGAAAGATCTTCCTCGTCAGGGGCGCCGTAAATCGTACGGGCATCGTCACCGGTCATGCCGATTTCGAGGCCTTCCGGTGTTCCCACGAGATCCGACATCAATACGATGTCGTAAATGGTCTCGCTCGTTCCGTCCTCCGATACAAATACGGTCACGATAAAGTCATCATAGGTGTATATTTTGTCGGTTCCTTCACTCGCACATGATGGTGCTTCTAAGTAGCTTTTCGGTTCGCCTAAGGCGCTAATCGTTGCACTCGGGTTCGTATCGCCGATTGCTACGGTCGTTCCGTTGTATTGAAAAACATAAGCGTCGTTTGTAATATTTAGCATCGACTCATCACTCGATGTTTCTGTCGATATTGTCGTATCGTCATTCTTTAAGGTCGTCGCTGCGGCCGTGGTCTTCGTATTCTTGACGATTACCTTGGTTCGAACTGCGCATGCACTCATAGAAATAACGAGTGCTACTATAATCAGCATGAATGTTAGTTTTTTCATTTAATTCCCCTATTCTCTTTCACTTTGCCCTATATTTTCGCATTATCTTGCTTTTCTATCAACCCTTCGGCATACATCGCAAAGCTTTTTTACAGGTTCTTTTCTTCCTCATAGTAGGTGATGAGATTATCCCAATAAGCACTCATTTCGGGGTCGTTGCGGTGATCCTCGAGGTCGTACCATTCTTTAAGGCGTGCGCCGAGATAACTAGCGCATTTTTCGGCACCGGTCACGTTCATATGAAGGCCCGCATCGTAGGTGTCGACTTGGTAGTCAATGCCGATTTCGGATTCAGCGATAGCCGCCATGTTAATGTAGTGAAGGTCGTATTTCTCGGCATATTCGACTATTTGTGCATCCCATTCATCATACCAATGCGGATAGAGCGAGGTAGACTTGATGAGGACGAAGGCGATGCCTTTTTCCTCACAAAGTGTACGCATTTTATCAAGATATGCCATGGCATTGTCGCCGAAGGTGTAGTCTGGTAAGACTTTTGCCGGCGGGAAATCAGTCACCGGAAGAATATCAGTACGCATGTAATACCCGTTATAGGAAATATTGTCACGCATAATGAGGTATTGGAAATCCTCGCTCGTGAGCTCATTCCAACGCGAATGATATCGTAAAATCGGAAAAATGTATTCGATCATCGATTCATCTTCACACATGGAAGCGGAAATAGCATCGACCTTCGTTTTTGACCACCGCATGCCATCGAGAGCCATGCGATTGTATTCTTCTTTTTGTGGCTCGTTATACTTCAATGCCAAAACATTGAAAACAACAACGTCCGGTGTCTCATAACGAAGTGCGTCTTCGAGCATATAATACGATTGCCATGTGAGCTGTTGCGCGCCCCCACGAATAAAGCTATTGATGCCATATTCTTCCCATAGTGTGATGGTTGAAAAATTCTCATAAACCTCACAATCACCGACAAACAAGACGTCATGGTCACCATACGCCGCGTAGTATTCGGCCGTTAACGCACCCTCAATCGGATTGCTCATGTATTTTGGACACAAGAGGGCTTGCAGAAAATAAAGAAAAGTCAAAGAAAGAATGACGCACGCCATGCGAAAGAGCACTTTTTTCCACGTTGATTTCTTCGCAGGAGTCGTTTCCTTGACAGCTTTCTCGACAGTCTTTTCCGTGGCTTCGCGATTTTCACAATCTGTCGTCTGTTCCTTTGCTTCGTGCATTTCTTCCCTCTCCTTTCCAATCAGAATTGATTATAGATAAATTGACTCATGTCGAAGCCGTGTCCGTATGCGCCAAATACCAAGATAATAACAAAAAGCATGAAGAACACCGCATATCGTAATGCCGCCGGGGCTTTCGTACGAATTCTATCGCGCACACTGCCCTTTCGCCCATACATACTGACGAGGAAAAGAATAAGCGTTCCGACACCAAGAATGATGTAGTCCGACAACGTAATACCAAGCTTCAAAAGCGAACCATCCGTAAGTGCTCCCCAATTGCCCGTAGTAAACATGGTTCCGAACATTTTAAATGTGAGCGGCACATCGCGATAACAATCAAGCATACGAAGAGAGCTCATAAGCAACACAGTACGAATGACAGCGAAGACTTTGTAGGGCACCTTCTCATCAACAGGAAAACGAGTATGAAATTTTCGATAAAGCGGCTCAAGCTCTTGCGAAATCATAATCACAACGGCGTTAAGAAGTCCCCATACAATGAAATTCCAGCTCGCGCCATGCCAGATACCGGTGGCAAACCATACGACCAGAGTGGCAAGGTAGACCGGAACACGTTTACCGATTTTTTCACCTAGGTGGTTTCGGCTCCATTTTGAAAGCTTGAGAAACGGGCCAGAAACGGATATCGGGTAGAAAATATAGTCCGTAAACCATGTGCCCATTGTGATATGCCAACGCCGCCAGTATTCCTTGATAGATTTCGAAAAATACGGGCGAATGAAATTCTCTTTTACCTTCACTCCGAACATCTCTGCGACACCGATGGTGATATCAATGCCACCGGTAAAATCGGCGTAAAGCTCCAACGCATAGAAGAGCATACCGAGAAAAACGTAAACGCCGGTATAGGTTTGCGGCGCACCGATGAGTGTTTTTACTGCAATCAACATACGGTCGGCGATGACGAGTTTCTTAAAATAGCCCCACAGCACACGCTCGAGGCCTCGTTCTACCGTCGATAAAGAAAAAGCCTTTCGAGAAAAAAGACTCTCTCCGAGGTCAGAATACCGGCTAATTGGGCCCTGAATTAACTGCGGGAAAAAGGAAACAAATAGCGCTAGCTTCGCAATATTTTTTTCGCATGGATGCTTGTCGCGATATACATCGATGAGGTAGGAAACAGTTTGAAAGGTGTAAAACGAGAGACCGAGCGGCATGGCTATTGATAAGAAAGAAAGGTGTGCTTCGGAGGAAAATGCCTTCAAAAGGACATTGATATTCGATATCGTGAAATTGGTATATTTTACTACAGCAAGAATGCCAAGACAAAACAAAAGCCCGAGCGTCAGCATTGCACGACGACGGGATTTCATCTTTGCCTTATAGGTCTTTTTCGTTTCTTTATCGATTACGCCCTTGTTCTCGTGAAGATAGGCTTGTTCTCGGTCACGGTTCCATTGCATCCATCGTCCAATGAAATATGCGGCAATCGTCGTTGCAATGATATATAGAAGACAATACTTACCGGCAAAGTAATAAAAGACATAACTTCCCACCAGAAGAAGCGGCCATTGACACCGCTTCGGCAAAAGATAGAAAGCGGTGAGTAATATTAGCAAAAATCCGATAAAAAGATACGACGTAAATGACATGAGTGCTTCTTACTCCTCGTCTTCCAGGCGTTCTACGAGTGCGTATAGGCTCTTCGCGGAGTTAAAATTCTCGGGAATCATGTATTCGGCAGAGATGACGACATCAAAACGCTCAGCAATTTCCGATACCAGAGAGACAATGTCGAAAGAATCCAGGATTTTCTTGTCAATCAAGTGTTCCTCTTCGGCAAAGTTAACCTCCGGATGCAAATCCTGCAAAATCTCAATTAATTCGTCCATAATTTCCTCCTTGTAGCATCGCGCTTAACCGCCCGATACAATTCGATTTACATGGCCGCTAATGTGATGCGGTCAATTTTGCCGTTCGGTGTCAGTGGAATGCGATCGATCGCTATACATTGATTCGGCACCATGTAGCGCGGCAATGATTCCTGAAGGGCAATTTTTAGGTCTTGCGCCGATATCGCTCCGACATAGTATAACTTAATTTTCTTCCTTGGTGCGTCATATAAGCAAACGGCTTGCGAAATTTCATCCTGCATTTGCGCCGCCGCCTCGATTTCTCCGAGTTCGATACGATGACCCATATGTTTGATTTGATAATCCTTGCGCGATACAAAAATCAACTCACCATCCGCATTATAGTGTGCCAAATCGCCTGTGCGATAAATGAGCTCCGGCACCATGGTCTGCAACGGATTTTGCACAAAGCACTCGGCAGTTTTTTCTGGGTTATTAATATATCCGAGCGTCAATGATGTGCCGCGGATACAGATTTCACCCTGGCCATCGGTTTCCGTGAGGCAACGTTCATTCTTTTCATTAAGTAAGATGATTTCCGTATTCTTGAACGGGCCACCGATTGGAATGGACTCTTCCGGGGCAAAATCACGCGTCACGTGATAATAGCAACACATACCTGTGCCCTCGGTTGGTCCATAAAGATTCGTAAATGTCGCATTCGGTAAGGTTTCACGCCAGATTTTCAGTTGCTTCGGTGGAAATACTTCACTGCCGAAGGCTACCGTATGAAGATACTCTGGTTTCATCGTTTTGAAAGTGCCGAACGTCGATATCATGGTAAGCGCCGATACCACCCAGCAAATCGTATTCACCTTGCGCTCGTTTAAGAACTCCACGAGCTTTAATGGCATCATGAAAAGAGGCTTCGGCACAAAATGAGTGGTTGCCCCGAATTTGATGGTCGGAAAAAGCTCCTTGAAACAGGCGTCTAAATAAAGTGGCGTTTGATTGCCGAACACCGTATCCTCCGAAAACCCGAGCACGTCCGAAAGCTGCTCGATATAGTCGATGACCGCACGATGACAGCCAACCACACCCTTCGGTACACCAGTCGAGCCTGATGTAAAAACCACATAGAGCGGATCCGTGTCAATGGCATGTGCTCGGATATCCTGCAAAAGCGCACCATCCGCCTGTGTCGAAAACACATCTTCGTAGCATACAATCGTCGCATTCTCCGCGCCAAGAGTCTCGCAATATTCTTTCGTCGTTGTATCACAAAGGAGCATCGGAGCATTCACGTTCTCAAGAATCATCTGGCAACGTGCTTTGGGCATTTCGCGGTCAATTGGCACATAGAAATTGCCCGATGCGATAACACCGAAAAGAGCTGCCACGCACGACGGCCCTTTTTCCATGCATACGATAATCGGAGTTCTTCTGTAGCCTTTTGCACCAATAAATGTACCGATGCCTGCGACCGCGCGAGCGAGTGCTTCGAAGGTCAATGCATCGTTTTCGCCGCAGAAGGCATTCTTTTTCGGAATACGTTTAGCCGAAGCATCTAAATAGTCCAAAACATGGTTTTGCATGATTCTTAATCCCCTTTGCAATATTGGACGGCACCTTGTGCGAGGACATCGATTACATCGATGAAATCGGATGCCAGCGGGGCGTCTCTTTTCGCCAACGAAAGCTCAGTGCAGCCCAAAATCAGGCGTTCGGCGCCTTTATCGCGTAATACATTCGCGACAGTGTCTAACGTGTCCATCGAAAGATTTTTGCCAGCCTTAACTTCGTCATAAATCATTTTCATGACCATTGCTTGTGTTGTGTCTGGTAAACGGATATTTTCAATCCCGTAATCTCGTAGTGTATCCTCGTAAATCCCTGTTTGTATTGCTCCGTCTGTTGCCATGACGCCTATTTTTCGGACACCATCGCGAGCAAGCGTTTCGCCGACCAATCGAATGGCGTGCAAAATCGGAACACCGATGCCCTCTTCCATCTCTCTGTGAAAAGCATGTGCCGTGATACAGGGAATCGCGAGCACCTCCGCACCTTGCGCCTGTAATGCTTGTCCGACTGAAATCAGATACGGCAGCGGGGAAACATTGCTACTCCCAAGTAAAAATGCCGTGCGGTCCGGGATACTCGGCTCAGAATAAATAAGCGTCGGGATATGCTCTTGATCACAACGGGCATCGGTCAATTCAACGATACGGCGATAAAAATATGCAGTCGCCATAGGTCCCATTCCACCGATTATTCCCAACTTTTTCAAGCGATTCCCTCCGATCATGTTATTCGCGATAATTTACCTGTTTTAGCTTTGTCACCGTGCCTGCCGCCGCGTTTTACTCCGCAAGCTTCATCCATGGTGATGATTATTCCGACTCCGGATAAAGTGTGTGGTCGTATGAGTGATATCCCGGCACGACGCGGTCATACTCCTCGAGCTGTGCCGATGTCCACATGAAGAAGCGTGCACCATCTTCGCGCGTTAGGCTATCAAAATGATACCATTTGCCTTCAATTTTCACTAGATTCCAGTAGTGCTGTGAACGAACGACTGGATACCGATGAATCATGACGTTTTCCAAACCGGCTCTCGTATAGAGTGCTTTTGCCGCGCATGCAATGGTGTAACAGTCGCCCTGACGATCATTAAATCCGTCATATGCACCTTGAATCCAGCTGATTTTCTCCGTATGACCTGTGTAGTAGATATTCCAATCCACCCAATTAAAGATGGCCTCGGCTTTTTCTCTATCTGTCATACCATCGCTCAATATTTGCTCCAAAATAACATCCGCCATAGCATAAACATCTTCTTCCGTATATGGGCGGTAAACAACCGTTACATGGATTTCGATTTCTGTCGAATTGCCGACATGGTCTGTCGCGCGATAAATGACCGAATAGGTGCCTTCTGTCGTAGTATCTACTTCGGAGTGCTCAATTTCCAAGGCAATATTTGCATCGGCGTTATCCGTTACCGTTACACCGGTTTTGTACGATATAGCTTCATTGCAGAGAATACTGATATCATGTGTACCCGTGATAACAGGCGCCTCATCGTCAATTACTAAGGAAAGCGAAGACGAAACCGTTGTCTCGTTACCACCAGCATCTCGAAGAAGAATCTCAACATCATAATCACCCGGCGTATTGAAATCAACAGGTGTCACAAAAGAAGCCTCAAGGGCGGACGAGTCAGAAATATTCGTTAGAAAATCAATCGGTTCAATTTCATATCCGACAAAGCCATCGATATGTATACCGCTTGCCGTTGG
>Ga0116162_10001723_pt1 | contig 14088 bp, 13 predicted proteins | sample AD_UKC105_MetaG_FD_89875 | JGI IMG/M metagenome (GOLD analysis project Ga0116162, IMG submission 89875) | Active sludge microbial communities of municipal wastewater-treating anaerobic digesters from Hong Kong - AD_UKC105_MetaG | ecosystem: Engineered > Bioreactor > Anaerobic > Digestate... | reverse complement strand
TAAGGCCAAAAACCGGAAGGATGCACCAGATAAGAAAACATTTCAATCATTTGAGACATCCCATAATTGGAGATCGGCCTCATGGATGTAACAAACAAAATAAGCTTTTTAAAGAGAAATGGGGAATAACAACAATGATGTTGCATGCCTCCGAGCTTAGCTTTATTCATCCAATTACGGGCAAAATGATTATTATCGAAGCTGTTCTGCAACCCGAGTTTGTCAATTGCTTAAATGTGTTGGGTTTTACTTCAAGTATTTGATTTGTTTACTCGTCCAATAAATCGGGTCGTACCCTGCGGGTAATCTCAAACGACTGGTTTTCGCGCCATTCGTTAATCAATTTATCGTTACCCGAAAGCAAAACATCGGGAACTTTCCAACCGTTGTGGTTGGCTGGTCGGGTGTAAACCGGTGGGCTTAGCAACCCGTCTTGATGCGAGTCGGTAAGGGCCGAAGTTTCGTCCGATAAAACACCTGGTATTAGCCTTAAAACGCTATCGACAACAATTGCTGCTGCCAGTTCGCCACCGGTAAGCACATAGTCGCCTATCGATACTTCGCGGGTAATATAGTGGTCGCGTACACGCTGATCGACACCTTTGTAATGCCCACACAATATAATAATGTTCTCGGCTAACGAGAGTTTGTTTGCTTCACGCTGGTTCCAAACTTTTGCATCGGGGGTCATGTATATTATTTCGTTGTAATTACGCTCTGCTTTTAATTTTAATATCAAGCTTTCTATAGGTTGTAGCATCATTACCATGCCGGCGCCACCACCAAATGCATAATCGTCAACCGATTTGTGTTTGTCGGTCGAATAATCGCGTATGTTATGTAGGCAGATTTCGGCCAGCCCTTTTTCCTGGGCCCTTTTTATCATTGAATGGTTAAAGGGGCTTTCAAACATTTCGGGGAAAATGGTCAATATATCAATTCTCATGATTTCAATTTTTTGCAAAAGTAAACTATTCGCAATTATTTTCCCATTTGTTTTTAGGTAACAATAGGTGCAAAATATACATCGATTAGCTGCTAGGCAGGTTTCATTAGTTTTTTTTCGGTAAAAATGGCATTGTTTTTTTGCTGTTTCGGAAAATTTGTCTGTGAATTTTGAATAAAAGGATCAATTTGTCTTATTTACTAAGTGAGGCGCCATATTTGATATGAAGAAAAAAAATAACTAGAATATTAATATAAACGATCGAATGATCAAATAAAAAAGGAGATAACAAAATGAACTTAGCAAGCATTAATTATCCGTATTACAGGTTTTATAGAAAACCTGAAGCATATACCCGTAGCGAAGTTAGTACAGCAGCGCAAAAGTGTAAAGCACCTGCTGTTAATATTGTCGAAAATGAAAACAATTTTGAACTTCAGTTTAGCGTTCCGGGCTATAAAAAGGAACACTTCAAGGTAAATAACGAAAACAAACGATTAACGGTAAAAGCTGTAGTTGAGCAAACCGAGACTAAAGCCAATTATTTTAAACGTGAATTTGAGGCATATTCGTTCGAGCGAAGTTTTGTTTTACCCGACGATGTTGTTAATGAGGCAATAGAAGCCCGTTACGAAAATGGTATTTTAAATGTAATTATTCCCAAAAAAGAAAAGCAAATTGAAGAAGAAAAGTTCGAAATAGCTATTAATTAAAAAACAAACTTTCAAATAAGAAGAAGCAACTTAATGAGTTGCTTTTTTTATATAAAACAGTGTAATATTGCAAAATATATAAAAAAATATTTGAGTATTATTTTAGAATAGCTACTTTCGTAAACCTTAAATAAAGAGATGTTATATGTCTCGATAAAATAATTTGGATCAAATATTTGTGTAATGGAACCTAAAGACAAAATGTACTCAGAAACTCAGGACGAGGTAACGCGCTCAGGAATGAAACCTGAAGATGTAAACGAAAATGCAGAACAAACTGCCGAAAAAGAAGAGCTTGATAAGAGCCCGGTCAATGAAACAGCGCTTGAAAAAGCTGAAGAGAAAAACAACGAAGCAGCTACTGAAAACACAGTTGAAACTGCAGTTGATGCTTCTTCAGAACCAAACGCCGAAACAGTTGCCGATGAAACAGAAAGTGACGATGAAGTAATTGCTGAAACAATCGTTAACGAAGTTGCTCCTAAAGAAGAAACTGTTGAAGTGAAAGCAGAAGCTGCCAATGATAATAATGTTGACGAGCAAAAAACTGCCGATACAGATGAGCTTGCTGAAACAGAAACACAAAACACTGAAAATGACAAACCGAAGGATCCCGAGGTTGATTATTCAAAACTAAGCGAAGTTGAGCTCATTAACGCTTTGAAAGATTTGCTCGAAAACCGCGAGTTTATGGAAATATATCCTCAGGTTGATGCCATTAAAATAAATTTCTACAAAAAACATAAGCTTAAAATTCAGGAACAAAAGAAAAAATTTATTGCTGAAGGTGGTTACGAAGAGGAATTTAAAGCCGAATCAGATCCGTATGAGGAAGACCTTAAATCTTTGATGGCCTTGTACCGTCAAAAAAAGTTCCAATACAATAAATTGTTCGAAGCCGAAAAAGAAGAAAATCTAAAACGCAAATACGAAATTATTGAAGAAATAAAAGGTTTGGTAAACCGAAAAGAATCAATAAATAAAACATTTCAGGAGTTTAAAGAACTTCAACAGCAATGGCGCGAAATTGGCTTGGTGCCACAAGCTAATGTTAAGGATATGTGGGAAAATTACCACCATCATGTCGAGAACTTTTACGATTATATTAAAATCAATAAAGAACTTCGCGACCTCGATTTAAAGAAAAACCTCGATGAAAAAATTATTCTTTGCGAGAAAGCCGAAGCTCTTTTAGTTGAGCCATCGGTAATCAAAGCTTTCAATGCTTTGCAAAAATTGCACGATAGTTGGCGCGAAGTAGGCCCTGTTCCTACCGATAAAAAAGAAGAAATTTGGGAGCGTTTTAAAGATGCTACCAATGCAATCAATAAAAAACACCAAGACTTTTTCGATAACCGCAAAAAAGCTCAAAAGAAAAACCTTGATGCTAAAGCGGCTTTGTGCGAAAAAGTTGAAGATATTATCAATTCTTCGATTGAAACCCATAAGGAATGGGAAGCCAAGTCGAAAGAGATTATCGAATTGCAAAAGTACTGGCGTACAATTGGTTTTGCTCCCAAAAAGGATAACAATGCTATTTATGAGCGTTTTCGTACTGCCTGCGACCGCTTTTTCGATATGAAAAGGGAGTTTTATTCTAAACACAAAGAAATTCAAAGTAATAATTTACAGCTAAAAATTGATTTATGCATCCAGGCCGAAGCACTTAAAGAAAGCACCGACTGGAAAAAAACTACCGAAGAATTCATTGCCATCCAGAAAAAATGGAAAGAAATTGGGCCGGTACCCCGCAAACACTCCGACAATGTTTGGAAACGTTTCAGGGCAGCTTGCGATTCTTTCTTCGAACGCAAATCGCAATTCTTTAACAATGTTGACGAATCGCAGGTTGAAAACCTTAAACTCAAAAAAGAGCTTATCGACGAAGTTCAAAATTTTAAACCAAGTGGCAAGGATAACAGCGACCTCGACAAATTGCGTACTTTCCAACGTCGTTGGACCGATATTGGCCATGTGCCCATTGCCAATAAAAACGAAATCCAAAAACAGTTCAGGGAAGCCATCAATGTTCAATTCGATAAACTACGTGTCGATGACCGCGACCGCAACTTGTTGCGTTTTAAATCGAAAGTAACCGATTGGAAAGATACCTCGAAAGGACACAACAAGGCGTATGCCGAGCGCGATAAATACGTGAGTAAATTGCGACAGCTCGAAAGCGATTTGATTACTTTGCAAAACAACATTGGCTTTTTCTCGAATTCGAAAAATGCCGAAGCCTTGATCAAGGATGTTGAACGCAAAATTAAAAACAACGAGGAGCAAATAGCTTACTTAAAAGAAAAGATCAACATTATCGATGATATCGATAACCAGAACGAATAACCAACAACGGCCTGTAAACATTGCAGGCCGTTTATTTTAAATAATAGTGAACACATGCAGCTTGGGGTAATGAACACATTCATTTTATCCTTATCTTTGAAGCTTGTTTTTTAACCATTTAAAAATTAGTGTTTTGTCAACAAAGTATATTTTTGTAACAGGTGGGGTAACCTCCTCTTTGGGCAAAGGAATTTTAATATCGTCGTTAGCGAAGTTGTTACAGGCCAGGGGCTATTCAGTAACCATTCAAAAGCTCGACCCGTACATCAATGTCGATCCGGGTACCTTAAACCCATACGAACATGGCGAATGCTACGTTACCGAGGACGGAGCCGAAACCGATCTCGACTTGGGGCATTACGAACGTTTTTTGAATGCACCAACTTCGCAAGCCAACAATGTTACTACTGGTCGTATTTACCAGTCGGTGATCAACAAAGAGCGCCGTGGCGATTATTTAGGCAAAACCGTTCAGATTATTCCGCATATAACCGACGAAATAAAACGCCGCATAAGGCTTTTGGGGCGCAAAGGCAACTTCGATTTCGTTTTAACCGAAATTGGTGGTACTGTTGGCGATATGGAATCGTTACCCTATATCGAAGCAATCAGGCAGTTGAAATGGGAGCTGGGTAAATCGGCAATTGTTATTCACTTAACCTTGGTGCCATTTTTAAACGCATCGGGCGAGTTAAAAACAAAACCAACACAACACTCGGTTAAAGCATTGCTCGAAAACGGAGTACAGCCCGATGTGCTTGTGCTGCGTACCGAACACGATTTAAACGAAAGCATTCGCAAAAAGGTTGCACTCTTCTGCAATGTCGATAGCAACTCAGTTGTGCAGTCAATCGATGTGCCTACCATATACGAGGTGCCCATCAAAATGAAAGAGGAAAAGCTTGATGTTACCGTTTTGAAGAAATTCGGTATCAAGCCCGGCGAAGAACCTAAAATGGAAGCTTGGAATTCGTTTCTTAGCCGCATAAAAAATCCGAAAAAAGAAGTTTGCATTGGTTTAGTGGGCAAATATGTTGAACTGCCCGATGCGTACAAGTCGATTAGCGAAGCATTTATTCACGCCGGAGCTGTTAACGAGTGCAAGGTAAAACTCAAACTTATTCACTCCGAAGAAGTAAATGCCGACAATGTGTCAGGTTTTTTTGAAGGCCTCGACGGTGTGCTAATTGCACCCGGATTTGGCCACAGGGGCATAAAAGGAAAGATTGAAGCTACCCGTTTTGCACGCGAAAATAATGTACCTTTCCTCGGTATTTGTTTGGGCATGCAAATTGCAGTAATCGAGTTTGCACGTAATGTTTTGCAAATGTCGGGAGCCGATTCAACCGAGATGAACGAATTGACAAAATTCCCTGTAATTGATTTAATGGAAGAGCAAAAAGGAATTACCAATATGGGAGGTACCATGCGTTTGGGCGCTTTTTCTTGTAAAATAAAGAAAGGTTCGAAACTTTACGATGCCTATCAAAACGAGGTGATATTTGAGCGGCACAGGCACCGGTACGAGTTTAACGACAAATACTTGGATGATTTCAAAAATAATGGACTCGAGCCTGTTGGGATTAATCCCGAAACCGGATTGGTTGAGTCGGTTGAACTCAAAGGACATCCATGGTTTGTAGGAGTTCAGTACCATCCCGAGTACAGCAGTACCGTAATTAATCCAAGCCCCATTTTTGTGGCATTTATAAAAGCATGTATCAATAATAAGAAATAAGTTTTTTTATCAGCATAAATTTTAATTAATGGACAGAAATACAACCATAGGCCTTGTACTGATTTTTGCAGTATTAATGGTTTTTAGCTACATTAACAAGCCTTCGAAAGAAAAAATCGATGAAGCGAGACGAAAACAAGATTCAATAGAATTGGTTCAGCAACAATTGGCCATTGAAGCCAATGAGCTTAAAAACGAACAAGAACAAGTTGTAGAAGCCAGTTTACCTCAACAAACCGATGTTGTTGATGTTGAGAATGATCAATTGAAAAATCTTTACGGCGATTTCAGCGTTTCGGCTGTTGGCGAAGAAGAGTTTTATATCATCGAGAATAACTTACTTAAAGTCGTTGTGTCATCGGTTGGGGGCAAAATTCATTCGGTTGAATTGAAAAATTACAAGCGGCACGATTCAACTGCATTGCTGCTTATCGAACCCGAAAAATCGACCCACAATCTTTCGTTTTTTGCTCAAAACCGCAACATTAAAACCGACGAATTGTTTTTCAAACCGGTTAACGGAACAAAACACGTTGAAGTTAGTGGCCCCGATGTACCTAAGGGGCGCGAAGGCCGTATAAAGTTCAATAATGAAAACCCGGGCGAAAGCAGCGAGCTGGTTTTACGCCTCGATGCAGGTAACGGACGTTACATCGATTATGTGTATTCAATTACACACAACTCGTACGTTGTAGGTTACGATATCAGAATGAACGGGATGGATGAGCTTATTAACACCAATACTGGTTACCTAAGCTTTAATTTTAATGTAGAAGTGCCGCGCCAGGAGCGCCCATCGAAATTTGGCGAAGATCGTTACACTTCAATATATTACCAGTTTTTTGAGGCCGATATCGACAACCTTAACTTGAACAAAAGCGATAAAGAAACTTTAAATACTCCAATTAAATGGATTGGATACAAGCAGCTTTTCTTCTCTACAGTTTTAATGGCCGAAACATCGTTTAGTAATGCTATTGTTGAGTCGGAAAAATATGACGACAAAAACCATTTTGTTGCTGGCTTTAAATCTGATATTGGTTTGGCTTTCGATTCAAGGGGAAACAATAATTACGATATGAGTTTCTACTTTGGCCCTAACCATTACCAAACTTTGCGTGAGCATGGCAACGATTTGGAAAAACTGATCAATTTGGGTTTTCCGGTTGTGCGCGAAGTTAACAGGTATCTAATTATACCGGTTTTTAACTTTTTGCGCAGGCACATCGATAATTTCGGGATCATTATTCTTATTTTAACGGTAATGATCAGGTTGATTGTTTTCCCGTTTACCTACAAATCGTATGTTTCGCAAGCCAAAATGCGAGCACTGAAGCCCGAGGTTGACGAAATCAACAAAAAATATACATCACCCGATAAAGCCATGGAGAAACAACAAGCAACCATGGCCTTGTACAAAAAAGTTGGTGTTAACCCAATGGGCGGATGCTTGCCTATGTTGTTCCAGTTCCCTGTGCTTATTGCTATGTTTTATTTTTTCCCGGGATCAATTGAACTCAGACAGGAAAGTTTTCTTTGGGCAAAAGACCTCTCAACCTACGATTCGATTTTAAATTTGCCCTTTACAGTTCCCTTTGGATATGGCGACCATGTTAGCCTTTTCACTTTGTTAATGACTGTTACAACAATTTTGCAAACCCGTCTTCAAGGGCAAACACAAGATACCAGCGCAATGCCGGGTATGAAATATATGATGTATTTTATGCCGGTGTTCTTCATGTTCATCCTTAACTCTTATTCGTCAGGTTTGAGTTATTATTACTTTTTGGCCAACGTGTTTACAATTGGGCAAACCTATCTGATTCGTCAAACCGTTAATGAAGATAAAGTTAGGGCACAGTTAATGGCTAACAAAAAGAAAGCTCCAAAACCAAAATCGGGCTTTCAAAAACGTCTCGAGGACCTGGCGCGTCAGCAAGAAGCTGCTCGCAAAACAAAAAAGTAAATAAAAAGGGTAGTGCGTAGCTGCCCTTTTTTGTATATTTAAGCTTTAATTATGTGACATAAAAACTGTACGTTATGGATTTTTCAAAATTAGCAAATACAAGGTATTCGGTTCGTAAGTTTAGTGCTAAACCTGTAGACAAAGCAACTATTGAGCAAATAATTGAAGTTGCACGAAAAGCACCTTCGGCAGTAAATTTCCAGCCTTACACCGTTTATGCAATTATGCAGCCCGATAGCCTAAAAAAAATAAAAGCTTGTTATCATCGCGATTGGCTCAGTGGCGCTCCCGCAATTTTAGTTGTTGTAGGCAACAAGGATATGGCTTGGAAGCGATCGGGCGATATGAAAAACTATACCGATATTGATGCAGCAATTTTTATCGACCATATTACATTACAAGCAACCGACATGGGCCTAGGAACCTGTTGGGTTTGTAATTTCGATATAGATGGTTTGAGTGAAACATTACAACTTAATACCAATCAGGAACCAATTGCCATTATTCCGGTTGGATATGCCGAAACCCATGAGCCACCCGTGAAAAAACGCAAAGGACTTGACGAACTGTTGGTTTGGATGTAGCAATTTTAAAAAATACTTTTTTTTAAATGATAAAATATTAAATTTGAAGGCTCAATATTTTTTTTGAGAAAAGAACCAACATGAATTATAATTTTAATAAGATGAAAAAGATATTATTTAGCAGTTTGATTTTTCTTTTTTTAGGAAATATAATGGTTTTTGGACAGGTGGAGATTATGCCAAATTTGGTGTTGACCAAGGTTTTTGAAACCGAAAAAGATATGTGGCCTACTTTTACTCAAGGTGTAGTTCATTACGAAGCCGACATCATGTACATTTATGGCGAAGTATATGTTACCGAGCACATGCCCGATAGCGCAAACCATAACCTTCCAACTTTGCGGAACACATATTTGATGCCTATTTACAGCCAGTATAAGAAAAATCAAGGAAAAGTTCATCCAAATTTCGATGAAGAGATGTATCTTTTTCTGAATATCAAATTTGATCCCCGAAAAACTTACCAAAAAATTTGGGAACAGGTAAGTCCTTATCACGAAATGCTTACTTACAGGGTTGGGTCACAGTGGCACGATGGCAAATTGAAAGTGATTTTTGTTGGCAATGCACCAATGCGTACTTTCCAACAAGAAAGGGTTAGTTTTGCTGCTGCCCAAGGAACTGTTGACGATTTAGCCAAAAATTACGATAATAAAATTATGCCCCTGATAGGTATCGACTTTGAAGATGAAATTGAATGGAACGGTGTTGGTAAAATGCCTTTCGATGAATATAAAAAATTTAAAGATGTTGTTCAGGAAGCTCACAAACAAGGCAAAAAAGTTCGTGTTTATAACCTTCCCGAAGAAGAAAATGTTTGGGATGTAATGCACACTGCCGGTGTCGATATGATCAGCAGTAAAAACCCTGAAGCATTTAAAGCCTTCCTCGAGTCGCGTAAAGAAGAATAACATTTATTTTTGAAGAATTTCAAAAGGCCTGATTCATTTTTGTTTCAGGTTTTTTTTGTGCCTTTTTATTTAATAAGGTATTTTGCAGGTAAGGGATGCAACTCTCCAACCTTTAGCATTAAATAGGTTTCAGCAATTATTTCACCTGTGTAATCAATTGTTGTGTCAATGGTTATTGCACTTTTTGAATCGATATGAATTTCTTCGAGAGGTATTTCTGCAAGCATTTCCCATTTTTGTTTGCGGATAACTAATTGCAATTTTGTATCGTTTTTATATAAGTCAACCGCATATTGGTAAGGGTTATAAATCGAAAATTTTACATGAACACCATTGTCGATTGTATAATCGATTACTTTGAAATGCAGGTTGTAATAGCTTTTGAAATTTTCGATAGTTTTAATGTACCATGTACCTTTATTGGTAACAATTGCTTGTGTGTTTTCCAAATGTAAGCTATCGCGGGCAGCCAATACAACTGTTTGTCCGTTAAGATCTTCGTCTTTATCCCAGATGTCGAATTGATTGTTGCGGTGCATGCCCGAGTTGAGTGTTGTTACATTGGGATTTTTTGCATACCAGGCAAAACGTGCTGCATAGTTCCAGCAATCTTGAAAAACAATAGGGTGGTTATTGCTGGCTTCGAGCAATATTTGTGTGTCGGTTTCCCATCCCCTGAAAAGGCTAAGTGCTTTTATTCTATCGGCAGCAGGTGTAATAACAAGGATTCGAACGAGTATCAGTACCACAAAATTTATACTTCCGGCTATTAGGATGTATTTTTTCCATTTGGACTTCTTTTTAAGCATTTCAAATGAAACATACATAAGCGAAGGTGTGGCAATTAAGGTCCAGTGTGCTTCGTAGTCGCCTCCAAAAGTCGATAATAAAAAGAACAGCAAAACAAACCAAGCGCTCCATTTCGTAGTTTTATCAAAACTGTTTGCCGGCCGAAAACCGAAAGCAAATGCAAATAAAAGCCAAGCGCTAAACGGGCCAAAGACCAAAAATTGTGAAGCGATGTATTCAAGCGTTATTAAAGGGTTATAGTTTGTTCCATGACTGTCGATTAAGTGATAGTAAAATGATGGGAAATTGTTGTGGTATTGCCAAATAAAATGGGGAAGCATAAGAATTAGCAAGCCCGTTGCGTAAAACCAGAAATATTTCGATTTTAATAATTTTAAATTCAAAATCAACATTGAACCAATAATTAAAATAGCGTGGTATTTTGAATACAACATTGCCGCGCTTACCAAAGCAAGGAATAAGCTGTTGCTTAATTGTGGTTTTTCAATATACTTTTTTAAAATATATAGGAATAGCGATGTGAAAAAGAACAATGGAGCATCGGGGGTGGCAATGAACGAATAGGGGTGAATTAGGACAATTGAACATACCAAAGCCCAAAACAACAAAGGCTTGTCTTTGTGGGGATTCAACAAAAGCCACAAAATTACCATTGAAGCACTGGAAATGAGTATGGTTAAAAATCTTATTCCCAGCTCATTATTAAATATTTTTGTGCCTGACCAAATGAGCCAGGCAACCATTGGTGGATGATCGAAATATCCCAAAGCTAGGTGTTTTGAAAAAAGCCAGTAGTATGTTTCATCGTAATGAAGCCCCATAGTGCTTGCCGATAAAATATTCAAAACGGTAAAAACAATAAGGCCGCTTAAAAAAAGCAATAAATTTTTATGTGTTTGAATATAATTTTTCATCGTGTTTGGCTAATTTAGCAACATCTATTGAATTATTTTTAGTTTATCAAAAATAATAACTGCAATGTACATCAGCAAAATATGGCTTTTCTTTTTACTTTTATTTGTAAGCACAATTTCAAAGTCTCAAAGTACCGATTATTCAATAAAATTCGAAGGAATAGCCGATAACCGCGAGTTCTTCAGTAATTTAGATATGCCTGAAACTATTTTTGGTTCGCGCTTGGCATTTAGCCTCGGAACTACAGTGGATTCAATACACCATGTACGTGCCGGTTTAAGTTATTTTTACGAGTTTGGCAGTACCTTAAACCATAATTTGCCCTCGTTGCTGCTTTATTATCAGGTTGAAAAAAACAATCTTTCATTCATAATGGGGGCTTTCCCTCGCAAGGAAAACCTTTGTTTACCTTTTGCATTTGTAGCTGAAAAATACGAGTATTATCATCCTGTTATTGAAGGTTTATTGCTTAAATACCAAACAGACCAAACCAAGCTTCAAGTATTTGCCGACTGGTTAAGTAAGCAAGATTTATTGAGCCGCGAACAATTTATGGCTGGTTTTATTGGGCAGCAACGTATCTCGAACTTTTTTGCCGAAGCATACACTTACCTTTTTCACAAAGCTTATCAGTTGGTTAGGCCCGAAAATCAATACATCGAAGATAATATGGGTGTGGCATTTTTAATTGGATACGATTTTTCAGAAATACTTCCATTGTCGGTTTTAAATATGAAAACAGGCTTGCTCAGTTCGGCATATAGAAACAGGGGAAACGGACTTGATTTCGATATAAAAAACTCGTGGTACTCTGAATTGAATGCCGAGTACAAAGGTTTTGGCTTATCGGCTTTAATTAAAATTGGTAATCGGCACCAATTTTTAATGGGCGATAGTTTTTATAACAATACTAAAAATTATGCACGTACCAATTTCTATTTTACTCCTATAAATTTCGAGCGGGTAAAAGGACGGTTTATTTATTCTTTGCATTTTTCTGATATTCGTGTCGATCATCAGCAACAATTTTCGTTGGTTTATTTTTTTAATTAAATCAGATATGCAAATTTCTTATTATATTTTTCGTAGCTCCTCGTACAATCTTTGAATGGGTAGCCCCATCACATTAAAATACGATCCTTCGATTCGTTCAACTGCTACATAGCCAATCCATTCTTGTATGCCGTAAGCTCCGGCTTTGTCGAAGGGTTTGAAATTATCAATGTAGTATTCTATTTCGCTATTGTTGAGTGTTTTGAAATGGACTGTAGTTGTCGATGTGAAACACTTTTTTTGTTTTGGAGTGCTAATACAAACACCAGTAATCACTTTGTGATCGTTACCCGATAGTTTCTGAAGCATTTCAAAAGCATGTTCGCGGCTTTCGGGTTTACCTAAAATTTCGTTTTCGATGCACACAATTGTGTCGGCAGTAATAATTAGGTGCGAGGTATATTTTTCGGCTGTAAATGGCTCGGCTTTTTTAAAGGCCAAATAAGCTGCAACTTCATTTACAGGCATATTAGTCGGGTAACTTTCGTCGGTGTCGAGCGTAACAACATCGAAGTCGATACCCAAATTGCTGAGCAGTTCTCTTCGTCGTGGCGATTTAGAAGCAAGAATAACTTTGTAAGCTTTTAAGTTGCTGAGCATGTTTTGGTTTTAAAACGATGAAGTGTGCAACGATTCGGTTGTTATCCATTTGCCTTGCGCACGCAGTACCTGTTCAATTATATCGCGAACGCAACCTTCACCACCTTTACGGTCCGAGATATATTTCGAAATCGATTTAATTTCAGTAACAGCATCGGCCGGGCAGGTGGGAATACCTACTTTGCACATTACGTTGTAGTCGGGCAAATCGTCGCCCATGTACATTATATTTGCGCTATTGATGTTTGTTTTTTGCAAAAAGTCGTTAAAGCTGTCGCATTTGTCTTTTGCACCAAGGTATATCAATTCAACGCCAAGGTGTTGGTATCGTTTACGGATGTTTTCGTTCCATCCGCCCGATATAATTGCAACCGGAAATCCGTTGTTAATGGCGTTTCGAATTGCAAAGCCATCTTTAACATTCGCGGTTCGCATGGGCTCGCCGTTGGGGTCGAGGGGCGACATATCGCTCGATAAAACACCGTCAACATCGAATACAAATGCTTCAACTTTCTCAAGTTCTTCTTTAAAAAATGCCATAATTTACGATTTTGGTATTTTGTGGAATTCGTTAATATTCTCACTCAGTTGATTGTATATTTTTTTGAGGCGTGGTTTTCCGTTTAGCATGTTTGTGTGATCCTGCATTACATTTTTATCGAGCCTGAGTGCTGGGCCGGTTTGAGCAGCTCGTGGTGTCATGTTTTTTACTTTCGAAGCAGTTTCGTTAATCAATGGTAATAAAATATCGAAAGGAAGATCTTTTTCATTAATCAGTTCGTTGGCAATTGCGTACATGTGGTTGGTAAAGTTGCAAGCGAAAACTGCTGCAAGGTGCAATTGTTTGCGCTGTTCCGAATTAATTAATCTTACATCTTTCGAAATGGTAGATGCCAGTTCGCTAAGTATTGCTTCGTTTTTTTTGTTGTTGGCTTCAATGCAAAACGGGATTTTTGAAAAGTTTACGTCCCTGAATTTCGAAAATGTTTGCAATGGATAAAAAACTCCATAGTTCTTTGAAAATTTAGCAAGCTCGCTCATGGGAATGCTTCCGGCTGTATGTGCAATTAGTTTGTTGTTGAATTGCATTTTCGATAGCAGCTCAGTAACAACCATATCGCTAACCGAAATGAGGTAAATGTCGGCATCGGGTGTTATTTTTTCGGGCTTGGTTACATAGTTGCAGCCCAACATGCGTGCTAACGATAAGGCCGATGTAACCGTGCGGCTGTAAACCTGAATAATTTCAATCCCTTTGTTGTGCAGTTCGAGCGATACTCGTGTTGCCAGGTTGCCTGCGCCAATTATTGCTACTTTTTTATCCATTGTTATTCTTTTTCGCAAAGATAAGCTATCGTTATTAAAACGCCGTAGCTATTACACGATTTATGCTTTTGAATGTTGAGTACAAAAAAAAAGAAGCAAAATTTGCTTCTTTTTTGTGGTGCCACCAGGAATCGAACCGGGGACACACGGATTTTCAGTCCGTTGCTCTACCTACTGAGC
>Ga0116162_10001715_pt1 | contig 14119 bp, 12 predicted proteins | sample AD_UKC105_MetaG_FD_89875 | JGI IMG/M metagenome (GOLD analysis project Ga0116162, IMG submission 89875) | Active sludge microbial communities of municipal wastewater-treating anaerobic digesters from Hong Kong - AD_UKC105_MetaG | ecosystem: Engineered > Bioreactor > Anaerobic > Digestate... | reverse complement strand
TATTCGGTATCGGCCCGTTCCCCAGACTGGAACTTCAGGGCGCTGCCATAGCTACGGTTATCGCGAGGATGTCCACTTTCGTGATCGCTCTTCTCATGCTCAGATACAAGTTCGACATGCTCTGCTTCAGAGCACCCTGCCTGGATGAACTCTTCGAGTCATGGAAAAAAGTTCTTTTTATCGGAATACCCGCGATGATAAACCAGTTCATCCCTCCGATCTCAATGGGGATCGTTACCAGACTTGTGGCAGGCTACGGGAAAGAAGCGATCGCAGGTCTCGGTGTAAGCACCAGGATCGAAATGTTCTCGCTCGGACCGATGATGTCTTTAGCCACCGTCATGATAGCTTTCACAGGCCAGAATCTGGGTGCTCAGAAATTCGACAGGATCCTAAAAGGAGCAAAATTCAGCAACAGAACATCTCTGATGCTCGGTTTCTTTTTCTTCATCGTTCTCTCGCTCTTCGGCCGTCCGATCGCGCTCTTATTCAACAGCGATGAAACAGTAACTTCAGTCGTAGTTCTTTATCTTTCCATTGTTTCTGTTTCGTACGGATCTATCGGGATAGCAATGTCTGCATCAAGCAGTTTTAGCGCTCTTCACAAACCTTACAGCGCAATATTTGTAAATATCGTCAGAATGTTCGTTCTACTTGTACCTCTTGCACTCGCCGGAGCGTATTTCGCCGGTCTGCCCGGATTATTCACCGGACTTTGCATATCTTTCCTCGGCGGAGCTTACTTCTCAGATATGTGGCTTAAAAGGACCCTAGGCAAACTTGCTTCGGGAGAGATCACTTAAAACAGACCGTCAATATTCCCTTCATTATCAATATCCATTCTGTAAGCGGCAGGCACATCGGGCAATCCCGGCATACGCATGATCTCTCCTGTAATTGGAACTAGAAATCCAGCGCCTGAGGATATCTGGATCTCGCGGACTGTGACCACAAAGTCTTTCGGCCTGCCGAGAAGATCGGGATTATCGGAAAGCGATTTCTGAGTTTTGGCTATACATACGGGCAGCTTGTCCAGACCGAGTTTGATTACCCTTTTCATATCATTTTTTGCCTGAGCAGTATAGTCAATTGCCTCAGCGCCGTAGATGGTTTTAGCTATCTTTTCGATCTTCTTTTCGATAGGCCATTCCCATTCATATAGAGGTTGGAATTCGTTCATGCAAAGCTCAGCTGTTTTTCTTACGGCTTCGGCAAGTTCAAGTCCGCCCTCTCCGCCTTTAGCCCATACATCCGCCACTGCAGCTACCATGTTCTTACTCTTAACGAAATCACTGATGATTTTAATCTCTTCGTCAGTGTCAGTATGGAACTTATTTATCGCAACGACCGGGCAAATGTTGAACTGCTTCATGTTCTCCATGTGCTTTGCAAGGTTCTCGAGTCCTTTTTCGACCGCGGCAGGATCGGGCACGGTCAGATCTTTGAGCTTCGCGCCGCCGTGAAATTTCAGCGCTCTGACCGTTGCTACCAGCACAACCGCTTTCGGGCTGATACCGGCCGTTCTGCACTTGATGTCCAGGAATTTCTCAGCGCCGAGGTCGAAACCGAAGCCTGCTTCGGTGACAACATAGTCGGAAAGCGACATGCCTGTTTTGGTCGCTATTATCGAGTTGGTCCCCTGCGCGATGTTGGCAAAAGGTCCTCCGTGTATTATTGCGGGTGTTCCTCCTATGGTCTGTACGAGGTTGGGTTTTATCGCGTCTTTTAAAAGAGCCGCCATCGCGCCGTTCGCGCCCATGTCGCGGACAAATACCGGTTTTTTGTCATGGCTGTAACCGATGAATATATTTCCGAGCCTTCTCTTTAGATCATCCATATCTCTGCTCAGGCAAAGGATAGCCATGACTTCCGATGCGGCTGTTATATCGAACCCGGTTTCGCGCGGGATGCTGTTCTTCGTTCCCCCAAGCCCTATTACAATGTCTCTTAAAGACCTGTCGTTCATATCCATCACCCTGCGCCAGCTTATGGTTCTGGCATCAAGACTGAGTTCGCTTTTTTTATTCTGAAGCTCATTATCTATGAGGGCCGCAAGAAGATTGTTAGCCTTCTCTATCGCTGAAATATCGCCTGTGAAATGCAGGTTGATGTCCTCCATCGGAAGAACCTGTGCGTATCCTCCGCCTGCCGCACCGCCCTTGATTCCGAATACGGGACCGAGCGAAGGCTCTCTCAAAACAACGGTCGATCTTACACCGAGCAGATTAAGTCCCTGACTCAGACCTATTGAGACAGTAGTTTTACCTTCACCGGCAGGTGTCGGAGTTATCGCGGAAACAAGTATCAGCTTTGACCTTTTTACTTTTTCCTCATCTATCAGCTTCAGCGGCAGCTTAGCTTTATATTTACCGTAATACTCGAGGTCTTTCTCATCAATACCCAGTTTTCCGGCTATAGCCGAAATATGCTCCATCTTCGATTCTCTTGCGATTTCAAGATCGTTCTTCATCTGGCTGCTCCTTTCTGTTTGATCAAATAAACTTTGTGTATCTTTTTATCCCTGAAGCCTTCCGGGATGGTTCTTGTGCTTATATCCTGAATTTCAAAATCATCTTCAAGTTCTATATCCATTTTGAATTTTCTTGAGTTAGTGCTGAAAAATATTATGCTGTCTTTGTTTCTAAGCAGTCTTGCTGATCTTTTTATAAGTTCGGGGTGGTCCTTGTTGACATCGAACATTTCATCCATTTTCTTCGATCTAGAAATTGTCGGCGGATCGATTATTATCATATCGAATTTCTGATCCTCTTCCGCAGCCCTGTCCAGAAATTTCATGCAGTCTCCGCGTATAAACTTATTATCTTTCAAGTTAAACCCGTTAAGTTTCATGTTCTCCGATGCCCATTCTGTGTAAGTATTGGACATATCAACGCTAAGAGTGCTTTTTGCTCCCGCCTTTGCGCAGTAAACGGAAAATGACCCGGTATATGAGTAAAGATTGAGAACTGATCTGCCATGTGCCATTGACGCCGCGATCTCCCTTGCAGGTTTGTGGTCTAAAAAAAGCCCGGTATCGATGTAATCTTTCAGATTTATGTAAAATGAGATACAGTTCTCTTTCCCGGTAAAGAAATCCCTGCTTTCGGACATTTTCTCGTACTGTTCAAGTAAAGTTCTCTTTTTTCTTATTTTCCAGAAAATCTCACTCTCTGAAATTCCGAACACTGTTTCAAGACCTTCCTTGACGGTATTAGAAATTTCATCAGGCACTTCCCCGTCAGATACTTTACTGTAGTACTGTAAAAGGAATTTTCCCGCGTAATAATCTGCCGTTAAAGGGAATTCGGGTATGTCTTTATCATATATCCTGAAGCAGTCAGTATCAGTCCGTTTTGCGCTTTTACGGTAATGTTTGTAATTCTTTATCAGCCTGTTGATAAAAGGATGGTCGTATTCTTTTATAATTTCGATCAGTGCCACTTTTTTGTCCTTTATTATGCTGTTTTAAATATACGAATTGCAACTACCCGCTTACAAGCTAATTTTTTTCTTTAATTTCCTGAAATAATTGTTTATATTTGGATGTCTTAAGATATTTTAAACGGAAAGAAATATGAAGTATGATGGGAAGAAGTACCGGTCATTGTGGTATGAGAATGATGAGTTAAGAATAATAGATCAGAGAGCGCTGCCTTTTAAATTCAGATTGCTGAAACTTAGGACGTCAGAAGAAATAATCGCGGCTATAAAAGAAATGAAACTTAGAGGGGCTCCAATAATCGGAGTTGCTGCGGCTTATGCTGTTTTTTTTGCGTACAGGGAATCTTTGTCTAAAGCCGACCCGGAATTCTATTACGAATCAATGCTCAGCAAGCTGAAAAGGTCCAGGCCGACTGCCGTCAATCTCTTATGGGCCGCAAACCAGATAGATAACGCTGTAAAAATGGGGCTTGAGGCTGACAGGATAATATCATTCGTTAAGAACATAGAGAATAATGAAATAAACTGCTGCAAAATGATAGGCGACAACGGCGTTATGCTTCTTAAAGATATAGCGAACGCCAAGAACTTTAAGCAGGTGAATATACTTACACACTGCAATGCCGGTTGGCTTGCAACGATTGATTACGGCACGGCTTCGTCGCCTGTTTTCCGCGCAAGAGATAACGAAATGGACGTGCATGTCTGGATCGGTGAGACAAGACCCAGAAATCAGGGCGGAAAACTGACGGCATGGGAATATTTTCACGAGAATATTCCTCATACTGTCGTTGCGGACAACGCTGTCGGATATCTGATGACGAAAGGACTGGTGGACATTGTTATTGTAGGAGCTGACAGAATAACAAGGAACGGTGATGCCGCGAACAAGATCGGTACTTACCTTAGAGCCCTGGCAGCCGGACACAATAAAATACCTTTTTACGTCGCAGCTCCGACTTCAACGATCGATCTTTCGATAAAGTCAGGCAACGAGATAACTATCGAAGAGAGAGATGAAAATGAGATCAGATACATAAATGAGGTTCCAGTGATACACGAGCTATCTCCCGTTCTGAACCCGTCCTTTGATGTTACTCCTGCGGAACTGATAACCGGAATTATTACTGAAAGAGGAATTTTTGAACCTAAAGATATAAAAAGGCTGCCAATATGAAAAAACTGCCTCTTCCAAAAACCGGAACAGTTACAGGAACGGTCGAAACAAAATTCGGATGGCTGAGTTTTACTATATCTTCAAATGGTCTCAAAGAATGCAGATTCATGTTTCCCGATAAAGATGAAGCCGAAAGATCACTTAACTCGCAAGATGCCGGTTCAGAGGTTAACGAAGCCCTTGAAATCGCAGGAAAATGGTCACCGGTCTTTAAGGATTTCTTTTCAGGCAGATTAAAGTCATTAAACACCGTTCCCCTTGATTCGACTTCATGGACCGATTTTCAGAAAAAGGTTTACGAGACTGTCAAAAGTATACCTTACGGCAAAACTGCCTCGTACGGTACGATTGCCTCATATCTTGGCAACGAAAAGGCTTCAAGAGCTGTAGGGAACGCACTGAAAAAGAATCCGGTTCCGCCTGTCGTTCCCTGCCACAGAGTTATAGCTTCAGATAAAGATCTTTGCGGATTTTCCGCCTTAGGAGGTATTGATCTTAAGATGAAGCTGCTTGAACTTGAAAAAGATAATTCGCAATAATTATTTTAAATAGAGCATCCTGCCTTTAAAACTCTGACCGGCTGCATCAATTCTGTAAAAATATACTCCTGACTCAAGATCGTAGAATCTTACATTCAGGCTGTTATTCCCCTTGTTAAGCTGACCTGTTTCAAAAGCTCTGACCTCCTGCCCTGAATGATTGAATATCTTAACCGATGCAGGCGAGCTTTTTCGCAAATCGAACTGAAGGACTGTTTCAGAATTGAACGGATTCGGGTAGTTCGACGCAATACCGTCATCTGAAACTACAGTCGTAAACTCTATTGAAGTCACCGTTCCGGGGATCCTCATAAGATCTACCCATGCAGCATCCCGTCCTGCATATCCGTACTCATATTTAGAGTAATCCCACTCCAGACTGTGTTTGCCGGCAGGAACTTCATATTCGGCAAAAGTCCAGTCGATCTCCCCTGACCATTTACGGTCAGGAAGGTCCAGCCATATTGTGTTCAGGTAGAGGTCGAACCCGTCGCTGTCATACTGCGAAGATATTTTATACGCAAAAGCCGCCGTGTCAAGCCTGTCTGAAATAAAATCGATCCTGACCGCAGAATACGCTACTCTTCCTTCCTCTTCAGGAGCAGCGAGCTCATCTGATCTTAAAGAACCCGTACCGTGAAAATAATCCTCTTTATTATAAGACCATCTTCCGTCGCCGGATAGATGAATGAAATTCTCAAAATTCTCCTCAAGTTCAAAGCTGACTATCTGCGCGTTGGATGGATACGCCATTACTTTGAATGAGTCCGATGCAGTTTCCGCCGCTGTCGAAGCAGTTATAAATATTTTTTCGATCCCTGTATTTTCTCCCCTGCTTAAAATAAGGTCGGAACCCGAAATAACCGCTTCAACAACACCCTTATTTTCTTTTTTAGTAAATGCGTAATTTATCGTTTGATCGGATATGGACCTGAATTTCTGACCGAGATCTATTATTTTTACTTCTTCATCCATATACACCGATTCCATATCCTCAACCTGATGAAGATCCCTGAAGTCAGCCAGTGCTGATTCGATCGCTGCTCTGATATCTTCCTCTGTCATGTAACCGTATTGCGAAAATACAAGTTTCGTATCCTTACCTATAATAATTAGATGAGGGTTGCCGCCCGTACTTGAGAACATGGAAAGTTCGATTCCAAAATCATTGTAGTCACATAACGGATAATTCAATCCGGCATTGTACAAATATCTCCATGAATCTCCGTTCAGGTCTTTATAATTAAAATCCGGGTTAATGCAGGCACCCGCTATGTATACTTTCCCTGCAGATTCATAATCCGTCCATATATTCCGAAGCGAAACTGCCTCTGATAAACATGTACTTCAGCCCGGTCCGAAAAAACTGATCACAATTATCTTTCCTGAAGATATCAGGCCTTTAATACTCTGCTGTGAATAAAGAATAGTCATATTGCTGTCCACATTCGAGTCTGTAAAGGAAACATCCCGCACAAAATCCCCTTGAATGTACTGGGAAAATAAAACTTTTAAGACAAACAGCAACAACAATAAGAACTTCCTCATTAGAACCTCCTTTCGATTTGAAGTTAACAATACTTCTTTTAAAATTCAATGATTAATATTGCAATTCAGACATCCGTGATTTATACTTCTGAAAGTTGAAATCAATCGAGGCAGACCATGAATAAATACGCTTTCATGATTTTATCGTTTCTTGCGGTAATATTATTCATCCTGATGATAATATTCGATTCCGTCGATAATGAAAATGTAACTTCCGTTGGGAAGGATTCTGCGCGACGGCAAGCTGAACAAAAAGTTGTTATGCGAGAACAGTCACCGCCTTCGGTCAATGAGCCAAGAAATGTTTTTCAGAAAAGTGAAACATTCACTTCATCAAAGGTTCCCGCTGACGGACTTGTCGCTTATTATCCTTTCAGCGGCAATGCCGACGATGCCAGCGGTAACGGGAATAACGGAACCGTGCACGGTGCAACTCTGACAGAGGACAGGTTCGGTAATCCCAACAGTGCTTATTATTTTGACGGAAACAGCTGGATCGAAGTCAAAGACAGCCCGAACTTAAAACCTGCAAATAGTCTGACTGTGTGTGCATGGGTGAATCTGGAGTACCGCGATGTTGATGATTATATGCGGATTTTAAGTAAGCACGGGGAAGTTACTGATGCGGGTGGATCGCACGGTTCATACCAATTAATAACCGGCAGATTAAAAGACCGAGGCGCTTATAATATGACATTAAAAACAAACCAGAAATACGATTACACAAGATCAGGTAGCAAAATTTCAACACCGGGATGGCATTTTATATTAGGCACTTGGGACGGCACTACAGCATCTGTTTATCATGACGGAGTATTAACCGGAGAATCAAAAATAGGCGGTAATATAATTTACGACTTCAACTCTCTGATAATTGGAAAAGACGGATATTACAAACACGTTAATTTTAAGGGTTCTATTGATGATATAAGAATTTACAACTCACCTATGAATCCAGAACAGGTCTGGGGGTTATATTGTGAATTCGGTTGGGCAAATCCAAAAGATTTTCAAGTAACGAGGAATAATAGAGCACCTAGAAATTCGCTGATCGCCAGCTACCCTTTCAACGGGAATGCGAACGACGCAAGCGGTAACGGCAACAACGGAACAGTCCACGGCGCAAAACTCACTAAAGACAGATTCGGCAATCCTAACCGTGCGTATTATTTTAACGGCAACAGCTACATTACTGTAAAAGACAATCCTTCGTTAAGATTGAACAATTCATTTACTTTGACAAGCTGGATACTTATCGAACCAAACGATGTGAACAATTACTTGAGGATAATATCCAAGCACGGAGAAGTTACTGATGCAGGAGGTTCACACGGTTCTTACCAGCTGGTTACCGGAAGACCTGATAAAAGAGGTGTAATTTATACAACTCTGAAGTCGGCAAGATATTTTTCCTCCGATCCGGGAATTGCCGTAACGCTTGGGGAATGGCATTTCATTGCTTCTACATGGGACGGAAAAACTGTCATTACATATTATGATGGGAAACCCGTAGCTCATTCCTCTGCTTCAGGAAATATAATGTATGATAATAACGATCTGTATTTTGGTAAAGATGGGTTTTACGACAACGCTTATTTTAAAGGATGTATTGACGATCTAAAAATATTTAATAAAGCTTTGACTGATAAAGAAGTATTAAATTTGTATAATACTAACTGATCATTTTTTCTGTAGCAATATTTTCCAAATATAATATCCCGGAACGGGAATCTGAATAAAACTCAATAATTTAACAATCGGATTGTTATAAACATCTTTACTTTTTAGCTTCAACGCTTTAATGATGAAATTTATTAACGAGTATTTAACTAACTTATTCTTTGAGAAAAGTATTCTGAATTTACCGGTATCGATTTTTTTGAATAATTCATCTTCATGCTGATATTCTCTTACATGCGTTGGATCTAAAGTTCTTTTGCCTTTATCGTTCTTATAGAAATACCATGCCCAGCTTTTTTTAAAGACCGTGTCAATATAGATCAGTGCTTCGGATTTGCTAATCTTATACAACGCTTCAAGCATATGTCCGTCGTCAGGAACATGTTCTATAACCTGAGTCGAGACTACGATGTCAAAATAATTATCAGGTACATTCTCCAGAATCTGAGCATCGTCCTGAACTACTTTTATTTCAGGTGAAATATCGTTGATCCCTTTAAGTCTCTCTTCTGAAAGGTCAACTCCCCATATCTCTTTGAATTTACTGTTATATTCACGCTTATAAAGGGAATATAAAAACAATCCGCCCCCGCAGCCTACATCTATGATTTTTCCAAAATTATTGTACCTGATTATCATATCAAGTTCTTCGGGTATCTGATCCAAAAGCAAATGCTTGTGTTTTTTAGCATATTCTTCGATGTTCATTTAAACTCCGTTTAGTTGAGCTCAGGGCTGCCTTTAACTGTTTAAATAAAACTCTCGTCGTCGTGGAGCTTTTCCTTCTTGATGAACTTGAAGTAGATTATCAGATAGATTATAACGGCTATTGTACATACGATCGACTGCATCGGAAAATCTACGAGCAGAAGAGCTCTGTCAATGAAAAGCGACACCCTTCCCATAACCGTTGATCCGAAAGCAGCTCCAAAGAAGATCATCATAACAACAATACCGACACGGGCGGTCTTGCCTAAAATGCCCCTGTGCGGTTTCGAGAAGAAGAAATACATCAGAGCGGCAAAAGTACCGAAAATGATAACGAACCACTTGGATGATTCAAAGAATGATCCCTGGTTTATCGGTTTCATGAGATCTGTACTCTGCCTTAATATATTTTGTATCGCGATAGGAATGTAATAACCTGCCATATAACCGAAAATAAAGCCGAAATAATAATTAGCTACCCATGCTTTTTTTCTAGAGAACCGGAAAAACATTGTAAGCGCAAGCAGGAACCACAAAATGTAAGTAATATCCCAGAAATGGAATTCGACGAACATATCCTTAACAGGCATTATGAAGAAAGGATCCACTATGTATTCCCATGACAGTATCCAGCCGTATCCAAGAGCTACCCCGATAAAGATATTCTCTCCTATCTTATATAAAGGATTATCTCTGTATAAAAATGACAGAATCATTATTGTTGCGAGAACAGGTATCCAGGAAAAGAAAATGTCATTCAAAAAAATATTGTCCAGTAAAGCTTTGATATCCATATTAACCTCTCTTCCTTTTATCCATATAATAAACGATATTACCAACGATCACGAACCCGAAGATAACGAGATGTGAGAAAGTCAGGGAAGACATTCCTTTTGTGGCACTTCCGTAATAACTTTTTTTATATTTGTCGCTCACAAGCCTTTCATATTCAGCAGCGCCTCTCAGACCGTTTGCCATTCCTGTTATCTGACCTGTCTGGAGGTAAGGAACATAATCGGGGCCCATTACAGCCGTAACAGCTATCCCGAACTTGTAATTGAACCTGATCTGCATATCTACGAAAGTGGCATGATATGCCGATCCTGAGAATCCGAATATGTATTTTATATCTCTTAGTGTTTCAACATTTTCGAATATCTTACCTTCTTTTTTGTAAGTACCCTTAAAATCAACATCCATATTGAATATCCTGATGTCTGCGTTAATGGGAACGAACTCCATATTTATATAATCAACTCCCTCCCTGGACTCACTGAATTCTTCCATTGCTGTTATTTTCTTTACGGTCTCCTTTCCGAGATTGATCCCGTTGATCGTTGCATAATAAATGAACACTTTAACTTTTTTCTTCAGACAGTGCTTGAAAAAAGCTTCGAACATGGGAAGAAGCTCAGCCTTCGAACTCGGATCAAAAGCCCAGTCGATGAAAACGGCGTCACCCTCATTCAAACTTTCTATTTCGTCAAAGATCGCCTTAGTTTCTTTTGTCGGCGAAACAGGAAAGATAAGAAAGTCGAATCCGGGCAGAAGCGGTATTATTATTGAAAGAAGAACAAGCAGATATATTAGCCTTCTGTCGATCTTCTTAAGTTTTTCAAGTATCTTATTCATTTTAATACCTTTAAATTTAAATTATTCTGACAGGTGTGATCTTTCCAGTCCGAAAAAGATCCTTATCATCATCGTTATTGATCCCAGATATCCTCCGAAAATAATGGCCCTTCTTCCTGCACTTGAAGGTGCATCCATTATCCATTCCCCTAAAACTGGTATCTGAATCCAGATCTCCTTACCAAGAGGGATCTTGCTTAGCATGACAATAATTGATGCTACAAGGAGAACTCCCGACTCGACAGATTTGGCTTTAAAGGACCTGTAGGCTGCAGAAGCAATATAAAACGCGAGAAGTGAGAATACTGTAGCCTGGAACGGAACATACACGTTCATAAACATTGAGCTGAAAGGAGTTCCTGATGAAGTTCCGCTTGTAATTCCGAGAAATATCATTAGGATTATCATTGAAACTCTCAGAATAGCATAATATCTTTCGTTATTGTATTTGATCTTGTAATAATTCTGTCTTGCAACAGAGTATACACCTACCAGAATTCCTATTACTCCTGCGATCTTCATCCCGTTAGCAAAGAAAAGCTTCTGATTTTCCTGGAACATCCCGGCAATAAAAAATTCGCCGTACCACAGAATACCTACGATCAGTCCCAGCAGTATTGGTATTTCTTTTTTCATCTTATATCATCCCTTTTGCATAATTCTTGTTAGTAAGTACTCAGCAGATCAGAGAAGAATGTCCAGTCGGAATTTATAGATAAAAATATCGTTCCAAGGAGGAACAGGATTCCGAATATCACTTTACCGTAATCTGAAAGTTTAAGGTTAGAAAGAACCTGAGGATCTCTCGAAAGATAAGCGGCGGCAGCGTAAAGTTCTTCTCCGATAAGTGTGTAGTCACAGGAAGTAATGAAGAAAGGAAGCTGTGTAGCTTCTGTAGTACCTGCAACCTGGATCGCACCTGCCGCAAAACCGGCTTCTGAAATTAACAGCGACTCTGCAGCGTAGTAACCGAAATGAAGAGCCGTTGCGGGTTTCTTTCTAGCGATCAGACCGGATAATCCCGCAGCGAATGCGAACTGGTCGCTGACCATAAAGAAACAATTATCTTTTTTATGGTCTTCTGGATAACCTGCGTCAAGAAATCCTGAAGCTATCATTTCCTCGGCTATCTGAAGAACAACAGGATCGTAAGCCGGATAAATTATCTCAGCTTTAAATTCCGCAACTTTTTTAGCTACGCTTCTTAAAATAAGCATACTCGCGATCGTTTGGGGACTTGAGAATGCTCCGAGTCCTGAATCGTATATAATAGGTTTTCCCATTTCTGTAGCTCTTCCGACAGCATCGTCAATAGCGTCCAGGCCGGGGATCCTTCTAATGAATATAGAATCCTTTTTCTTTTTTACTGTAGTGAACACATACAGGAAAAGAGCGAAGAAAAAGAACGATGCTATAAGGATATTCGATCTGAAACCTCTGAATCCTTTCTCTACCTCGAATCTGAAATAGACTTTAAACTTCGATGAAAGATCATGATAAAATTTTGTCTTAAGCAAATCCTTCAAATAAGCTTCAGTATCAGAGCTTTTGGTCTTAAGTTTATTTATCAGCATACTGTTCACATCGTATTGACCGGGTGAATTCATAAATCCTGAAATTATAGTTGTCATCCTAGATACTTCAGCAGATTTAAGTTTGTCAATGTTAACTTTTCTTGCCTCGATCCATTGGTTATACATTTGTTTTTCAAGTTTATCATCACCGGCTTCAGCCGCAGCTTCTTTTTTAGAATATGCTTCCTCTATGTCATCAGTGATCTTTTTTTCAAATTCAGGAATTTTCTTGTTTACTTCCTCGGTAAGTCTCAGCGAAATATTCTGAAGCTTTTCTTTAACATCATTATCAATATAGAGGAAATAAATTCTTTTGTCCGTAACCCTGGTTATTTCACTGTAAACATCATCAAGCATCTCGTCGAAACCTATGCTGAACCTTCTGATATTCTTATATGAGCTTCTTATTTTAGCTACGTTCTCAGCTACTTCTTTTACATCCTCTTTCGCAAAAGCTTCTTCGATCGCTTTAAGTTTATCAAAATCGCTTTTTTCAAGATACCCTATTAACGCGGGATTCTTTTGTTCTCCGGAAAGTTCTTTTTCAATCCTCTCGAGATCTGAACTTATCAGATTTTTAAGATACTCCGGTACTGATGAAGCGATTATCTTCTGATAATTTTCCTGAAGTATCTTCAGATCTTTCAGGTTCGAAGCGTCAGGATCTTTTCCTCCCTTTAAATAACTGTTCACATAACCAGTAACCCTCGGCAATAGAGTTTCGTAGTCCTTCGTCACATCCCAGCTCTCGTAAATCTTCATCAGATCCTCAGCGGCCTTCTTACACAGAAGCTCCTCGTCTGTCAGTACAATGACTGCTTCAACTGCAGCTGAAGCAGTAGAATCTGCTGCTGTAACAGAATCCGGAACTGCTTCGGTCACCGGCTCCTGTGCGCACAGATACAAGGCTGAGAAAAGGATGGAGAGTGTCGTTAGAATTTTCTTCATAGGCACCTTTTCATTTTATTTATTTAATTTTATTATTAAGCTTTTATCCATTCGTCCGTTTCGTTTTTTTTTGAACAGAATGGTATATAAGGAAAAATATCCTTAAAATCAACACGAAATTTATTCAATTATTGAGTTATTATTATCCTATAAACGCTTATGATGTTGTCGTCTTCATTATAAACGAACAGCTTATCCCTTATTAACATCTTAATGAATCCGTCGCCGTTTCTGTAGAATTGAGGGTCGTTCTTATTAAGATCAACCGTATTAAGATAAACACCGTCCCTGTAAACATCGACTACAAAATTTGTACTTTCATTATCATCGGTTTTTCTGGCGCATTCAAGGAGGATGTATCCGTCACTATGCCAGAAGATATTCTCAACAGATTTTTTATATCTTAAAGCTGACGCGTCAAAATCTCTCCACCTGAAATCTCTTTCGGCTCTTTCCTGAAATTTCTTTCTCTCTGTGTCTGAATACATTACTTTGGCATAACTTTTCCTGATCTCTTCGATCTTTTTACCTTCTTGATCGAATACATTCACGAGTATCTTGTCCTCAGTGTTCTCTGCGTAATAAATTTTTCCTCCCCCTGTTGTGAATTTGTTATCATGATCCATAGGATTAAAATTGTTCCCGTCTATCTCGAACTGTTCCGAGACCATATCCGATATCTTCTCGAACCTTCTGTCCAGAAGAGAAAAATTGATGCTTACAGTTCTGTTACCCGGACCACCTCTTCCCCCTCTGCCGAAAAGTACTCCTGCGAATTTATCTTCAGTCACTTTCGCCAGATTCCGCGGGAACCCGTTATCTCTTAGAGGTATGATATCTCTCAGATACGCACCTTCCTTATCGAACATAAT
>Ga0116162_10001707_pt1 | contig 14151 bp, 12 predicted proteins | sample AD_UKC105_MetaG_FD_89875 | JGI IMG/M metagenome (GOLD analysis project Ga0116162, IMG submission 89875) | Active sludge microbial communities of municipal wastewater-treating anaerobic digesters from Hong Kong - AD_UKC105_MetaG | ecosystem: Engineered > Bioreactor > Anaerobic > Digestate... | reverse complement strand
TTGCCGTCTATGCCTACAATTCCCATTACTATCCCATCAGCATGCTCGGGCTCGCCAAGATCGGCGCGATCCAGGTCCCCATCAATTACATGCTCAACGCCGAGGAGATCGCATACATCATAAACCATTCTGGTTCCAAGATCTTCATAGTCGAGGATGCGCTTTATCCGATCATTGCACAGTCTCAGGCACAGTTCACCACGGTGGAGAAATGGGGTTTCATACCGCTGGCAGACTCCATGGTGCCGGAGGGTTTCTTCAACCTGATTACGGAAATGGAAACCATGCCCTATGATGAACCCCAGGTAGAGGTCAGCGCAGAGGATGTCGTCCAAATCCCGTATACCAGCGGAACAGAATCAAAACCAAAGGGGGCCATGCTTTCTCACCGGGCACTCATGTCGCAGTATCACAGCTGCATCTTTGACGGTCATTACGATACTGACGACGTAAGCCTGCATGCCCTGCCCCTTTTCCACTGCGCTCAGCTTCACTGCTTTTTAATGCCTTACCTGTACATCGGGGCGACCAATGTCATCATGCACAAGGCCGATCCGCTGGAGATGATCACATCCATAGAAAAATTCCAGATCACACACATGTTCGCCCCGCCGACAGTCTGGATCGGGATACTGAATCACCCGGAATTCAAGAATCACAACCACTCGAGCCTGAAAAAGGCAGCATACGGTGCCAGCATCATGCCCGTAGAGATCATCAAGCAGCTCTCCGTAACCTTCCACGGTCTTGAACTCTGGAACTACTACGGACAGACCGAGATGGGGCCTGTGGCAACTATTCTGAAACCTCATGACCAGCTCCTGAAGCCAGGTTCTGCAGGAAAGCCTGTCCTCAATGTTGAAACCCGCCTCATGGATGACGAAGGCAAGTTCGTTCCGGTCGGAACAGTCGGCGAAATCGTACACCGTTCAGGCCATGTCATGACAGGCTACCTCAATGACAAGGAAAAGACCGACGAGGCCTTTGCCTATGGCTGGTTCCACAGCGGGGACCTCGGAAAATTCGACGAGGACGGGTATCTCTATGTTGTTGATCGTAAAAAGGACATGATCAAGACCGGTGGAGAAAACGTTGCGTCCAGGGAAGTCGAAGAGGTCCTGTATCAGCATCCGGCAATTGAGGAGGTGGCTGTCATAGGACTTCCCGATCCTAAATGGATCGAGATAGTGGCCGCCGTGGTCGTACCGAAAAAGGGTGAATCGATTACGGAAAAGGACCTCATAGCCTACAGCAAGCAGCACCTGGCCGGGTTCAAGTGCCCGAAAAAGATCGTAATAACTGACAAGCTTCCTAAAAATCCTTCAGGCAAGATCCTGAAGCGGGAGCTGAAAGAGGAACTCGGGAAATAATCTCTTTGAAAATCAAGAACAGATCAGGGGGTGTTCCGCTCCCCCTGATCTTCCTTCCACTTATTCTACTCCGTATTCATTGCCGTAGGTCTGGGTGACATAATCGATATCCTTGTCGCCTCTGCCGGAAAGATTGACCAGGATGGTTTTATCACTGCCGAGATCAGACGCCAGCTTGATTGCAAACGCCACTGCATGAGAGCTCTCCAGCGCAGGTATGATGCCTTCGACCCTGGACAGTTCGAAGAATGCATCGATGGTCTCCTTGTCGCTTGCCGTAACATAATCGACCCTCTTGAGGTCTTTCAACAGGCTGTGCTGGGGACCGACGCCGGGATAATCAAGGCCGCTTGCCACGGAATACACCTTAAGCGGTTCCCCGCTTTCATCCTGCAGCAGGTATGATTTAAAGCCGTGAAGGACCCCCGGTCTGCCGAGCGTCATGGTCGCAGCGTGCTCACCGTCTTTCAGGCTCAGGCCTGAAGGCTCGACACCATAGATTCTCACGCCCCCATCTTCAAGAAAGGCACTGAACAGCCCGATTGCATTCGATCCGCCGCCGACACAGGCCACAAGATTGTCCGGCAAAGATCCTGTCATGTCCATGAACTGCTGCCTGGCCTCTCTTCCCACCACGCTCTGAAAGTCTCTCACCATCATCGGAAACGGATGAGGTCCGACTACCGAGCCGATCGCATACAACTGGGTAACAGGGTCTTCAAGATATGCCTCAAAGGCATCGTCGACCGCATCCTTCAGGGTTTTTGTTCCTCGCGTGACTGGTATTACCCTGGCCCCAAGGATCTTCATCCTGATCACATTGGGCCTCTCCTTTACGATATCTATTTCCCCCATATAGATATCGCATTTGAGCCCGACCAGGGCGGCTGCTGTTGCAAGGGCGACGCCGTGCTGACCTGCACCTGTCTCGGCGATAATGGTCTTCTTGCCCATCTTCTTCGCAAGCAGTGCCTCGCCCAGACAGTGATTGATCTTGTGTGCCCCGGTGTGGTTCAGGTCTTCCCGTTTCAGGTAGATCTGTGCTCCGCCGATCTTTTCTGAGAGCCTGCGTGCATGAAAGACAGGGCTTGGCCGACCTACATAGTGGCTGTAGAGGGAGTCCAACTCTTCCAGAAATGCTTTGTCTTCCTTGATCTGCAGATATGCCGCGGTGATCTCATCGAGGATACCCTGAAGCTGCGGCGGCACAAAACTTCCGCCATACTCTCCGAAATACCCCTTGTCATCGGGAAGCTGGAATGATTTCAAGTCTGTTTTCATCATGATCCCCTTCTCATCTAGTAAGTATCTTGCTGTTTTCCCAAGGATCCATGATCAAAGCAGCCATGCTGTACTCTTCACGGTGCAAATCCACGGCTTCCCCAAGGTTTCTGTTGGAAGAAGCAATAGAACAGATTCATCAATGATGTCAAACAGCTTTTTTTTGAACTTGACAACATAACTATTTAACCGTCTTTATACTTTTCTGATAGCGGACTGATGGAGAATACTTCAATGTCTTGTCAATGTCTGATAAATGGCCGGTATAACGGATCTCCAATAAGAACCATCTTCCAGGAAAGATACGGCACGCTATAAAAATAGCACTCAACAAGGGTATACCTGCCTGCACTCAGCAGTCCGAAGAAATGCCCAGGCAGAGGGAATGCCTGTATGTACGGCTCATCAACCGGACCAAGTGTTGCCGCAATGCCGTCCTTGAGCATCATGGGGCACCACGCCCTGCTTTTGGGATCTCTCAGGGTTACGCACTCGCCGCTGGCAATATGGTAGCCTACAGCCCCTGGGACCCAGTCGAAGGCATCCACATAATTACTCAGTGAATACCACCCGCAATAGAGTGCAGCCTCCGGACACTTAGATGCCTCGAAGAGGCCATCTTCATGATCGATAATCACGGGCATGGATATGTTCCTGAGCACCCTGTAAGCTGCCGTATGGATAGACTGATCATAATACCTGTAGGCCTTGCGGGATGCTACATCGATATCGGGCCTGGGCCAGCGAGCATCGAAATATGCCCTGCCACTGAGTCCTTCTTTTTCCGTCTGAATGCTCTCATCGATTATCCGATGTACAATACCAGGATCCGGCGCATCCAGACGGGACACCATAAGGACCATCCCTCCACTGCCTTCCATCTTTACGTTCTCTTCGATGTCTTGGTGAATATACATCGGGTTGGCCGCCCACCCTTCCACAGGGTAAGGCACGCTCAGAACAAGAGCGAGTTCTGAATCTACAGAGGCCGACCTGTCGAGAGAAACCCTCGAATCGCCCATCAGGCGTTTAACCTTTCTGATCTCCTTCTCAAGTATCCTTCTGCGCGTTTTATCCCTGTTCGACAAACGATCCTGTTCAAGTGCTTCGAGCTTCTCCCTGAATGCATTAATCTGTCTGCTCTCGTTCTCCGACATATCCCTGTCTTCTATCCTGAGCGGCATGCCGTACATCAGGACGACACAGCGTACAGTATCCAAGAGACCATCCTCCAGAAGATGTTCACGGACAGGAATTGCCAGGCAGAGGTCATATTCTTTCCTGCTGCATGTTTCCCTGGTGCCCATGGAGACCTTCACAAGATTGCTCTGCGGAATCGAACGCTCCTTCAGATAATATCTTCCAAGTGCAGCGCTTTCCCGCACATTCTCATTTACCACGACAAGGACTTCTTCTGGCGCCAGGGCACTGACTTGCTGAGGCAATACCATGTTCACACAAAGGAAAAACACTACAAAGAATATTCCGGGAATACCATCGCTCGAATGACAAACCGATAATGTCACATAACTGAAGCCATCCATGGCCTCCCATAGTAGCAGCACTATGACAATGCGGGTCAAGCACAAAACATCAATGAGAATTCTCAACTCATACAAGGAATTTCTTGACAGTTATCCGCCGAATTACTATTGGAAATTATATGCAACAAAGATACCTGAAAAAAGGATGCAGAAACTGTTCGCCGAACGGCTATTGCGTAGATAGATTACGGTCAGTATTGTTTTCCAACGGTGGAAGGCTGACAAAAGAGCGGCTCTGCCTGTTGAAAATTACTTGCGATATTGAAGGTCATTTTCAGCCTCACCACCTCCTCGAACTTCTCAGGGAACAGGGATACAATCTGTCCCTGACCACGGTGTACAGAAATCTGGCCCTGCTTATCAAGGCAGGTATCATTCGAAGGGCATCCATTGCAGAAGATCAGGGAAGCGGAGGAGTATGGTACGAGCATATCTGGGCTCACGAACATCATGATCACCTTGTCTGCTCTCATTGCGGAAAAAAGATAGAGTTTTCCTATCCGGCCATCGAGATCCTGCAGGAAGCAGTAGCCAAGGAGCATGGATTCACCCTGGAGAGCCACCACCTCGAGCTCGTCGGGGTGTGCCCTGAATGCAGAAAAAGCAATGATGTCCAGGGTGAATCATGAGGAAATCAGCTGCATACATATACTGCGACCGCAATTGGTATAGTATTCAAAAACTAAGACTTGTGAATGAACGGCCAGCGGCAGACATCACAAGGAAAGGACTATCTTGAGACTACTGGAACTTAAACAAGGCGACACTGCCGTTATCGACAGAATCAACGGCGGTGCAGGCATGAGATACAGAATGGACGGGTTCGGTCTGCGCGAAGGAAAACGCATCAGACTGATCATGGCTGCACCGTTTCGGGGACCTCTCCTCCTGGAGGACCTGGGCTCCGGCGCGAGGATCATGATAGGGCGGGGTATGGCAGAATCAGTCGAGGTAAGCCGTTGTGAACCCTCGTGACGAGATCGTCATAGCCCTTGCAGGTCAGCCGAACTGCGGCAAGTCAACCCTCTTCAATGCTGTAGCCGGATTCAAGGTGAATACCGGCAACTTTGCCGGCACCACGGTTTCCTTCACAGAGACAAAGGTGTTTTTCGAGGGCAGGACCATCAGGCTCATAGATCTCCCCGGCACCTATTCAATCTCTTCCCATGACATTGCAGAAAAGGTTGCCAGGGATTATCTCCTCTCAGGCAATGCAGATGTGATCATAAATGTTCTCGATGCATCTCTGCTTTCCCGCTCGCTCGAATTCACGATACAGATCCTTGAGATGAACATCCCCATGGTGATGGGCCTGAACATGTTTGATGAGGCAATAAGAAAAGGGATAGAGATAGATCTTGACGGGCTCAAGAGATTGACCGGCGTAGAGGCCTACCCCATAATCGCGGTGGAAGGAAGCGGGGTTCACGAACTCTTCGAGGCGGCAATCAGGGTTGCCGAGGATGATTTCAGTCCTGTCAAGCCTGTCTATGACCGGGACGTGGAAGAATGCATAGCAGATATTGCAAGACATTATCCAAAGGCACTGAGAAACGGGCTTGCCGTTGATGAACGGTTCCTGATCATACGGCTGCTGGAGATGGATGAGGATTTTGAGAAAACCGTAGGAAGACTCGACAAGGATTTCCTTGAATACGTCATCAGAAAAAGACAGGAGCTGGCTGAAATACACAACTGGCCGGAGTCCGGGGTGTTCTCGTCACACCGTCACGCCTTCGTGATCGATCTCTTCGAACAGATAGCCAAGGTAAGCAGAAGAGATGGAATGGACCTGAGAGAGAGGATCGATCACTTCATCATAAACCCTATAGGCGGCTTCACCGCGATCATAGGCCTTCTGTTCTTCATGTTCTATACCTCATTCAAACTTGGAGATGTGATCTCGGGTCTTATCGAGGCCCCGCTTGACGCACTGGGGGAGTCTGTAAGGGCTGTTGCAGGAGGACTCACAGGTGTCGTCATATCAGGTCTCTATGACGGCATGGTAGCGGGCATAGGGATCGTTCTGCCGTATCTCCTGCCTCTCCTCATACTCATGGCCATCCTAGAGGACTCGGGCCTGCTGCCGAGGATAGCCTTCATGGTGGACGGCCTGCTGCACCGATTCGGGCTGCACGGCAAATCCGCGGTACCGATCATCCTCGGCTACGGGTGCAACGTACCCGCAATCATGGCTGCCCGCGGCCTCGAATACGAACGCGACAGGGTTATCACCATGCTCATCATACCGTTCATTGCATGCTCGGCCAGGACAGTCATAATCCTTGCCCTGGCAGGTAAATATCTTGGCGGCGCCTGTACGACGCTGATCTATATCGGCAACATCATGGTGGCCCTTCTCGTCTCGTTCGGCCTTTCACGACTGCACGTAGAAATGGCACCGGGCATTATCATGGATGTCCCCCCTCTTCGCAGGCCATATATGCGCCTCGTTATAAACAAGGTGTGGTGGCGGCTCAGAGAGTTTCTTTTCTTCGCCTGGCCGGTAATCGTGGTATCGAGCGTGGTTCTCGCACTCATCTCTTTTATAGGGGTCGACAGGATCATCAATTCATTCCTGTCGCCGGTTACCTCCACTATCCTGAATCTTCCTGAGCAGACAGGGATAACGCTCTTCCTGGGCATTTTCAGAAAGGAACTGACCCTCTTGATGCTGAACCAGTCTCTTGGAACCGCTGATATTGCACTCATACTTACAAACATGCAGATCCTGGTGCTTGTGGTCTTCACGGTCCTGTATATCCCGTGTGTCGCAACGATATCGACGCTGTGGAAGGAAGGAGGGTGGAGGATAGCCCTGTATTCCATAATCCTGAACACGACCGTAGCCATTGCTGTGGCGGGAACCATAGCCCAGATCGCAAGGATGTTCTGAAAAGGCCTTCCATGGGTTACCGTGAACTGTCATTCCGCCTTCCTACAGACTATACGGACGATCAAATGAAAAGAAGGATCGAGAACGAGCTGGGGATAGAGGAGTTCACCTTTCAGATCAATAATAAAAGCCTCGATGCAAGGAAAAAGAACAGCATCCACTGGAACATCAGGGTATCTGTGCACTCGGAAGAGATTCAGGGCACACCACCTGAACCATCCCCTCCCCTTGTCATTGAATACCGCAAGAGATCAAAAAAAGTCATCGTCGCAGGAAGCGGTCCTGCCGGATTCTTTTGTGCGTTCGTCCTTCAGAAGGCGGGATTCGATACAACCATCATCGAGAGGGGTTCACAAGTTAATACAAGGGCCGAGGGTATCCGCACATTCGAAAAAACCGGCATGTTTGATCCCCGGTCCAACTACGCATTCGGAGAAGGCGGGGCAGGCACCTTTTCCGACGGCAAGCTCACCTCGAGATCCAAGCATATCTCAAGGGAAAGACAGTTTATCCTGTCCAGCTATATCGGGGCAGGTGCCCCTGAAGAGATCCGCTACATGACTCATCCCCACCTCGGCAGCGACAACCTCAGAACTATTGTGCGCACCCTGAGAGAACAATTCATCGATATCGGGGGCACAGTGCTGTTCGAGACAATGCTTGAAGATCTTAAGATATCAGCAGGGAAAGTACATGCAGCAGCAAGTTCTGCCGGAGACATCGAGGCGGATTATTTCATCGTTGCCCCGGGTCACAGCGCCTATGAGACATACCGCATGCTTATCAAAAACTCCGTGGGATTCAGAACCAAGAATTTTGCCCTGGGCAGCAGGGTGGAGCACCTCCAGGAGACCATAAACAAGGCCCAGTGGGGCCGGGAACATCTTCCCGGTGTAAAGGCGGCAGAATACCGCCTCACTTCAAAAGGCGACGGCAATGTGGCAGTGTATACGTTCTGCATGTGTCCTGGAGGAACAGTCGTACCTGCGACCGCATACGGAAACACGAACACTGTCAACGGCATGAGCCTGTACAGCCGCGACGGCAGGTTTGCAAATGCAGCATGTGTTGCAGCAGTGAGCCCGGACAGGCTCATCGGGAAGAAATCGTCACCGACGGAAGCCCTTGAATGGCTGCAGAGCCTTGAAGAACGTTTCTATCATTATTCTGATGGCTTCCGGGCACCGTTCTGCAGCATAGCGGACTTTATCGACAAAAAGGAATCTTCTGCGGCTGCGCAGTCAAGCTACCCGCTGGGACTGAAGAGCGCGGCCCTGTGGGAACTGCTGCCCTATGAAGTAAGTTCATCAATAAGACATGGCCTTAAGGACTTCTGCAGAAAGATCAGAGGGTTTGAAACAGGGATCATCATGGGACTCGAAAGCAAGACCTCGTCTCTTATTCAGGTGCTCAGGGACGGCAACGGACTCTGCATCGGCTTTGAAAATCTGTACCTGGCAGGAGAAGGAAGCGGGTATTCAGGCGGAATAATATCAAGCGGGGCAGACGGTATTAGGATCGCCATGAATATCATCGGCTGTGCATGAGGATATCACCTCGATTGCCGGGAATTACCTGCAGCCTGCAACATCAGCAAGCTCATCGAGGGCAAAATCGAATCAGGATCAAAGAATCAAGCATTATTGATTGCTCATCTTCTCTATCAGGTTTTTCAGGTATCGTGATTTCAGCATTCTTTCCGCCAGAGCCTGCTTTACCGGCGGAAGTTTCAGAATCACTCCCAGTACAGCTGCCAGGGCACGGTGACTCAGAAGAACACGGTTATCAAAGATAAGATCCTGCAGATTACCGCGTTCAACAGCCATCACGACGGCCCTGTGTGTTCCGTTTACTGGGGTGATCACCCTTGCGGGACGCGGTTTCAGGCAAATGCTGCCCCTTGTGCAGGCCCTTGCACACAGACCGCAGCCGAGACAGCGTTCTTCATCTACCATGGCTATATGTCCCTTCGGCTTGCAAGGATCGTTCGATGAAACCAGGGTCATTGCCTCAACAGGGCAGACATCGACACATGCCGAACACCCGGTACACTTAGAGGCGTTAACCTCGGGCATGAAACAGGTCGTATGTACCGGATTGAGAATCGCGAACCTTCTGGCGGCAATCATGGCCTCACAGCAGCACCTGCAGCAGTTGCAGATGAAGTTCACCCTCTCGTGGACATTTTCACCGAATTGCACCAGATTGTTCTCGTATGCCTCATTCAGCAGGTCAATACCTTCATCACTATCTATCTCCCGCGCTATACCGTGCCTGATAAGAGACGATGCAACCGTGTTGAAGGTCATGCATATTTCCATGGGGGCATTACATGCCCGGCCCATATGCTGCATCTTGTGACGGCAGTAGCATATACCCACGGCCCGGCGGGAAGCCGTCTTTATAACCTCTGTGGCACGTTCATAATCGAGTACATGCAGTGCATTCTCATCGGACAGCGCCTCTTCGTTGACAAATACACGGCCGAGTTGCGTTTCCCCCCGGGTAAATAGATTGCGGATGAACTCCTCTTCCACGTTCAGATACTCATAGAAAAGCTCACTCAACACTTTCTGGTCAATATCATGGCGCACTCGCATCATGGAGAATTCAAAGAAGCCTGCCATGGGGGGAGGCAGGACATAAAAGTATTGCCCGTCCCGCTCAATATCGACAAGGATTCCACGCTCTGCCAGGTTATCAAGAATTGTCTGCGCTGCAGACAAATCCATTTTCCAGACATGGCCTGCCTTTTCCGCAGTAAAGGGCTTTATGGGCAACAATGAAACCAGAGATGCCTCTCTCTCACTGAAAAGCATCTCAAGAATTCTGAACAGGAGCTTTGATGGGACCGCGCCCTGAGGGAAACGGTTCAGCCTGTCCACCAGTTGTGAGTAGCCTGACCTGTCTGTATTATGAGCCATAACGGAATAACCGCAAGCCCTTCATTTTTTCAGAAGGACATAGAATATCATACTATAATTATAAGAACATTTTTCTTGCAGTCCAGTACTGGATCCATAACCCGGTTGCAGACAACTGTTCAGGACAGTCAATTGATTTGGTACAAGCGATATCTCATTGCTTGCGTATGCAAGGAACATTTCTTTTGCAGAGTGGATAATCTCACAGATAAACCAGGATACACCTGTCAGTCACAAAGACTCCTGATATATTATTTCCTGGATCCCCCGAGATACAGCAGTGTTTCGGAACGGAAAACGATAACCCCGTATCGGTTGATGATGTCACTGTAGATCCCTTTCTCCTTTATCCGGGCATAGGCCTTTTCAAATTCTTCCTGAAGCTCATATGTCCCCGGATAGGTCTTTGATATCATCAGATGAAGGCTGTCCTGGTTAAGCGGTTTTTCGGCAAAAGCAAACATCCCGACATATTCAGGATAGTCTTTGTTTATGAGATACAGTCCTACATTCTCATCCATTGGAAACAGATCAATACGCCCCAGAAAAAGCTTGTGCAGATTCTGCTCATCTGTCTGTGCGTATTCGACATCAAGGCCCAGCTTCTCAAACAACTCTTCATACCAGTAGCCGATTGACCCGCCTATCCTGTACTTTTTCAAGTCGTTAATATCTTTAAAGACTATTCCTTCAGGAAATTTTGACGTATTGTAAAACAATCTGCCGGTGTTGAATGCTATACTCTCTGAAAATATAAAATCCTTCTGCCGTGACTGGGTAATGGTGTAGGGGAATGCCGCAAAGGCATTCCCCTTCTTTACTTCCATCTCAGTACGCTTCCAGGGATAGAACCTGTATACAGGCGTTACCCCCATTTCTGTAAACACGGCCGAGACTATCTCGGTAAATATACCGAATTCATTCATCTGCTCGGATGAATAGGGAGGCCATTCTCCTGTGGCGAGTATGACCTCTCGCTTTTCCGAAGCATTTACTGATGGGGCAAGACAGAAACCCACTATCAGTATTGACAGAAAACAGACGATGTATGTGCTTACTTCACAACGTATACTATCGCGAAGCCCATAACATTTCATATCAAAGAAAATACCATAGCCGGATATAAAAACAAATAATGAATCTATCACCTTTTGAAATTCTCTTCAAATACCTGGTGATGGTAGACCGTGCACTTTCAGGTTGAATTTCTCCTCCAGCATGACTACTATACATTGTGAAGACAGACAGCATTGAACGACAGGGCCGTGATTGATGAATAAGATTGAGACAACTCATATGACAGGGAAAAGTCTGCGCGCAGAAAAGCAGGTGTTTGCAGGCGTATATGGACGACTCTTTGCAAGATACGTCTCGCGCTACGCTGAGGTGTATGCATCGCTTCTTGCCCTGGCAGTTACCAGGGAACTGTTTTCCACTTCAGACTCCGACGAGAAGCTGCAGGTATTCATACGGCAGAACCGTGAACAGATAGACAGCGAGATCGAGCAGCTCAAATATGATACCGTTATCAGAAGAATGGTCACCGACGCCGTGGTCATAAAGGTAGTGTTTCAGCACAAACAGGGCGGGTGTGGAAAGAACGATGTTTTTGAAACCATTGAACGGCTTAAAGAACTGGGTATCTATCTGGAAGGAAGCAGACCGCCTACACCGAATTCCTTTATACAGAAAGCAAGCAGGTTCTTCACCGAAACCCCGCTGAGGCCTGCTGTTCCTCCTGTGAACACCTGACAGGGGCTTTTTCTTTTCAGGTAATCTTGTCCAGAGGTCTGCGTCCGGAAAGGCTCTCACGGTAGCTGCTTGCAGTCATACCGGCAATCTTCCTGAATTGCGATGAAAGGTGCTGCACACTGCTATAGCCAAGCTTGTATGCGATCTCGCTCAAATTAAGCTCGCCGTCCATGAGCAGTTCCTTGGCCCTCTCGATCTTCTGGCGGATAAGGTACTGTTCTATGGAAATCCCCTGTGATGCCGAGAACAGGGTGCTCAGATAGTTGTAGTCCATGTGCAGACGCGATGCAAGGTGGTCGGAAAAATTCATGTTCATGGGTTCCTGCTCGGCATCACGTCTCACCGTCTGGATGATCTCGTTCTTGACACGCTCCACAATACGGTCCAGGCGGTCTTCCAGCAGGCCGAAACCGGCTGCTTCGAGCACCTCCCGTATCCTCTCTCTACTGACGGGCTGCATGGGCTGCACCACTTCCGCCTCGCCAAGTTCAACGCGTTCTACCTTGAGACCAAGGCCTTTGAGCTCTTCAGTTACGACGCGAATGCACCTCTGGCACACCATATTCTTGATATGCAGGGTCTCTGTGTTTTTATCATCCATGGTCTTTTCCCCGACCTGTTGCAGTTCATCCCTGGCAACATTACCAGATTCAACAGTTCTTCGGAACAGGTGAATCTACCTTAAAAGAATCTCCAAAATAAAAATCAGCTCTCAGGACTGGACAGGGCAATAATATCTGTGGTTATCTGAAAAAGAGAGATTATGCCTTCTTCATATGTATACAACGGAGACCCGTGAAGATGAACACAGCGTTTTTTATCGATTTCGACGGCACCATTACCTCAAAGGATACCGCTGCCACCATGATACAGGCATTTGTAAAAGAAATCGATTATCCTGCCATCTCACAGATCATAACCTCCTGGGAACAAAGGTCTATTTCCACAAAACAATGCGCAAACACGCTGTTTCATTATTTCAATGCAGATATGAACACCATGCTCGGCATGCTCGATACCATCACCATCGATCAGAGCTTCCTTCGGTTCATCGATACGTGCATCACTTCCGGTGACCGGGCATATGTACTCAGTGACGGGTTCGATCTCTGTATAAAGACCGTATTTAATAAGTATGGGATCGATCTCCCCTTTTACGCAAATACCATGGTATATGACAACGGGTTCGCCATTGAGTGCCCGTACGAAAACCCCGAGTGCGGACATTGCGGTGTGTGCAAGACCGACCTGATGCACAGGATAAAAGAGCATTTCAGCTGGAGCATCTACATCGGAGACGGCTATTCCGACACCTGTCCGGTTATTCATGCAGACATGGTCTTCGCCAAGGAACCGCTCTACTCTCTGTGCAGCGACAGGGGCATACATGCCATCAGGTTCAACACCTTTGACGATATTGCAACCAGACTATACTGAGATGCTGCCGGCGGGAAACACCGGCGAAAGGTCTCTATGATGAACATTCTCATCCTTGCCAATGGTAACTATGGGGATATTCAGTGGTACCGCCAGCGCATAGCTTCCTTTACAAAAGTCATATGCGCAGACGGCGGGACCCGCATGGCCTGCCTTCTTGGCCTCGTACCCGACCTGGTTGTGGGCGACATGGATTCCACAGACAGCCGGGATAGAATAACCCTGGAAGGCGCAGGAGCGAGATTCATCATCTATCCAAAGGAAAAGGACCTTACCGATATCCAGATTGCCTTTGAACACGCCCTGTCCCTTCAGGCCACGTCGGTCACAGTATGGGGCGGGACAGGGTCACGGCTGGACCATACCTTATCCACCATTGTCAATGCATTCCATCTGACCCGGAAGAATATCGAGGTCTGCCTCGATTCACCCGAGGTAACGATTCATCTGATTGGAAAAAGCCTGAAGCTCTCAGGAAAGCCCGGAGACATCGTATCGCTGATTGTCTTTGGCGACTCGGCGCAGGGAGTAACACTGCAGGGTTTTCACTATCCGCTCAGCAATGCGGTAATCGAAGGCTCCTGGCAATTCGGCGTTTCCAATATCATGACCGGGGAAAATGCACTCATCGAGGTCAACAAAGGTCGCAGTGCTGTTTTTCATTATCATATCCCTCCTGAGTAATGAACCGGCAGGAGTGCCACGTATAAAAGACAGTGCATTGGTTGAATACGGCGATCATGGATCTTTACGTAAAAAAGAGGCACCCCTTTACCAAGGTGCGCCTCTTTTTCTTCACAGCGGTTAAGCTGCTGGACTACAGATCTTCAAGAAGCCTGACAGCCCAGTCTCGGTAATAGTTCTCATCTGAAGCTGCCGCCTTCTGCAGAACAGCCTTGGCCTTGTCCTTTTCCTTCACATCCAGATATGCCTCACCAAGATAGACC
>Ga0116162_10001706_pt1 | contig 14154 bp, 17 predicted proteins | sample AD_UKC105_MetaG_FD_89875 | JGI IMG/M metagenome (GOLD analysis project Ga0116162, IMG submission 89875) | Active sludge microbial communities of municipal wastewater-treating anaerobic digesters from Hong Kong - AD_UKC105_MetaG | ecosystem: Engineered > Bioreactor > Anaerobic > Digestate... | reverse complement strand
TCTGCGCAAATTGCCATAGGATGATACACCATAATGGAAAACGGCCACTATCAATCAATGAATTGAAGAAGCTCATAAAATAAAGGAAGACCGCTCTATGCACATCTTGCAAGGGCGGTCTTTTTTGTCGTGTTATTGTACCGGAATGTTTGTGATTATCAAATGCTCCACATTCCGCTCATTTCTGCTTCTTACATTGTAGGTGTATGTTTTATCAAAGCATAGAATGTTAAAGTGGCTTTCATATAATGAGTAAATGAAATCCGTGTTCTTAATTATGAGTATGAACTGTGCTTTTGTTTTCTTTAAGGCTTCTGCGAGGCGCTGTTGGTCTTTTTGCGTAAAATCTTTCCCTTCATAATCAGAAAAATCTGTGTCATATGGAGGATCTAAGAACATGAAGTCTTTTTCATTTAGCTCGACAGTATTAAAGAAATCATCAAAGTCTTTACAATGAATTTCGGTCTTGGAAAAGAGAGCTTCTGTTGCACTATTGAAAATCTCATCTACCTTTCCGCGAAAATCTTTCCTGTTGTATGACATACCTCCGTAAGGAATGTTGAATTCTCCTTTACTGTTGTATCTAAACATTGAGCCGTAGCAGTATTCGCGGATGAAGTAAAAGTTAGCACTTCTATAAGCCTTGCTTACGGTTTGGTTTCTTCCAAGCAGAATATCGTTATAGATATCTCTGAAGTACATGTATGTTCCGCTTGTAAAACCGGTGATAAGGTTTTCTTTTAAGTCGGCATCACTGAATGGGGCTTTAATCTCATTCTTTACCGTACGTTGCATTTTGTCTAAAACATTTGAATAAAGCTGCTTTTTATAAGCTGACAAATCAAGAATCAGCTCCTCTGTAACTGCATTGTTTATGCGCGCACAAACATCATCAATGAGTGTTGATAGCTCTGCTTCAACAGAGCTTGAACTGTCGGCCTTTATAGATTTATAAATACAGAGAATTCTGTCATAAAAATGATCGCATATTGAAAGCACGTCATCAAAAAGCGTACAGTACTGCAACAGCACTTTCTTGAATTCTTCATCCTGCTCTTTTGTTAATGAATAAAAATCTATCAAGTCACTTGAAATATCATTAATCACTGCTGCTTGGGGCTTGAGATAGAAGAACATCGCTCCACCACCAAAAAACGGTTCAATATAGCGATCGTATTGCGGAATCAAATGCTCAATATATTTGATTTCGCGAGCTTTTCCTCCAGGCCATTTTATTAATGTGTTTACGTTGCTCATTTGTCTCCTCCATCAGCGATATGTTCAAGAACATCACTTACATCACAATTGAAGTAGGAACATAACCTGTCTATGATGTCCATCGATACTTTTTCACCACGGCCCATCTTGTCCATAGTGGATTTAGAAATGCCGGTTGCTTCCATAAGCTGCTTTTTTGTCATTTCTTTATCAATTAGCAGCTTCCAGAGCGGTTTATAAGAAAATGCCATAATCATATCCTCCTTAAGCGAATTCTATTTTACAGCAAAAGTATTGAGTTTGCAATACTTAAATAGTAATATTGCAATATTTATACGGTTAAATCTAAACCTAAACATCCAAGCTGAGCCATAACTGGCTTGGCTTTTTTATTTGTTCTGTTCTTGTGTTTCCTTTATTTTCTTCTTCTCCCGGTACCTTCTTTGCCGTAATGCGTTATGTGCTTTCTGACATTCTTCTTTCATGCAGTACTGCTGGCGATTATTCCTACGGATAAAGGCTTCGCCGCAGCAAGGACATGTTACCAGTGTTCCGTCAGATAAATCCCTCTCACGGCCGCCTTCTTCAAGCGGGCCAAAATCTGTAATCATTCTGCCAAGCGTATACCATGCAATATCAAATACAGAATTCACATCGGCTGCAAAAACCACTTGATTGTTTTTCGGATTTCTTTTAAGGCGCATGCGGAAGTCTGGAATAATATCAATCAGAATATCCTGTATCTCCTCATCATGGTCAGCAGGTTCCTCAACAAACCATGTTATATCTCCACGAGGATGGGGTTCTTCTTTTTCGGCTTCTGCAAGCATTTTTGCATAAATCTCTTGAGGTGTTTTGCCAGTGTCATACTCTATTTTATATTCCCGGAAGTTTTCTTCGTTCTTGTATTTTTCAAAGAACGGCAGTCCTTCAAAGAACTTACCTTCCTGTGCCAGATTGAACGCCTTTTCACCATCTCCGCTGCATACATCCTTAAACGCAAAATAGAACTGTGCTGCGTTATAGAAGCTGCCAAGGTCACGCATAAAATCCGAAACGCTGAACATGGCACCATTCTCAAGCATCTGGCCTTCGTGCGAATAATCAAACGTGGGATGCGTCATTGTCGCATAAAGCTCATCAATATAGTACGGATGGCACACGGTCTTGCAGAATTCGATTATCTGCTGATCAAAGGCTTCTGTAGAAGATAAATCATTTATATGTAGACCAAGGTTATAGAGTGCCTCAAATAACTGCTTACCGGAATATCCGTTTTCTCTGTCAAGGTCAGCCATGCCGATAGGTTTAAGACACCACACACCATCATTAGCTTCTTCATACTCATACTCCGGAAAGCGGAAAGTGTGGTAAATGAGCTGACCGATGCCGCCAACATCGCCAAAGCCGATTATATCTGAGCCATTATCTGCTTTTGAGGGTATTACATTACCTTCCCAATCATAAGCCATAGTGAAATCCTCCATAACAGTTAGCGTAACATTTAGATTTTTGCTTACTGCGACATTATACTGTACAATGGCATTAAATACAAGAGCAAATTATAAAATCTGTTCTTGCAGCGGATGTCAACTTACGAGGTTGTTCCCCGCAACCGAGGGGAGCAGCCTATCAAGGAAGATGGGAGGTATCGGTTATGAAGGATAGGAAAAGGCAAAGGGAAAACCGGAGGCTGAAACATAAGGAAGAACTCATTGACAGGCGTAACAACTGCGGTGTGAAAGACCTCACAGCCTACAATGCGGTTCTCCAGATAAAGACCAAAGGCAAAGCTGAAATCGTCCTCAAATAAACCTACAACTGCCACCATTCGGATTCGATGGTGGTATTTGTTTGCTCAAAAATCTGTAGAAAGGAGCGAAAAGACATGGATAAACAAACGATTAGCGTACAGGAGCTTTCCTCGCAGCTTGGTATAAGCCTGCCTAAGGCTTACGAGCTTGTGAAGACACCCGGATTTCCGGTTATCCGCATCGGAACAAGAATCCTCATTCCCGTTGATGCTTTCAAGGAATGGCTTGTTATCAACTCAGCAAATGAATGAGGCTGTTAAAAATCTGATGGAAAGGAGGTGCACGAAATGGCCGACCACATGCAGGAGCTGAAAGACATGAAAATATGGATGCTGTGGTACTGGGAGACTAAAGAGGACGGCAAACGCACAAAGGTGCCGATGTCGGCCAGCGGAGGCCCCTGCGGAACTGATGCCAAATGGGAAAGTGCATGGGTTACTTATGAAGAAGCTGCTGAAGCTCTGAAGCATAACCCCACAGCCGCCGGTATCGGCTTTAAGATTCCGGAGGGCTACTACTTCATCGACATTGATGACCGGGAGCTTGCAGATCCGCTTGTGCAGACTATCTTCTCCCGGCACGAATCCTACGCAGAATACTCCGTCAGCGGCACCGGCATCCATCAGTACGGCAAATGCGATTTTACCAAAGTCCCTACATATATAGATAACAAGGGAAAGCTGAAGCTTGACCGGCAGTTCTATATGAAAAATCCGAATAACAAGATGGAACTCTACATAGGCGGTATCACAAACCGCTTTGCAGTCTATACCGGAAATATTATCGAGGATAAGCCGCTCCGGGAATGTACGCAGGCCATCCTTACCACCTTGGATAAGGATATGCGCAGGAGCGAGAAAACCAAGTATAGTGCCAAGCGTGACGGCAGCAGGGCTGATTTCGATATTGTCTGTAATCTGCGAAAACAGAAAAACGGCGATAAGTTCAGCAAGCTCTACGACAGCGGCGATTACAGTGACTACAACTCACACTCCGAGGCTGACGCAGCGCTCTGTGCCATGATTGCTTTCCGTACCGGCCCAGACCCGGCAGCAATAGACGAGCTTTTCCGAGGCTCCGCTCTGATGCGGGATAAATGGGAACGGGATGATTACCGGCAAAGCACCATCGAGGCAGGCATTGAAGCCTGTCATGGCATTTTCCATAAATCAAAAATGGAGCACCCGGTTTTCATAAAGTTCAACCTTCAGACCGGAGAGCCTTATGTCAGCGTACCGCTTCTTGCGAAATACGTCCGGGAGCACCTTCGGTATGTACTCGTACGGGATAACGGCAAGCAAGGCCTTCTCAAGTATGTCTATGAGGACGGCTGCTACCGGCTTTACGCAGACAACATGCTCATGGGAGTCATCAAGAAATATATCGCTGATTACGATGAGGAACTTGTGAAAATGGGACAGGTTTCCGAAACACTGAACCATATTCTCACAGACCTCAACTATGTCAGCCAAGACGATCTGAACGCCAATGAGGATCTGATTAACTTCAGAAACGGTCTCCTGCGGATTACGGAGAATGAAATACAGCTCTTGCCGCACAGCCCGGATGTCCTCACCACCATACAGATTCCCTGTGAATGGAAAGGTGCTCCGTCTCCTACGCCGGTATTTGACAGCTATATGCACACGCTCACCAATGGGGATAAGGCAGTTGAACAGCTTCTTCTGGAATTCATCGGTGCCTGCATCTCAAACATAAAAGGCTGGCGTATGAAGAAATCACTGTTCATGGTTGGTGACGGCGATACCGGTAAATCTCAGCTGAAAAGCCTTGTAGAAAGGCTCCTCGGCAAAGGCAACTATATCGGCATTGACCTTAAAGACATTGAGGCCCGTTTCGGCACCGGCACCATTTACGGCACCCGCCTTGCCGGTTCCTCAGATATGAGCTTTCTTACGGTTGACGAGCTGAAAACCTTCAAACGTCTCACTGGAGGAGACAGCGTATTCGCAGAATTCAAAGGTCTGCAGGGTTTTGAATATACCTTCTGCGGCCTGCTGTGGTTCTGCATGAACAGGCTGCCGAAATTCGGAGGTGATGACGGCCAGTGGGTCTACAACAGAATCATGGTTGTGAACTGCGTGAATATTATCCCTCTGGAGAAACAGGACAAGCGGCTCCTCGACAAAATGTATGCCGAGCGGGACGGAATCATCTATAAGGCAGTCACAGCTTTGCAGAAGGTTGTTGCCAACGGCTACCGCTTCTCCGAGCCTGCAAGCATCACAGCCGCAAGGCAGGATTACAGAAGCACAAACAGCTCCGTTATCAGCTTTTACGAGGAATGTATGTGCCCTTGGGAAAATGGAAAGATAAACAAGCACTGCACCACAGGCCGTATTTACAAGGTCTATCAAGCATACTGCCGGGAAAACAATAACGGCTATTCAAAAAACGCAAAGGAGTTCCGCACAGAGCTTGCAGATTATCTTGGCACCACTTTCCCGGAGATGAGAACCCGGCTTAACGGCAACACCTACTACCGCAATCTCACGCTGACATACGAGGCCAAGGAGCAATACTCAAGGGAATACGGCTATGAACCGGCTATGGATTTCCTTTGATGGTAGCAGTTCCGGTAGCAGTAGGTAGCAGTTAGTAGCAGTTCATAATCACAACTGCTACCACGAAAAACGCCCATATATCAAGGGTTTTGAGGGTTTAGTAGCAGTTAGTAGCAGAAGTTTCAACTTCTCAGCGAAAAATCGAAAAAGTTTGTAAGAGAAAATATAAATACAAAGATTGTGAGTATATGAGTATCGTTTCGATTTTACTGCTACCAACTGCTACCAAGTGCCCGGAAAGACCCGTATTTCAAGGCTTTTCGCCGGTAGCAGTTCTCAAAACAACTGCTACTGAAACTGCTACCAACTGCTACTGAAAATATGACAGGAAGGAGGAAAACGAGAATGGACGAGAAGATTCCCTCTATCCGGGAGCTTAAAAAGCAGCTCGGAGACAAATACCGTATCTGCACCATAGATTTTGAGCGCTGCCTGTACCGGGATTTCGGTAACGGCTTCAATGTTGAAATCAGCGGTGTGAATACGAGAAAGCGCAGCACCAAGGCCACAATGTACCTCTGGTACGGAACCGAATGTGGCAGCTGCATTATTGTAAAAACTGTTCACGAGGTTGAACGCACAGCACAGGCCATAGGCGATACCGCAGATAATCTCAAGGATTATTCAGACGGTCTTATCGCTCATGGATATAACAACAGGGATGCCATCTTTACGATGCTGCACCCGGAACTTGAAAGGAGTAACGCATAATGAAAATTTACTATGGCTCTAAGCCGAAGCTGTCCGAAAAGGACATGAAAAGTTTTAATCGCGGGAAATACACCTGCAAGGCCCTGCTCCAGACCGGCAAGGGCGAGCCTGTGATTATCTCCAAGTGCGATAACACAGAATTCCCTGCATGGAAGGTTGAATACAACTATTCCTGCGTAGTCTTCAATACCTACGATGAGGCGCTGGCTTTCTGCAAAGGCCGTTTCCTCGGTCTTGACGGAAAGGCGGTCTAAGGTATGGAGGACATTAAATATCACCCGCTCATCAATGACGGCGGCCCGGATATGGTTCCGATGTTCGTTGCCACGGACAAGGCTGCCGTTGAAAAGAACAAGTTTTATCTGGAGGAGATAATCCCGCACTATTACCGCTTTATCAGTAAGGACAAGGTTTTCAATGGCGATGCCGTCAAGTACAACATCCACTGTCCCTACTGCGGAAAGGTAATGGATCTGGTGGCGTCTCCCACAGATTTACACAAACATGCGCTGTATGCCTGCAAGGACTGCAGCCGTAAGCCAAACACTAATTTTAAGGAGGAAATTTATCATGGCTAATTATCCGATTCACCGTATGGGCAAGGACGACAGCACCCTGCTCGGTGCCATCACTTCTTTTTACTCTGACGAGTACGCTGACCGTATGTGCACCCTTCATCTGCGTGATGAAATCCACAAGGATGAAAAGGGACACCTTACCAAGTATTACCGTCTTCGTGCACATGAGCCGCACACTATTGAAATGGCTCTGCAGTACGAAATCCATTGTCCGGTCTGCAGCACCGGTATGCTGAAGCAGGTCGGCAGATGCCTTAACTCTCACGAGCTGGGCCTTTATGTCTGCCCGGTCTGCGAGAAGCGCAACGAACACAGATAAGGAGGAACGTATTATGAATTACGCAGAAAACAAGATCCGCACCGGTCAACCGGAATATGACCGTCAGTTCTGGAACTTCATGAAGGGCGATAAATTCGCCGCTGAGAATATCGAGGCAGGCCGTTCCAAGGCCACCGGCACTTACTCCCTGCCTGCGGCAGCCGACAACAAGTACGAGGCTGCCATCGCCAAGGAAAGTGTTATCCGCAGCATTGCATCTGTCTTTGCCCGTTATGACGGGCCTGCTGAAATCATCGCAGCAGACTGTGATGACATCGCCAAGTTTGTACCGGAATCCGGGAGTATCGACATCAGAAATGTAAAGGACGATTTCTCAACCGTCAAGGTCAAGAGCAATAAGCTGGCTACACTTCTGAGGCTCCCGTCCGAGTTCGTAGCAGACGCAGCTTTCAACTTCGAGGGCTACCTTGTAAAGCGCCTTGCTAAGAACTTCTCTCGTGCGGAGGACAAGGCTTTTATTGGCGGCACCGGAACAAACGAGCCTGTGGGTATTCTTCACACCACTTTAGGCGCAGATACCGGAGTCAGCTCCACGAGCCTCACCTACGATGATGTTATTTCGCTGTACTTCTCCGTTGAGGCACCGTATCGCAAAAACGCCGTCTGGCTGATGAACGATACAACGGCGATGGCCCTTCGCAAGCTAAAGGACGGTGAAGGCAATTATCTCTGGAATAACGCGGATAACACCATTCTCGGTAAGCCTGTAATGATTTCAGAATATATGCCGAATGCCGAAGCTGACAAGAAGCCGATTGCTTTCGGAGATTTCAGCTACTACTGGATTGTCAAACGTTCTCCGGTCAGCGTAAAAATGCTGCACGAGCTGTTTGCCTTAAACCACCAGACCGGTTATCTCGCCTTTGAGTTCATTGACGGCAGGCTCACCCGCAGCGATGCCGTAAAGGTACTGAAGGTCATTACCGAATAAGCTGGCACCTGCCAGAGCGCAGTTTAGCGATAGTCATGGAGAGCAGGCGCAGTAGAAAAATATATCTGCTGCGTCTGTTTTTCAAACAAAACCACAGCAATTTTCACACTGTATTTATCTTAATTTACAGCCATTATGCCCGTTTGATTGGGTTAATTACCCGTTTGAATTCGAGTTTTTGCGTACGCGACCCCCGCACCGTTGCCTGCTGCGAAGGTCGTAGAGATTTTGACCGCCCCTCCCGATCTGAAAGGAGAACGACACCATGCCGAGAAAGCCAAAGAAGCCCTGTGCCTATCCGGGCTGTCCGAACTTAACCGAAGGAAGGTACTGCGAGGAGCACGAGAAGCTGGCCAATCAGCAGTACAACAGATACCAGAGACCTTACGATCCATCCGAGCGCTATGGCGCATTGTGGAGGAAGGTACGTAAGGCATACATATCAGCGCATCCGCTCTGCGAGGAATGTTACAAGCAAGGCCGGTTAACGCCTGCACAGGAGGTACATCACATTGTTCCTCTTAGTAAAGGCGGCACACATGATTTTGAAAACCTCATGGCTTTATGCAAACCATGCCACAGCCGCATCACTGCCGAGAGCGGTGACCGCTGGCACAATAATAAATAACCCAAGGGGCCCTGCAAATCTCTGTGGCAATTCCCTCTGCCAACGGTGCCGGGGTCTCGTGCACATTTTCGCGAAAGTAATGAGGGAATAGCCCCATAAGTTATTTTGAAAAGGAGCCTGCTATGGATAAAGAGCCTGTAAGCGTCATCAAGAAAACCATCGGTGACACAGTTTACATCATAGAGAATACCATCAGCGAAAGCGCCAAGGAAACAGCCTACGATAAGGTCAAAAGGCTCATCCTTAATGACGCAGATATTTTACAGAAGAAAGCATCTTAATTGCTTGCTATTTGCGCAGTATAGAGCGAATATGTAGTACCGCTTGAAGACTGTCGGAAAGGAGGAAAATCATGAATACAAACAGACAGTCTTACGTTGCTGCATCAGATAAAATTACCGCTCTGTATTGCCGCCTCTCACGAGACGATGAGCTGCAGGGTGACAGCAACAGCATTATCAACCAGAAAACCATTCTGCAAAAGTACGCAGCCGACAACGGCTTTAAAAACACGCAGTTCTTTGTGGACGATGGTTACAGCGGTACGAACTTTGACCGTCCGGATTGGAACAGGCTCAGCGCCATGATTGATGAGGGCCTTATCGGAACAATCATCGTAAAGGATATGTCCCGGCTTGGCAGAGACTATCTGCAGGTCGGTATGTACACCGAGATGGTTTTCCCTAACGCCGACATCCGCTTTATTGCCATCAACAATGGCGTAGACAGCATCAACGGCACAGAGAACGACATGACGCCGTTCATCAATATCTTTAATGAGTTTTATGCCAAGGACACGAGCCGCAAGATAAGGGCTGTATTCAAATCCAAGGGCCAGTCCGGAAAGCCGCTCTGCACAAACCCGCCTTACGGCTACATCAAAGACCCGGAGGATAAAAACCACTGGATTATTGACGAGGAGGCCGCAAAGGTAGTCCGGGAGATATTCCGCCTCTGTGTTTCCGGTTACGGGCCTTCGCAGATTGCAAGAAAAATGATGGAGAATGGTTATATGAATCCGACTGCTCATGCTAAGGCAAACGGCAGAGGCACACCGGATAACCGCACTGTCGGAGACGATTACACTTGGCAGGATAGCACCATTACTCACATCCTTGTAAGGCAGGAGTATCTGGGCCACACGGTCAATTTCAAGACATACCGCAAGTCCTACAAGAACAAGAAGCAGCTCCACAACGATCCGTCAGAATGGCAGATTTTCGAGAATACCCACGAGGCCATCATAGACCAAGAGACCTTTGACATTGTGCAGCGCATACGGGACGGCAGACGCCGGGTTACGCCGATGGGCGAAATGCCTGTCCTCTCCGGAATGGTATTCTGCGCAGACTGCGGAAAGAAGCTCTACCAAGTACGAGGCAGAAACCTTCCGCAAAAGGAATACATGGTCTGCTCAACCTACCGGAAAATTAAAGGCGGTTGCAGTTCCCACCAGATACGCAACGAGGTGCTTGAAGCGCTGCTCCTTGACGGAATACAGACTGTGACTGTTTTTGCCAGAGAGCACGAAGCAGATTTTGTAGAGCTCGTTACCAAGAAGTCACAGGCAGAGCTGGACAAGAGCCTCCGGGACGGAAAACGGGAACTGGAACAGGCACAAATCCGTATCCGGAAACTGGACGAGATTATTCAGCGCCTTTACGAGGATAACATTGAAGGCAAAATTTCCGATGAGCGATTCGCCAAGATGAGCGCAAGCTACGAAGAAGAACAACATACCCTTGAAAGCCGGGTAGCCGAGCTGAAGAAGCTCATAGCCGCCGAGAAAGAAAGCTCCATTAATGTTGACCGGTTCCTCGCCCTTGTGAGGAAGTACACTGATGTCAAGGAGCTGAACGCAGAAATCATCCGGGAGTTTGTTGAGAAAATCTACGTCCACCAGACCGAGCGCATTGACGGCCAGAAGGTACAGCGCATCAATATCGTATGGAACTGCATAGGCGAATTCACACCGCCCACATTATCTGAGAATGAAAAATCGGCATAGCCGGTAATTTAATACCAAACTATGCCGAATTTTTTTCCGGGATTAAAAATCCCTAAGTTGCACCGCCTAAAAGCGGCGCGCTTTTTTTGCGCGCGCGGCGAAAAATCGCCGCTTGAACCCGGCGGGACGATCCACTATCATAGAGGAAAGACGATTCCCGGGCGTGTTTCGGCGCGCGGGTTGAAAAGAGGCGTTTTATTTGAGTTCCTTCCAGGACCTTCGCATCGTGGACAATTTCTATCAGACTTCCGCGTTTTTCCCGATGCCCACCGTGCTTGTTTCCACGCTGAGCGAGTCGGGGCGGACGTCGCTCGGCGCGTATTCGCTGTGTTTCCCCTATTATGTGGCGGGCAAGGATTCCTACGCCATGCTGCTTCAAACGCGCAACAGTTCCAACACCGCGCAGAACATCCTGCGCAGCGGCACGTGCGCGATCAACTTCATCGAGGACGGCCGCGCCGCGTTCAGGGAAGCCGTCCGTCTCGGCTACCCCGGCGAAACCTGCGAGGAAAAGATGAAGGGCTGCCGCTTTTCGCTCGAAGCGGGGCTCGCCGGCGGCGAAAAAAAGCGCCCGCTGATCGTAACGGACGCGTTTCAGGTGTTCGAATGCACCTGGTGGTCCGAGCTGGACAGCGCGTTCGAGGATTCCGCCCGCGTCGGCCAACTGGACGGCGTGGAACCGCCGTACCGCGATTTCAACGGCATCACGAGCCGCTTCGGCGCGCACTTCATCCTGCGCGTGGACAAAATCCTCATGAAGAAGCGCCCGTACGACGCGATCGTAAACGGCGTGCGCGCCTCCGCGTTCCCGCGCGTGCCGGTGGACTACGGCTACCGCGACAACACGCGCTTCTGGTACACGCGCTTCCGCCGCCCGCTCTGGGAGCGCATCCCCGCCGGGAAGGAAAGCGCGCTCTCCACGGTCGTTTACGCCGCCGAGCGGACCGACCCGGACGTCAAGTTCACCCGCGAAGCCTGCGCCACGCTGGTCAAGGTGCCGCGCGTGTTTCTCAAGGCCGCGCTGCAGGGCTGCGTCGACTGGGCAAAGGAAAACGGCGTATCGCTCGTCACCGCCGAGCATATGGCGATCATCCGCGACAAACGCAGCGGCGAGAAGAAAAAGTGACGCCCGCGCGTGTCCTCTTTTTTGCAGGGGCTTTACCCCTGCACCCCACTCAAGGGACAAGTCCCTTGAGAATCCCTGTATTCTTAGGATACTTGTAAAAAAAGGGTTCTCAGGGCTTGGCCCTGAGCAGCGGTTTGGAGGCGGAGCCTCCAGCGCGCCTTCTTTTTACAGGGGCTTTACCCCTGCACCCCACTCAAGGGACAAGTCCCTTGAGAATCCCTATATTCTTAGGATACTTGTAAAAAAAGGGTTCTCAGGGCTTGGCCCTGAGCGGTGGCCCGGAGGCGGAACCCCCAACGCACCTTTATCGGCAAGCAAAAAGCGCCGGAAGAACCGGCGCTTTTTGCGTTCGAATCAGTTTCCCTTTTCGATGCTGATGCCGTTGAACACGTCCAGCAGGTCGTCCACGGCGAGCGCCTGCTTCTCCGCGCCGGACTTGTCGACGACCGCGCGTCCTTCGTGCATCATCAAAAGCCGGTCGCCGTAGGTCACCGCGTAGCGCAGGTTGTGCGTGACCATAACGGTCGTGATACCGCGCGCATGGATCAGTTCGTCCGTCAGAACCATGATCGTTTCGGACGATTTCGGGTCGAGCGCGGCGGTGTGTTCGTCCAGAATCAAAAGGCGGATGTCGCTCATCGTGGCGATCACGAGCGCGAGCGCCTGCCTCTGCCCGCCGGAAAGCGTGCCGACCAATGTGTCGAGCCGGTTTTCCAGCCCCATGCCGCACTGGCGCAGAAGCGCGCGGTAGCGCTCGCGCCGGTTTTTCTGCACGCCGCGGCCAAGCCCGAAGGGGCTGCCCTTGTTGTCCGCGAGCGCGAGGTTTTCCAAAATGGTCAGGTGTGCGCAGGTGCCCGCCTTCGGGTCCTGAAACACGCGGCCGATCCAGCCCGCGCGCTTCACGGCGGAAACGTTCGTGATGTCTTTGCCTTCGAAGAGCACGCGCCCCGCGTCCGGCTGCGCCGTGCCGCAGATCAGGTTGAGCATCGTCGTTTTGCCGCTCCCGTTGGAGCCGACGACGCTCACGAACCGGCCTTCCTCCACGCCGAACGAAAAGTCCCGGAACAGCCGCATTTCGTCCGGAGAACCGGCGTTGAACGTCATTTGGATGTCGTTTAATTCAAGCAGCATGGCTCGCCCTCCTCCGGAAAACGGGCTTTCCGCCCGCGACCAGCGCCAATACGAACAGCACGGCCATCAGCAGCTTGAGATACTCCGTCGGCAGGCCGAGCGCGAGCGCGACGGACAGGCACGCCTTGTACGCGATGCTGCCGAACACCACCGCGGTGGTCGGGCGCACGCGCCGGGCGTTTTTGAACAGGCTGAGCCCGATGATGACGGACGCAAGCCCCAGCACCACCATGCCGACGCCCATCTGCTGGTCGGCGGACCCCTTCGCCTGCGCGATGACCGAGCCGGAAAGCGCCGCGAACCCGTTGCCGATGGCGAGGCCCGTGATCTTGCTCCGGCCGGGGTCGCGCGCGAGCATGGTCACGAAGCCCGCGTTGTCGCCCGTCGCGCGCAGCAGCAAGCCGCACTTGGTGCGCAGGAACGCGTCCAGCAGCGCCTTGCAGACCACGACGAGCACGAAACTCACGATCAGCTGGCGAACGTAATACCCGCCGACCGATTCCGGCAGCAGCGAGGCCGGGAACGAGGAGAAAATCGTCGGCTTTCGGAAGAACGAAGCGACGCTGTTGCCGTCGTTGAACAGAAACAGGATCACGAGGTTGACCGAAAGCAGCGCCGTGTAGACGAGGATGCCGCTCAGAAGCGGCCGGATTTTGTAGCGCACGTGCAGCACGCCCGTTACGCACCCGAACAGCCCGCCTCCGGCGAACGCCGCGATCAGGCAGATCCAGGGGTTGACGCCGTGCAAAATCAGCACGCCCGTGAGGATCGCCCCGAGCGGCATGGTGCCGTCCACGGAGAGGTCGGGGAAATCGAGAATGCTGTACGTCAGGTAAACACCGAACGCGAGGAGCGCATACATCAGCCCCTCCTCCAGCGTCACCTTCAGTACGTTGAGTACCACGCCCATAAAAATCCTTCCTTCCGGGAAGCGGCGGCCGCGCGCCGGCCGGCCTCCGCTCTGTCCGGCCCGCATGCAAAAAATACGCGCCGCGCCGTTTTAATCTTAATTGGAAAATCCTGAAAAACCGGTTCGGCGGAAGGCCGGTCTCCCGGCCTTCCGCGTGTGGACCCGTCCGTTTGA